>ERZ824575.2536-NODE-2536-length-14164-cov-6.115246_pt1 | contig 14164 bp, 10 predicted proteins | sample MGYA00519470_ERZ824575 | MGnify/ENA primary metagenome ERZ824575 (study PRJEB31778, sample SAMEA3449170) | human gut metagenome | biome: human gut; feature: human-associated habitat; material: faeces | place: United Kingdom | collected 2010/2012 ...
TGGGCGTGTGCGGCGCGGTGTGGGGCGGACTGACCATCGCCCGGAACGCCCAGCGGGGCGACGTGAACGTATACGCCGTCAACGAGTGCGCCATGACCGACTACTGGGGGGACACCTCCAACACCAGCGGCATGGTGACCACGGACAAATTGCAGAAGATCTACATCTCCCAGAGCCAGACGGTGAAGAAGGTGTGGGTCAAGGAGGGCGACAGCGTCAAGAAGGGTACGGTGCTGGTGAGCTATGACTCCACCCTGACACAGGCCACCGTGGAGCGCGCCAAGATCGACTATGACCGGCAGACGGAGAACCTGGAGGTCATGAAAAACGAGCTGGAGCTGCTGAAGAAGGCGAAGAACAAGGAGACGCTGGAGGCGGAACTGAAAAAGCTTCAGGATGAGCTGGAAACAGCCATTGAGCGGGACCCCGCCTCCGCGACCGATAAGGCAAAAATTGAGCAGCCGGCAAAGATCACGCCAGCGGACGCGAAGAACCCCGACGGCACAGCTAAGAACCCGTTTTTCATTCTGTGGCCGCAGGAAAAGCCGCTGAATGACGAGGCCGCCAAGGAGATCCTCACGTTGCTGAACAAGCCCATCGGCGAGGCAAAACCCAAGGTGGAGGTCTATGTGGTGCTTGTGACGCGCAGCGGCGACATCAAGGGCGGCCTGCTGGCTAACCAGTGGGGCATCCGTATCACCGGGCAGTATACCGCCGGGGCGGAGGGTTCCGAGGGGCAGCCCACCACGGAGGCAAAGACGGAGATCAGCATGGTGCTGATGAAGCCCGAGGCTTCCTTCTCCGACCCGGAGAAAACATACAGCGAGACCGTGACCAAGCTCCAGCGAAAGGTGGAGCAGATTAAGGAGCTGCTGGAGTCCTCCATGACCCAGCTGGATCTGAACAAGGCCATTCTGGAGAAGGCTCAGGCGGTAAAGGAGCAGGAGGTCAACCTGAAGGTGGCGAAGCTGAAGCTGGACAAGAAGCTGGCGGAGCTGGGCGACGGCAACGTGTACGCGGAGTTCGACGGCACGGTGAAGACCGTGCGGGACCCGGGCGAGGCCTATAACAACAGCGAGGCCGTGGTGGAGCTGTCCGGCGGCGGCGGATATTACGTCACCGGCACCCTCAGCGAGATGGATCTGGGCAGCGTGCAGGTGGGCGACAGCGTATCCATCAGCAGCTGGATGACCGGAGCGGCCTGCGAGGGCACCATCGTGTCCATCGACGACTATCCCACCAGCAACGGCAACAACTGGGGCGACGGCAACAGCAACGTGTCCTACTACCCCTTCAAGGTGTTTGTCACCGAGGACGCGAATTTGCAGCCCAATGACTATGTGGATATACAGTACCAGAAGGACACCAGCGCGGAAGAAAGCGGCAGCTCACTGTATCTGCAGAGTATGTTCATCCGGACCGACAACGGCAAGAGCTATGTGATGGCCCGGGGCGAGGACGGCAGACTGGAGCAGCGGTGGGTACAGACCGGCCGGGATCTGTGGGGCAGCTACACCCAGATACGGGGCGGGCTGACCATCGACGACTATGTGGCGTTCCCCTATGGGCGCGACGTGGTGGAGGGTGCCCACACCCAGGAGGCCACGACCGACCAGCTGTACAACTACGGCATATAAAGGAGGCGGGATAACCATATGTTGGAAAATATAAATCTCGCCTTTCAGGGCGTGTGGAGCCACAAGCTGCGGTCGTTTCTGACCATGCTGGGCATTATTATCGGTATCGCCGCGATCATCACCATCGTGTCCACCATTCAGGGCACCAACGAGCAGATCAAGCAGAACCTGATCGGCGCGGGCAACAACGTGGTGCGGGTGACCATCGGCGCCACGGACAGCCAAAACTATTTCGACCTGAACTACTCGGCGCTGCCGGAGGGTATCGACCCAGTGACCCGGGAGATGCGGGATGAGATGGAGAAGCTGGGCAGCGTGTCGCTGGTGAGTATGTACTACTCCCGGGATTGGTGCGACAACGTGTACGTGGGCAATACGGCGTTCAGCGGGTCGCTGTACGGCGTGGACGACCACTATCTGACGGCCGTGGACTACGCGGTGAACTACGGACGCTCCTTCACGGCGGCGGACTATGAGAACCGGCGGAATGTGGCGCTGATCGACGCGAAGTCGGCAAAGTCGCTGTTCCAGGGCGAGAACCCCATCGGCGGCACCATCGAGATCAACGGGATGCCGTTCACCGTGGTGGGTGTGGTGTCCTCCCGGTCCAGCAGCGGACCGGTGATCAACAACTTTAAGGACTACCAGATGTACGCCGGCAGCACAGCGGGGACCATTTTCATCCCGGACGTGTGCTGGTCGGTGCCGTACCGGTATGATGAACCCCAGTACGCGGCGGTGCGGGCCACCAGCACCAACGACATGACCGCCGCCGGCGACAATGTGGCCAAGTACCTGAATGAGAACGCCATCCGGACCACGAAGTACAAGTACGAGTCCAAGGACCTTCTGCAGCAGGCCAGCGATCTGCAGAGCCTGTCGGAGAGCACCAACAAGCAGTTGATCTGGATCGCGGCTATCTCGCTGGTGGTGGGCGGCATCGGCGTGATGAACATCATGCTGGTGTCCGTCACCGAGCGCACCCGCGAGATCGGATTGAAGATCGCCATCGGCGCGCAGCAGAGCCGCATCCTCTGGCAGTTCCTGACGGAGGCGGCGGTGCTGACCAGCATGGGCGGCATACTGGGCGTGGCTACGGGCATCGGCCTGGCGGAGATGATGTCCCACATCATGGGGACACCGGTGGCCATCAGCGTACCGGCGTGCATCATCGCCGTGGCCTTCTCCATGGTCATCGGCGTGGTGTTCGGCCTGGTGCCGGCCATGAAGGCATCGAAGCTGAACCCCATCGAAGCCCTGCGGAGAGAATGATACGCAGAAAGAAAAGACCGGCTTTCGCCGGTCTTTTTCTCTGTCTGCTCCCGGCGAAGACACAGCGAAAGCAGAAAACAGCCCCCGGCAGGGGGCTGTTTCTTTATTTACTGCGGCAGCTCGCCGGGGGCGACCAGGATGATCTTGTCGGCCCGGTCATAGTCGCTGTACGCCTCCTTGGTGCTGCGGAGGAGCGTACCGTCGCCGGCGTAGACGTTGCGGTAGGTCTGGACGGCGTAGCCGTTGTGGCCGTACTGCTCCACCTCGGTGGTGCCGGGGGCGATGCGCTCGGACTCCTGATAGACCGTCTTGCGCTCGGAGTAGGAGAGGAACTGGTTGGTCATCTCCACATAGTGGTCGTCGGTCTTGGTGCCCAGCAGGGTGATGGTCAGCTGGTTGGTCTCGTCGTTGTAGCTGGTGGTGATCTTGATGGGGTAGTTGGTGCTGTTGCGGAAGGCAAAGTCCGGGCCGCCCCAGCTGACCGTGGCATCACAGCCCGTGACGGGCATATAGCCGGGGTCGAACATATGGGCGTAGCGCAGGAGGATCTGCAGGTCCGCCATGAGGGCGGAATAGTACAGCGTGGAGGATACCTGGCAGATACCGCCGCCGATGGAGGTAACGGTCTTGCCGCCGGAGTAGGCGGCGGCGGGCTGGAAGCCCCGGGCCTCGGTGCGCTGGCCCACAGTGGCGTTGTACCAGAACTCCTCGCCGGGGTTATAGATACGGCCGTTGATGGCGGCGGAGGCCAGCTTGATGTTCTGGCGGCGGCCCCAGGGGCCGGCGCAGGTGGTCGTGCAGGTGCCGATCACATCCCGGAACATGGCCTGCTCCAACTCCTCGGTGGCGGCGGGCGGGAACTGCACCTGGGCGTCAGCCAGGAATTCCTCGCCCGGCTGGGCGGCGTCCAGCTGCTTTTGCACCGTCTCCACATCGAACTGTACGCCCACGCGGGACTGGGTGGGCTTGCCGGTGGATTTGTCGCAGATGGCGGCGGCCATGGTGCCGGCGATCTCGTCGTGGAGCGCCTGCACGTCCATGGGCGCGGCGGTGTGGGCCGCGAACACACATTCCACGGACCGGGCTGCCGCGGACAGGTCGCGGCTCTCGAAGCGCTGCGCCAACTCGGCGCGCAGCGCCGCCGCGTCCAGCTTCTCGCCGTCCTGCGGCTTGGTGATGTACAGGCCCTCACCCTCCGCCAGCCGGTAGCCGCCGTCCGTTACGGTGCAGCCCACGGTGTCGGACAGCTGTTCACAGGCGGCGGTAAGCTTCGCCTCGTCCACGTCCAGCTGGGGCGTGACATCCACGGCCCTGAACCAGCTCTCGATAAAGCGCCAGCCGCCGCGGAGGAACGCGGTCACATCGCTGCCCCAGCCCCGGTCCTGCACGTCGCAGCCGGCAGCCTTGGAGACATAGACGGGCAGAACGGTGACGCCCAGGTCGGAAAGTGTGGTGCTGCCGATCTCCTGCCCGTCACGGGTCAGGCGGATGGTCATGCCGTCCAGCAGGGCACTCCCCTGCTCCGTCCAGCGCTGCTCGGCCTCCTGCGCCGACAGGCCGGACACATCCATGCCCAGCACGGAGGTGTTGGGAAACGCCGTGTGGGAATACAGCGCGTTGGCGGCCACACAGCAGCCCGCGTAGGCCAGCACCAGCACCGCCGCGGCGATGCCGATGATCAGTCCGGCTCTTTTGCCGGGGGTCTTGGGAGGCTTTTCTTCCGGGGCCGCGCGCTTGCCGGCCGTCTCCGGCGCGGGATCGGCGGTAACAGAGGACATATTCAACTCGTCGCTCATGGTGTCCCCTCCTTTGTATCATCAGGTTTGGGCAATACCGGCAAAATGCCGTGCCGTTACTGCATTGTATCACGGTTTGTCAAGGAATGGGTTACAAAAGCGTTACGACACATCTTTCTGCGGCTTTGCGCGGGGAATGGTGACGGTGAGGCAGATGGCGTCCTCCGTGTCCCGGCGGGAGACTTTGGCGCCGACGCCGGCGGTCTGCATGAGCCTGACGCCCCGGTCCACGCTGTTGAGGAACAGCCGGACGTCTTTTAGGATATACGCGCTGCGGCGGCGGGGCTGCGTTGTCTGGTTTTGCGCGACCAGACGGTCTATGTAGGCCTCGGCATCGGCGACGTTCAGCTGTTTTTTGCCGATGTGTTCGACGGCGGCAAGGCGCTGCTCCGGGTCCTCCAGACGCAGGAGGGCACGGGCGTGGCGCTCGGTCAGGCCGTAGTGGTGCAGAGCCTCCGCCACCGGCTCCTCCAGCCGCAGCAGACGCAGCTTGTTGGCCACGGCGGACTGGCTGCGGCCCAGCTTTTCCGCCGCCTGCTGCTGGCTGAGGCCGTAGCGGCGGAGCAGGCGGGCGATGGCGGCCGCCTCCTCCATGTAGTCCAGGTCGCGGCGCTGGAGGTTCTCGATCAGGGCCAGCAGGGCGGCGTCCTCCTCATCTACCCGGGCCAGCAGACAGGGCACCTGCCGCAGCCCGGCGATCCGCGCCGCCCGCCAGCGGCGCTCGCCGGCCACCAGCTCATAGACTGCGCCCTGCTGCCGGACGGTGAGCGGCTGCAGAATGCCGTAGGCGGCGATGCTGGCCGCCAGCTCCTGCAAACTCTCCGAGTCGAACCGGCGGCGGGGCTGCTGGGGATTGGGACGGATATCGTTGATGGGTATGTATCGCACACGGGTAGAGAGGAAATCAGTCTTCTGGTCTTTTTTCATGGCGGTCGCCTCCTTTTTTCGCCTATTGTACGGCGGGAGGCCTGTCGAAAGCGGGCGAAGACCGTCGGGAAATAAAAAAATGCACCCGCCCCTGTCGGGACGGGTGCGGCGGTCACTGCTTTGTGCGGATATCCTCGCCGAAGAAGGGCAGGATCTGGTAGGCACCCTCGATACGGGAGAGGATGGGCGCGCCGTAGCGATGGCCCAGCTCGTCTGGGGCCAGGTTGGTGCTGATGATGGTGGACCTGCCGGAGAGCATACGGCCGTTGACGATCTGATAGAGGGCGCTCTGGACAAAGGCGGTGGTCATCTCGGTGCCTAGGTCATCCAGGATCAGCAGGTCGCAGCTCTCACAGCGGCGGACGTCGGCATCGCTGACCTCGTCGGGGCGGAACTTGGCGTCCTCATAGCGGGAGAAAACGCTGATAGCGGTGTCGTAAACCACGGAGAAGCCGGCGTCGCTGACCTCCCGGGCGATGCAGGCGGAGAGGAACGTCTTGCCCAGACCGGTGCCGCCGGAGAGCAGCAGGCTGCCGCTGCCCCGGGAGAACTGGCGGGCAAAGTCCCGGCAGACATCGAAGTTGCGCTCCATGTTGGCCCGGGGCGAAACGCCGTAGCTGTCCCACACGGCGCTGTCATACAGGTCGAAGCGGAAGGTGTCGAACCGGGCCTCGCCCAGCGGCAGGAGCCGGGAGAGCTCCGCCAGCTGCTCGCGGGCGTAGTACTGCTTCAGGCAGGCGCAGACGCCGGACCGGGTATAGCCGGTGTCTCCGCAGAGGGGACAGGCGGGCTTGTCCTCCAGATAGTCGGCGGGATAGCCCATGTCCTCCAGCAGGGCGGCGCGCTCGCGCTGCAGGGAGAGATTTTCGTCCCGCAGGACCCGCAGGGCGGGCAGCGGGTCCTCGCCCTTTTTAGCGGCGGCGGCCACGATACGGCTCATGGTGGTGCGGAGGGTGCGGTCAATGTCCCGCAGGCGGGGCTGGCGGGCAAAGACCTCCCGGCGGCGCTGGTCCAGCTCGGCCTCCCGACGCTGGCGGGCCTGGTCAAAGCGGGCAATGGCCCGCTGCATGATGATACCGTCGTATGACATACTCTCACCTCTTGATATAGCGGCGCATCCAGGCGTCCTTGTCCCCGGCGGGGGCGGCGGACTTACCGGCAGCGGGCCGCTTGCCGGCCGCCTCGCCCTCCTCCACCTGGCGGGGCGTATGCCAGCCGGCGTCGTGCCAGCGGCGCAGGATGCCGTTAAGATAGCGCCAGTTCAGGTCCTTCTTGTAGAACACCGTGCGCTCATAGGCCAGAGCCACCGTCTCCGGCGGGAAGCCCATGTCCATCCACTGGTCGATGTAGCGGCGTTCGGCCTCCACCGGCGGCCTGTTAAGAATTCGTAAATTCGACAAATAGGAAGTGTACTTCCTGTTGCGCTCTGCCCATTTCTTCAGGTATACCGCGGCAGAATTCTGGTCAAATATGCCAAGCTGTGCCCAGCGATAGCCCTCTTTTTCGACTTGGCGCATGGTTGGTCGTCTGCCCTCGCCCCACTGGCTGCGGGCCCGTTCGACACAGTGGCACACCAGGAGATAGATCACGTCGGCGGGCATACCCAGGTCATCGTAAAGACCGGCCAATATCTGCAAGTCGGCGGTGCGGAGCTTCTTGCCCAGCTGCTGCTCCGTCTGTGGCACCAGCAGGCGGAAGCCCTCGTTGTCCGTCAGCAGTCCGGCGATGTCCTGGGCGGTGTAGACCGGGCGTTCGTCCGCCGGATCGGGCGGCGTCTGGCGGGCCGGTCGAGGCAGCAGATCCAGGTCCTGAAGGACCTTCTCCGCCGCGTCGATCCGCAGGCGGCTGATGGGCAGGACCTTTTCCAGCTCCTCCGGCGTGACGCCCCGGCCGAAGCGGCGCAGGGCCAGATACAGCAGGGCGGCGTCGCCCTGCCCGCTTTGCAGCAGCTTGTCGGCCGCATCGGCGGGCAGCGTCAGCTGCTCCTGCCTGTTCCGAAGTATATAGCCGTCCATGGCGATGACCTCCCCTCTCATTCGTGCTCTCCATTCTACACGAAAAAGGGGTCGGCGTAAAGCGGGGCGGGACAACTTTTTACAAATTTCCGCTTTTCGCCAAAATAGACTTTTCTCCGGCGGGTTTTGTGGTATAATGCTATTTGTATAAGTATATATACCCAACGAAATGAATTAAGGAGGGTTTTGGCATGGCGAACCGGGTAACGATGTCTATCTGCGGCACGGAGTATATCCTCGTAGCGGAGGAGGACGCCGCCTACATGGAGAAGATCGGCAGCATGGTGGATGCGGAGATGCAGAAGCTGATGGACAGCGCCCACATGAGCCGTGACGCGGCGGCGGTGCTGGCGGCGGTCAATCTGGCGGACCAGCTCACCAAGGCGCAGGAGGGCGCGGAAAATCTGCGCCGGCAGGTAAAGACCTATCTGGACGAGGCCAGCCGCGCCAAGAACGAGGCCGCTGAGCTGCGCCGGAAGCTGCAGAACGCCCAGAACCAGAACAACCGCCGGTGATGATGGAGCTTTTGGCCCCCGCGGGGGGATATGAGGCACTGACCGCCGCGGTGCAGAACGGCGCGGACGCGGTGTATATGGGCTTCGGTGCGTTCAACGCGCGGCGGAGCGCGAAAAACTTTACCGACGAGGAATTCGCGTCGGCGGTGCGGTATTGCCATCTGCGGGGCGTGCGGGTCTTTTTGACCCTGAACACCCTGCTGACCGACCGGGAGCTGCCCGGGGCGGCCGCGGCGCTGCGGAAGGCCAGCGCCATGGGCGTGGACGCGGTGCTGGTGCAGGACTGGGGCCTGCTGACCCTGGCAAAGGAGATCGTGCCGGACCTGCCTCTTCACGCCAGCACGCAGATGAGCCTGTTCACGCTGGGCGGCGCCAATGCGGCCGCGGCGTTGGGCATGGAGCGCGTGGTGCTGGCCCGGGAGCTGGACCGGGACGAGGTACGGGATATCTGCGCCGGCTGCGGCGCGGAGATCGAGGTGTTCGGCCACGGGGCGCTGTGTATGTGCTACTCCGGCCAGTGCGAGATGAGCGCCGTGCTGGGGCAGCGCAGCGGCAACCGGGGCGCCTGCGCCCAGCCCTGCCGTCTGCCCTACGGCGTGAACGGCCCCTGCCGGGACGCGCATCCCCTGAGCCTGAAGGACGCCAACCTGTCCGCCTATCTGCGGGATATGGCGTCTATGGGCGTGGACTGCCTGAAGCTGGAGGGACGGCTGAAGCGGCCGGAATACGTGGCCGTAGTGACGGGCATCTACTGCCGCCTGCTGGACGAAAGGCGGCTGCCCACGGCGGAGGAGTCCCGGGCGCTGGAGCAGGCCTTCTCCCGCAGCGGCTTCACCGACGGCTACTGGCTTGGTAAAAAGGGCAAGGCCATGTTCGGCACCCGGCCGGAGAACGTACCGGAGCCGAAGGCGCTGTTCGCCGCGGCCCGCGAGACATATGAAAACGGAAAAGAGAACCGGAGGATACCGGTGAACCTCCGTCTGACAGTACGCCGGGGCGAACCGGTGCGGCTGAGCGGCGCGTGCGCCGTCCGGAACGGCGTGACCATAGCCTTAGCCACGGGCGATATGCCGGAGGAGGCGCGAAACCGCGCCGTGACGGAGGAGGAGCTGCGGCAGCGGCTGACCAAGACCGGCGGCACGGTGTTCGCGGCGGATCAGATCGAAATAGAGCTGGACGAGGGGCTGATGGTGTCCGCCAGCGCGGTGAACGCGCTGCGGCGGGAGCTGCTGGACGAGCTGGCGGATCGGCGGATGGGCACTCCGAAGCGCCGGGAGCTGCCCGCCTCTCCCCTGCCGGAGGCCCCGGCTGGCGCGGCGGAGCTGGACTTTACCGTGTCCATCAGCAGGCCCGATCAGCTGACGGCCGAGCTGCTGGCGGAACGCCCCGCCATCGTGTATATCCCGGCGGAGCTGCTGGATAAGATGGACCTGATGCCCTATATCGGGCAGGCGGAGTTCTGCGCGGTGCTGCCCCGGGTATTCCGCACGGCGGACGAACCGGTGCTCCGGGATATTCTGCAGCGGCACCCGGAGGTCGCCTCCGCGGCCATCGGCAACCTGGGCCATCTGGCCATCGTGAAGGGACTGGGCAAAACGCTCCGCGGCGACTTCGGCCTGAACGTGTACAACAGCCGGGCTGTGCGCTTCTGGCAGGAGCAGGGGCTGTCGTCCGTGACGGCCAGCTTTGAGCTGCGGTGGCAGCAGGTGCGGGACCTGGGAAAATATGCGGACTGCGAGGCCCTTGTCTATGGCCGCCTGCCGCTGATGATCACCGAAAACTGCGTGACGAAGAACAGCGTGGGCTGCGCCCATGGGGCGGGCAGCGTGCTGACCGACCGGCGGGGCGAGCAGTTCCCGGTGCTGTGCGCCTACGGGTGCCGGTGCGAGATCGAGAACGGAAAGACGCTGGTGCTGGCGGACAAGCCGGAGGTGTTCCGGTGCGGCCTGCGGTACGGACGCCTGCGGTTTACCACAGAGACGGCGGCGGAGTGCGCGGCGCTTCTCCGCGCCCACAGGGCCGGGACCGTCACCGCCGACGACAACAGCACACGCGGGCTGTTCTACCGGGGCGTAGAGTAAAACAAATGGTATAACACTCGTTATAATTTACAAACCGTATTCAATTTCAGGAAAAAAAGGTGTTACTATGGAGCTGAAGATCAAAGCCCTGTCCCCCAAGATCGGGACGGAGATACCCCTCCCCCGCTTTGCCACCGCCGGCGCGGCCTGCATGGACCTGTGTGCCTGCATCGACGAGGCGGTGACGCTGGCAGCCGGGGAACGGCGGCTGGTGCCCACCGGCATCGCCATCGCCCTGCCGTCGGCGGACTACGCGGCGCTGGTGTTCGCCCGCAGCGGGCTGGGCATCAAGAAGGGCGTGTGCCTTTCCAACGGCGTGGGCGTCATCGACAGCGACTACCGGGGCGAGATCGGCGTGGGGCTGGTAAACCTGGGAAGCGAACCGTACACGGTGCAGCCCGGGGACCGGATCGCCCAGCTGATGGTGGTGCCGGTGGTGCAGCCCACGGTGACGGTGGCGGAGGACCTGGACGAGACGGACCGGGGTGCCGGCGGCTTCGGCTCCACAGGCAGGTGACGTATATGGCAAAGATCGTGCTGGCCTCCGGGTCCCCCCGGCGGCAGGAGCTTTTGCGTCGGATGGGCATCACCGACTTTACCGTCCGGGTGCCAGAGGTGGAGGAATACTTCCCCGCCGGGCTGACGCCGGAGGAGACGGTGTGCTACATCTCCCGGGAGAAATCCCAGGCGGTGGCGTCCGACGCGGACGAGATCGTCATCACGGCGGATACGATGGTGTTTCTGGACGACAAGAAGCTGGGCAAGCCCGCCGACGAGGCGGAGGCCCTGCAAATGCTGACGGCCCTGCAGGGTCGGCGCCACACCGTCTGTACCGGTGTGACGGTGCGGCAGGGGAAGAAAGCCCTGACCCGCGCCCAGCACACGGACGTGTATTTCCGTCCGGCCACACAGCGGGAGCTGAAGGCCTACATCGCCGGGGGCGAGCCCATGGACAAGGCCGGGGCCTACGGCGTACAGGGACAGGGCGCGCTGCTGGTGGAGCGCATCGACGGCGACTTTTTCAACGTGATGGGGCTGCCGGTGGTGCTGCTGGCGGAGATGCTGGGCGAATTCGGGATACAGCTGCTGGGATAATGCCCCTTTCGCTCCCTCTGAGAGGGTGCGCTGCCGCCTCCCCTGCCGGGGGAGACTTCAGAGAGGAACAAACGACACATGAAGCGATTTTTTACGAAAACGGGAATATGGCTGCTGGCCGCGGCGGCCACCATCGCGGTGGTGCTGTGCGTGGTGTCGGCCCTGAGCTCCGGAACGGGGCTGCTGCACAACGCCCTGGGCGTGATCGCCTCGCCCTTCCGGGCGGCGGGTTCCGCCGTGGCGGGCTGGGTCGGCGGCATTAGCCAGCGGTTTGAGGACGTGGAGACCCTGCAGCAGGAGAACGACGAGCTGCGGCAGCAGATCGCGGAGCTGGAGGAGCAGCTGCGGCAGATGGAGCCGGCGGCGACCGAGAATAAAGAGCTGCGCCAGCTGCTGGGCCTGCGGCAGCAGCGCAGCGACCTGGTGTTCGAGGCGGCCCGCGTCACCCAGCGCGACGTGTCCAACTGGGCCAGCACGCTGGTGCTGGACCGGGGCAGTCAGCACGGTGTGGCCATAGGCGACTGCGCGGTGGACAGCGCCGGGAACCTGGTGGGTGTGGTCACAGACGTGGGCCTGAACTGGTGCCGGCTGTCCACGGTGCTGGACACGGACTCCCAGTTCGGCGCGCGGGTATTCCGCACCGGCGAGACGGCGGTGGCCGGCGGCGACCTGGCGCTGATGGCCGAAGGCCGGCTGCGGCTGCAATACCTCAGCGACAGCGCGAACCTGATCAAGGGCGATGTGATCGTCACGTCCGGGCTGGGCGGCTACTATCCCGCCGGTCTGGTGATCGGTACGGTGGAGTCCGTGCAGACGGATGACGGCGGGCTGGCGCGGTACGCGGTGCTCTCGCCCAAGTGCGATGTGGCGGCGATACAGGAGATGTTTATTATCACGGATTTTGACGTGATCCAATGACGGAGGACGGCTATGACACGGCGGGCGATACTGCTGAAGTGGATATTGTACTGTCTGTGCGCGCTGGCGCTGGCACTGCTGCAGGGGCTGGTGCTGGTATACGTGCGGGTATGGGGCGTGCACCCGTTCCTGCTGCCGGCCATTGCGGTGATACCGGCCACGCTGGAGCGCAACGAGCAGGCGCTGCTGTATGCGGTATTTTTCGGGCTGGCGTGCGACCTTCTCTCGCCGGTGGCGGGCCTGCCGTGCTTTTACGCGCTGGCGTTCCTGCTTGGCGCGGCGGCAGCGTGGCTGCTGAGCGGGCAGGTCATCATGGCGGGCGTGGTGTGCTCGCTGGTGGTGACAGGCGTATGTATGCTGCTCTGCGGACTGCTGCACATGGCGGTGCTGGCGGGACACAGCGGCGCGGGGCTGACCGCGGCGGGCCTGCTGCTGGGCAGAGAGCTGGCGGTATCGCTGCCCTTCGCGGCGGCGGCGCACCCGCTGTTCCGGTGGGCACAGCGGCGGACACTGAGCGAATGACCATAGGAGAACCAAGCTATGATGAAAAATCCTCACCCCTCCCGGCGGCGGGTATATGTGCTGCTGGGGTTTTTCTGTGCGTTTCTGGTGCTGTTTTTTGCGGTGCTGTATGACGCACAGGTGGTACACGGCAGCGAAAATCGGGCCAGATCCATCACCAGCAACACCGCCAGCGAAACGGTGACCGCCTCCCGGGGCATCATCACCGACCGGAATGGCAAGGTGCTGGTGAGCAACCGGCTGGCCTATACGCTGGTGGTAGACAAGAGCAGCTTCGGCAAGGACGAGGCCGCGCTGAACAACGCCATCTGGCAGCTGATACAGCTGTGTCAGGAGCAGGGCGTCACATGGAACGACACCCTGCCCATGACCACAGGGTCCTCTCCCCAGCTGACCAGCAAAAGCCTGAACGAGAGCTTCCGGGAGTATCTGGACGACAACAAGCTGCCCACGGACGGCGGCAGCGCGGAAGTGCTGGCCGCCATGCGGAAGCTCTACAAGGTCGATGACAGCTATACCGACGCGCAGGCGCGTCTGATCGTGGGCGTGCGGTATGAACTGGACGGGCGCAGCAGCTACACCTTTGCCGAGGATGTATCCACGGAGTTGCTGGGCCGCATCACCGACGGAAAGTACCGGGGCGTGACCATCAAGACAGCGGCGGCGCGGGTGTACAACACCAAGCTGGCGGCGCACATTCTGGGCACCGTGGGCGCCATATGGCAGGAGGAGTGGCGCAGCGACGAGAGCACCGGCTATGTGGGCTACGCCGACAAGGGCTACAATATGAATGACCTGGTGGGCAAGGACGGCGTGGAGAAGGCCTTTGAGGAATATCTCCACGGCAATGACGGCAAGCGGCTCATCACCACCGACGAGAACGGCAAGATCACCGGCGAGCTGTACACCCGGGAGCCCCAGCCCGGCGGCACCGTGGCGCTGACCATCGACATCGACCTGCAGCAGGTGGTGGAGGACACGCTGGCCAGTACCATTCAGGGCATGATCGACAAGGACAGCAACGAGCGCGGCGGCGCGGCGGCGGTCATTCAGGTCGGCACCGGCGAGGTACTGGCCATGGCCAGCTACCCCACCTACGATCTGGAGACGTTCAACCAGGACTATGATGAGCTGGTGAAGGACGAACGCCTGCCCATGTTTAACCGGGCCACCCAGGGCGTGTACGCCCCCGGCTCCACCTTCAAGCTGTGCACGTCCGTGGCGGCGCTGGAGGAGGGCATCATCACCCCCAGCACCATCATTGAGGACAAGGGTATCTACACCTACTATGTGGACCCGCAGCCCATGTGCTGGATCTGGCGGCAGGCCCACACCACCCACGGGCGCATCAACGTCAGTCAGGCCATCGTGGACTCCTGCAACTAC
>ERZ824575.2544-NODE-2544-length-14113-cov-3.194622_pt1 | contig 14113 bp, 10 predicted proteins | sample MGYA00519470_ERZ824575 | MGnify/ENA primary metagenome ERZ824575 (study PRJEB31778, sample SAMEA3449170) | human gut metagenome | biome: human gut; feature: human-associated habitat; material: faeces | place: United Kingdom | collected 2010/2012 ...
TACATATTAAGCCTGCCCTGAAAGGGGAAGTGGCGAACGTAGTGAGCCGGAGGGGTTATAAAGCAGCTTACAGCTCTTTGTTTGTTACAACCCCTCAGTCACGGCTTGCGCCGTGCCAGCTCCCCGTCCGGGGAGCCTTATGCCGCAGGCATTACATGAGGTCTGAAAGGCCGAATCATCTGTTACAGCTCTGCTGTCTTATGTACAGTAGTGACTAAAAATTAACAAATAGAGGTATATAGAAGTAGTATATAGCGAAGGCGGTAGATACGCTGCGCTTTCACCTGAGCGTGGGAGCACGCAAAAAGCCTCCCTGTCGAGGGAGCTGGCTATGAGCGTTAGCGAATAGACTGAGGGAGTTAAAGGCGCCACCGCTTGCGGGGGAGCTGTCGGTGCAAGCCGACTGAGGGGGAACATCTCACGGCGCTTAGCAGCTCCGAGCCGTTCCCCTTTCGACTGCTCATTACATTCGCAGCCACTTTCCCCATTTCATGGGGACAGCTTTTGGTTAGCGGTAGCACGTCAGCCCGCCGTGTGGCGCAGAATTTTATCGCCACCCCATCGCCGCACCTTGCGCCACCCGAAAAAATCCAGCCGTTTAGGGCTTTTTCGGCATTGGGTGGCGCAGGTGGCGCAAAAACGTGTATAGCCAGAGCAACTTAACCAACCTCACTGCGCAGGCAGGCGACTGCCCTTGCGCTTATGCATTCGCCGCGGCCTTCGGCATTCATGCCCTCGGTAGTGGTGGCCTTCACGCTCACGGCGGCTGTGCTTACGCCGAGCGCGGCGGCAATGTTGGCACGCATGGCGTCTATGTAGGGGGCGAGCTTGGGGCGCTGGGCTATTATCGTTGCGTCTATGTTGCCCACGGCGTAGCCCGCGGAGCGTATCTTTTCATATGCGGCGCTCAGCAGCGTAAGGCTGCTTATGCCGCGGTAGCGTTCATCCGTATCGGGGAAGTGGCGGCCTATGTCCCCCAGCGCAGCCGCGCCCAGCAGCGCGTCCGTCACGGCGTGCAGCAGCACGTCCGCATCGCTGTGGCCAAGCAGGCCCTTTTCGTAGGGAATATCCACCCCGCCAAGTATCAGTTTACGGTTTTCGGTAAGTATATGCGTGTCCTCTCCGCAGCCTATGCGCATCGTGCACCCCCTTGCGGCAGTGAAAAACGGTATGTCCGCCGCGTATGTAAGCTTTTGATTCATTATGCTGCCCTCGCTGTAATGCGGCGCGCCAATGCAGCGCATGTATACGGCGCAGTCGTCCGTGTCCGGATAGCCGTCGGCGCGGCTTTTGTCATACGCAGCGGCAATGGAGTCCAAATCAAAGCATTGCGGCGTTTGCATTACGAGAAGCCCGTCCCGCTCCACGCTCTGCCCGTCCGCACGCCTTAGCGTATCCCGTGCGGGAATGGCGGCTATGCCGCTGCCGTGCGCAAATGCGGCTTCCACCGCGCGGCATATCGTGCCGCTGTCCACAAGGCAGCGCGCGGCGTCATGTATCGCAATAACGGCCTTTCTGCCCGCGCTCAGGCGCAGCGCTTCCCTAACGCAGTTGTGCGCGCTTTCCCCGCGGCAATTTCCGCCCTGTATAACGCTCACCCTTTCATAACGGCTGCATAATGCCTTCACGGCCTCCGTATTGGCCGCAGACGCGGCTACAATAATGCCCTCTATATTGACGGGGCATGCCGAAAAAGCCTCTATGGAGAGCTCCACGGGGCTTTTACCGCCGAAAGACAGGCTTAGCTTGTCCCTGCCCATACGGCAGGATGAGCCCGCGGCAAGTATCGCCGCGAACACGGGCGCGCTATCGTGCATCATTCGCCGAGTATTTCATACATTGCGGCAGCCTCGCCCTTGGGGGCGAATTCGCGCACGCTTATTACCTTAACGAGCATATGCTTGCCGCCCATCAAAATGTCCAGCTCGTCGCCTTCCTTAACCTCGGTAGAGGGCTTGGCGACCTTGCCGTTTATCTGTATGCGGCCCAAGTCCGCCGCCTGCGCGGCAACGGTGCGCCGCTTGATTATGCGCGATACCTTAAGGTATTTGTCCAGTCTCATGTTGTGTCTCCTTTGAAAATAGTGAACTCCATTTGTAGGGGCGGCTATTGGCCTCCCGCCGTGGCTATGCTTTTTACCTCAACCCCTCAGTCACGGCTTGCGCCGTGCCAGCTCCCTCTAAGAGGGAGCCTTTTGGCGCACCTTACAAGCTTTCATATTAAGCCTCCCTCCCAGAGGGAGGTGGGTTTTGCGTTAGCAAAAGCCGGAGGGAGTCAAACGTGGCTTGCGTTTTTTACCGTTCCCCCTCAGACAATCCTCCTACCTTCTCGGGCTTATGGCGGGGCGGATGCGCTCATCATAGAACCGCTGGCACATCCAATACAGCTTGTCGTATGCGAAAAACGCCGCCTGCATTATGAGCACTATTGCCCATATGGGCAGCGCAACGCTGAGCGTAGTCATATCAAACCCAAAAAGCTTTATCGCCGCGAACACGCCCAGCACCGTGAATACATCGCAGTAAAGCACCTTTACCGCGCTCTGCACCACCTTATCGGGCATAACGGAATCTAACCACGTTTTGAATATGCCGAAATGCCCAAGCAGCACTATGTACGGCGCGGCAGCGGCACGGCTGGGCAGTATCAAAAGCGAAAGCACGCCCGTTGCCAAATAAACGCCAACCGCGCCCAAATACGCGCTTTCGGCCGCAGGGACATACACAAACAGCGATGCTAAGAAATACAGCGCCACGCGACCCGTTGGCAGCACAGCCGCCGCATACAGGCACAGCACGCCCAGCGCCGTGCACATTGCGCCCAATGATATAAATTTTGCTCCGCTAAGCCTTCTCATTTTGCGTCACCTCAGCAGCAGCGTATCAAATCGCCGCCCATGCATTCGCAGCAGCAGTCCGCGCACATAAGGCCGGAGCATATGTCGCACGCGGAGCAATTGCCGTAGCTTGTGCTCTGCCGCGGGCGGGAATACGGGTTGCCCGTGTAGCGCAGCGTGTTGTATGCCTGTGCGTATTCCGCGTTGCCCGGTTCCATCCTGTACGCCCGGCCCAGGAACTCCCGCGCCTTGTCGTACCAGCCCTGCCTAAGATATATTATGCCGTACAGATAGTACCATTCGGCGTTGCGGGTCTGTATGCTGTCAAGTATTGTCTTTGCCCCGTCCAGATTGCCCGCGTTGATAAGGCTGCGCGCGCGCACGAACCTGTCCGCTTCGGGGCCGGAATAGCTCCCGCCGTGGCCGCCCGCGCCGTACGCTGCGCCGGAATATCCGCTGGACGCGGTTTTCCCGGGGTTTTTGGTAAGCTGGTCGTAGGCTTCGTTTATCTCCTTCAGCTTTTCGTTGGCAAGCTGCTTCATGTCCGGGTCGGTATACTTATCCGGATGGTATTTTTTCACCAGCGAAAGATACGCTGCGCGTATCTCCTCGTTCGTTGCGCTCTCGTTCACGCCCAATACCTTATACGGATTCGTCATCGTTCCCTCCAATTAAGCGGCGCGTTTTCAGCCCGCAGCCCTCTTTCAGTATGTTTTCTATTATAGCCCCGTCCTCAAGGGGCCTAAGCAGCATATATGCTTCCTCCGCTTCCTTCAGCGAATTGAAAAGCATTATCTCTGCCCGCTCGCTCAGCTCTGCCTCGTTTGCGTCCTTTGCGGCAATGTTGAATGCGTTGTATGCGCCGCTTTCCCTGTCCCGTGCGCGGTCGTCCCACGCATCCATTATATATACCCAGCGGCCCAGCGCGGCGCACAGCGCGGCAAAGGCCTTCCTTATGGGCATGCTCTCTATCGGTGCGCAAAGCGCTGCGGAGTGCATCAGCCCCGCAAACGCGGCGGCGGGGGCGTCTATGCTGCCGTCCATGCTTTTTTCTATGGCGTTCAGCTCCGCCATGCTGCGCTCTATTGCGCCGCACAGGGCTTTGTTATATCGCCTTGCCTTGGCATAGTCCTGCTTCAGCGCGGCGCGGCCCACCTTAGCGCGTATGCGCTTCTGCCCGCGCTCGTCCGCAATGTCGTCGCAAAGCTTGTTGTACGCAAGGGCAACGTTTACGTCTGCGGCAAAGTCTATGCCCGCGCTTTGCTCTATTATGGGCATGGGCTTCTTCAGCGGCTTATAGCCGCAGCTCATCGGCACGCATCTGCTTGGCCCCAGCGTATTGCATAGCGCAAGGGCGAAAAATGCGCAGTCGTAATTGAGCGTTAATCGGGCGGTTTGGGAATACCGCGCGCCTATGCTTTTGCACAGGGCGCAGTAAAACGCGCGGTAGCGCGTAAGCTCCTTCATCTTCAGTTCGCCCTTATCCGGCTCAATATATCCAAACATAGCCGTATTGTAGCATATTTTAAGGCGTTAGCCAATAGCAGGGGAGAATATGGGCATATATATGTGTAAATTATAACATATATGTGACAGTTCATATCAATTTGACCCGATAATAACATTCCTTTGCCTATAAGCGGCGATAATAGCCCCATAAGTGCACAGGATGGTACAAAAATCTTGCATATGCTATGTTTTTGCTTGCCTGTGAGGGAGAATAATAGTATAATGTCCATTAAGTGCGAAAGGGCGGCTGCCCCTTTGCGCGACAATGTGTTTTTATTTAAATTGAATATTGGAGGACTGAAATCAATGTCGAAAAAGTACGTTTACCAGTTCAGCGAAGGCAACGCTTCCATGCGCAACCTGCTGGGCGGTAAGGGCGCCAACCTGGCCGAAATGACCAAGATAGGCCTACCTGTTCCCCAGGGCTTCACCATCTCTACCGAGGCTTGCACCCAGTATTACGAAGATGGCCGCAGGATTAACGACGAAATCCAGGCGGAAATAATGGAAAACATCATAAAGATGGAAGAAGTGACCGGCAAGAAGTTCGGCGATAAGGAAAATCCGCTCCTCGTCTCCGTCCGTTCCGGCGCGCGCGCTTCCATGCCCGGCATGATGGATACCATACTGAACCTGGGTCTCAACGAAGAGGTTGTTGAAATAATCGCAGCCAAGAGCGGCAATCCCCGCTGGGCTTGGGACTGCTACAGAAGGTTCATACAGATGTTCTCCGACGTTGTTATGGAAGTCGGTAAGAAATACTTTGAAAAGCTGATAGACGCCATGAAGGAACGCAAGGGCGTTACCAGCGACTTGGATTTGGATGCGAATGACCTGCACGAGCTGGCCGATCAGTTCAAGGCCGAATACAAGCAGCAGATAGGCAGCGATTTCCCCACCGACCCGAAGGTGCAGCTGTTTGAGGCTATCAAGGCCGTTTTCCGCAGCTGGGACAACCCCCGCGCCAACATTTACCGCATGGACCACGACATTCCCTATTCCTGGGGTACTGCCGTTAACGTGCAGATGATGGCCTTCGGCAACATGGGCGACACCTCCGGCACGGGCGTTGCCTTCACGCGCAACCCCTCCACGGGCGAGAAGAAGCTGTACGGTGAGTACCTGCTGAACGCTCAGGGCGAGGACGTGGTGGCCGGCGTTCGTACCCCCATGCCCATCACCGAGATGGAGCAGAAGTTCCCCGAAGCGTTCAAGCAGTTCGTGGAAGTCTGCAAGACCCTTGAAAATCATTATCATGACATGCAGGACATGGAGTTCACCGTTGAGCACGGCAAGCTTTACATGCTGCAAACCCGTAACGGCAAGCGTACCGCTGCCGCCGCCATAAAGATTGCCTGCGACCTGATTGACGAAGGCATGATAAGCGAAGAAGAAGCGCTGATGCAGATTGACGCCAAGTCCCTGGACATGCTGCTGCATCCGCAGTTTGACCCCGCCGCGCTGAAGGCCGCAAAGCCCGTAGGCAAGGCCATAGCCGCCAGCCCCGGAGCTGCCGCGGGCAAGATCGTGTTCACCGCCGAGGATGCGGTGGAGCAGGGCAAGATGGGCGAGAAGGTAATACTCGTTCGCCTTGAGACCAGCCCCGAGGACATTGAGGGCATGAAGTATTCCCAGGGTATTCTGACCGTTCGCGGCGGACAGACCTCCCACGCGGCCGTCGTTGCGCGCGGCATGGGTACCTGCTGCGTATCCGGCTGCGGCGAAATAAAGATGGACGAAGAGAACAAGCAGTTCACCCTTGCTGGCAAGACCTATCACGAGGGCGACGTGCTGAGCCTTGACGGTTCCACCGGCTGCATCTACGATGCTCTTATCCCCACCATTCCCGCCGACCCCAACAGCGGCTATTTCGGACGCATAATGGAAATGGCGGACAAGCACAAGAGGCTTGCCGTACGCACCAATGCAGACAATCCGCATGATGCATCCGTGGCGGTAAGCTTCGGCGCGCAGGGCATTGGCCTTTGCCGTACAGAGCATATGTTCTTCGATGAGGACCGCATCCCCGCCATGCGCGAAATGATAGTGTCCAAGACCGAAGAAGCCCGCCGCAAGGCGCTGGATAAGCTGCTGCCCATGCAGAGGAGCGACTTTGAAGGCATCTACAAGGCCATGGGCGAGCATCCCGTGACCATCCGCTTCCTTGATCCCCCGCTGCATGAGTTCCTGCCCCATAAGGACGAGGAAATTGCAGAGCTTGCCAAGGAAATGGGCATGACCTTTGAAGAGCTGAAGGCCACCGTTGCCAGCCTGCACGAATTCAACCCCATGATGGGCCATCGCGGCTGCCGCCTGTGCGTGACCTATCCCGAAATTGCGGAAATGCAGACCCGCGCCGTTATCGAGGCCGCCATCAACGTGCGCCGCGAAACCGGGCTGAACATAGTTCCCGAAATCATGATTCCCTTGGTAGGCGAAGTGAAGGAGCTTGCTTACGTTAAGAGCTTCGTCGTAAAGACCGCCAAGAAGGTAATGGAAGAGAACAACACCGAGTTCAAGTTCCTCGTGGGCACCATGATAGAGATTCCGCGTGCGGCCCTTACCGCCGACCAGATCGCTACCGAGGCCGAGTTCTTCTCCTTCGGCACCAACGACCTGACCCAGATGACCTTCGGCTTCAGCCGTGACGATGCAGGCAAGTTCCTGAGCGCTTACTATGAGAAGAAGATTTACGAGTCCGATCCCTTCGCGCGCCTTGACCAGATTGGCGTAGGCAAGCTGGTAGACATGGCTGCCAAGATGGGCCGCGCTACCCGTCCGGACATCCATCTGGGCATCTGCGGCGAGCACGGCGGCGATCCTTCCAGCATAGACTTCTGCCACCGCGTAGGTCTTGACTACGTATCCTGCTCGCCTTACCGCGTGCCTATCGCCCGCCTTGCCGCGGCCCAGGCCAACATAAGGAACAAATAAGAAATAAATATTCAGGTTTGAATAAAGCTAAACCGGGGGACGGATTGCCGTCCCCCGGTTTGTTTGTATTTACCGCAGCCCCTATATAAAGAACTTCCTTCTCAGTCCCTCGCGCATCTTGGGGCAGCAGGCGATAACGATAAGCGTTACGCCGAAAATAAGGCTGCACGCCAGCGGATACAGCGACCACACAAGCGTATCGCTCACATGGAACGTTATGTTTATAAGGAACTCCACAAGCACCGCGAAGCCGCCAATGGCTATGAGCGTGCCCGCGTACACGAACAGGTGGCCTTTCCTAAGATAATGCAGCAGAGTTACCGCGGCGCAGGCAATAAGCATAGCCCCGCCGGTCACGGGGAACGCGAAGGAAAGGAACCAATGCCCGTTCACGGCAAAATCGATATACAGTAAATATAGCCCTATCGCCACAAAGTCCGCCGCAACGAATATAACCGGCGTTGCATGGCGGAACCACATGGGCAGCACTACTATTATGTATACAAGCGCAAGTGCGCCCGCCGCATAGCCCGACCATACAAGCGTTCCGTTCACCTTCCAGTCGCACAGCAGCGACAGCACGAACGGCACCAAGAACATTATGCTTGTTATGAACAGCATGCCCGAGCGGCTGGCCGTTTCGGCAGGCCGCCTGTTTTCGGCGGGATACGGCTTTTCGCCGTCCGGCCGCTTCATGTCCGGATGGAACACCACCGTGCCGCAAAGCGGGCATTTTTCCTCGCTGTCCTTCAGCTCCACTCCGCATTTTATGCAATACATATGTATTCGTCTCTCCTTTCTTTCCCATCCGTTTAAGCCTGATTGCTCTCCACGGCGGCGTTAAGCCCCTGCCGCTTGAGCGCGCGGAAGAACCTCAGCTCAAGCTCCGGCTCCTTTATGTTGCGGATCATGTTTATGTACATTGTGCCGTTGTATGTTATTATGCCGCAGTTGTGCGGCGCGCGCGCCTGCACGCCTATTATGAAATCCATCCGCTCAACATACTTTGGCATATCCCCGGGCAGCGTAACGTTGCCAAGGTTGGATAGGCACAGGCAGCTTTTCCTTTCCCCCACCGCATCGAACACGGCCTTCATTGCAATGTTCTTTATGAAAAGCGGCATAACCTTCAGCGCAAGCGCCCGTTCGCTGCTCACGTTTGTTGCAATGCGGGTGCCCATAAGCTTTGCGGTGTAGTCAAGCCCCATGCGGTGATGCACTATGGCGCATATTTCATCGAACGTGTATTCCCCGAGCGTGGGATCGACCTCCGGCGTTATGTACAGGGCAAAGTTCCTGAGCGTTTTGCTTGAAAAAAGCTTCCTCAGGTTAACGGGTATAAGCACCTTTACCGGCTTTCTCCTGCGGCGGGAATGCACCTTTTCCGCCTGAATTTCAAGTATGGCCTCCATCATTGCCGCGCACAGGAACTCCGTCACGGTAACGCCGTGCTCCTTTGCCTTTTTGCGCACATCGTCCGCGCTGAGCATAAGCGTAACAATGTCCACAAAGCCGTTTTCCTCCGGCGTGCCGCTCAGGTGATACGCCGTTTTTTCGCTGCGGCTGGCGCGCACATCCCCGCTGAATTTAAGGAAGCTGTCCTCCAGCTCCTCATCGCTGGGCGCTTCCAGGCGGCAGAGTACGCCGTCCTCATTGGGTATCTCCACGCCGTATTTCTGCGTTATGTATTCCGCAACCAGCGTTTTAACGAATGTCAGCGCGCCGTTGCCGTCCGTCAGCGCGTGGAAGAGCTCCACCGCTATGCGCTTTTTGTATACTATAACCCTAAACGCGCACTCCCGCACCTCCTTGAAAGGCACATACGCCAGCGGGTAAGCCTTCTCGTCCCGAATCTTGGGCGCGTTTGAAAGCTCCTCCAGGTAATACCAGAACGTGCCCCGCCTCAGCCGCACGGCTATGGACGGGAACCGCCGCACCGTAACGTCCAGCGCGGCCTGAAGCACCTCCCTGTCCACGTTTTCCGTCATAGTGGCGGACACGCGGAAGAAATTATTCCAGTTTTTCCGCCTTGCCGCGGGGTAAATCTTCGCCGCGTTGTCCAGCCGCATCCATCTAAGCTTTCTTTCCGGGCAAAGATGGTCGTTGAGGAAAGCGTTTATGGCTGTGAAATCATCCTGATTTTCATTAAGCTGATACAGCACATATGCGTGCCAACGCTCCGGCGCAATTATAAGCCTGCTCTTGCAGCCGCACTCGGTCAGCCGCCTGTTGAGCCGCACGGAATCATCCAGCAGTATTTCGTCCCCGCCAGCGAATATGAGCGAAGGCGGCATGCCCGTAAGCTCCCCGAACAGGGGCGATATTGTCTGCTCCCGCCTGTCGTGCTCACCGGCGTAGCATTGGGCGTAAAACTCCAGCACCTCTGCCGTGAGCGAAACATCCTTTTCGCGGTTTGTCTCGTATGTGCTGCCGGATGCCGTAAGGTCCGCCCACGGGGAAATGGCTATTATTCCGCAGGGCAGCGGCAGCGAAAGCTCCTTCAGCTTTAAGCACAGTGCAAAGCACAGCCCGCCGCCCGCGCTTTCGCCGCAGAGCATTATATGCTCCGGCTTATAGCCCTTCTGCCGAAGGTAGTTATATGCTTCCAGCGCGTCCTCCACCGCCGCGGGGTATGGGCTTTCCGGCGCCAGCCTGTATGCCGCAGCAAACACGCGCACGCCTTCCTCGTCCGCAAGCGTTGCGCCAAAGCCCTTTGCGTAGTCAAGGTCTCCGCAGGTGTATCCCCCGCCGTGCAGGTAAAGTATAACGCCCTGCCTGCGCTCGTCCTTGGGTATTATCCACGCGCCTTCAAAGTTTGCGAAGGCATGATCGCGCGTGATCACGTCCTTCCTGTGTATGGCTTCCATCAGCTCGCCCAGCTTATCCTGCCCGCGGCGTATAGTTTCCAGCGAACAGTTAGCCACCAGCGGCTTGAAGAAGTTCAATTGAGAGTGAACCAGTTTTGCCGGCAGACCCATAGTAATCTTTCCTTTCGTTGCCATAAAGCATTTTTCATGCTGAATTTATATTATACCATGGTTATGCGCAAAAACAAAAACAGCTATGCGGCAAGAATGTAAAAAAGATAGCACTTGCAAAAAATATTGCGCAGGCGTTAAACTATAATTACAGTAAATCCAAGAGGTAGCAAATGAAGCGAACCATGCCCGTGCGGCTTTTGACAAGATATATACGCAATGCGCAATTCAGAAGCCTTGCGGGCATTTATATCGGCTTGACAGTCGATATACTGTATGCCGCCTTCCGCGCGATAGTCGGACTTAGATACGACTCCCGCTGGTTCTTATCCATGGCCGTGTACTATGCCGTGCTTGGTATGCTTAGGGCGTATCTCATTTTCGGCATGCGGCGCGCGGCTCCGCTTGGCGGCAACGAGCGGCTTTATTATGAATATTCCTGCTACCGCCGCACGGGGTTTATGCTCCTTGCGCTCAATGCGGCAATGGGCGCGATGATATCGCTGATGGTAATAGCCAACCTTCGCTATAATTACCAAGGCTATATCATTTATCTTTCCGCGCTGCATGCGTTTTATATGTTCATAAGCGCAATAGTCAACCTTGCCAAATCCCGCCGCTTCGGCATGCCCATTCTTTCCGCGGCAAGGGCTGTGAATCTTGTTGCGGCAATGATGTCAATGCTTGGCCTGCAAACGGCGCTCATAGCCCGCTTTTCACCCGATACCGAAATGTATCCCCGCCGCATGAACGCAATAACCGGCGGCGTGATATGCATAGGCGTTATTGCCATGGCAATATACATGCTGCGCCACGCATACGCTATGCAGCGGCGCATACAAAGCGGTGAAGAATAAGCTTTATACTGCGCAAAAGCGGACAGCCCTTACCGGACTGCCCGCTTTTTTACTTCAGCTTAAATTATATGCTTTCGGGAACGTGGCTGTTTATGCGCGCGTAAAGCTCCGCCACTATTTCCTTGGTGCGCTGCATGGCGCATTCAAGGGGAACGTCCTCCTTTATGGTCTTGTCCCTTGTAACTATTTCAACCACGCCGCGGTCAAGCGTCTTGGGCGATATTACTATGCGCACGGGGCTGCCCAAAAGGTCTGCATCCGAGAACATGAAGCCTGCGGACACGGTGCGGTCGTCAAACAGCACTTCGTAGCCTTCGTCCATAAGTGACTTATAAAGCTTATTGGCTTCCTCCTTAACGTGCGCCTGATCCGCACGCAGGGCGCATATCTCTATTTCCCAAGAGGCTATTGATATGGGCCATACCGGGCCGTACTGGTCATGATGCTCCTCGCACACGCTGGCCATCAGCCTGCCCACGCCTATGCCGTAGCAGCCCATTATGGGGTTGACGCGGTTGCCCTTTTCATCGTCATAGGTCATGCCCATGGATTCGGTGTAGCGGCGGCCAAGCTGGAATATGTTGCCGACCTCTATGCCGTTTTTAATGGTAAGCGAATGCTTGCCGCACTTGGGGCATACGCCGCCCACGGTCGCCTTGGCAACGTCCACATATTCGGCATTAGGCACGTCCCTATCCATGTTGAGCCCTGTGAAGTGGTAGCCTTCTTCATTCGCGCCGCATATAAGGTTCCTTGTGCCTTCAAGCGAACGATCGTACACCACGGTTATGCCCTTGGCGGGGTTTACGGGGCCTATCGCGCCCGCAACAAGGCCGGCGTGGTCTATTTCAACGGCGGGATGCACCTCCGCCTTAAGATAGTTCCTCAGCTTGGTTTCGTTCACCTCAAGGTCGCCGCGCACGAATACAAGCACATAGCTGTCGTCCTCGTTGCGCTGATAAACAACGGCCTTGGCGCTCTTTTCCGCGCTGCCGTGCAGGAAGCTGCACACATCCTCAATGGTCTTGTTGTCATACGTTGCAACCTTTTCAAGCGGCATGGGCTCTTCGCTTGCGTCGTTATGCACTATGCAGTCCGCCGCCTCCATGTTCGCGCGGTAGCCGCACTCCGGGCAAAGGACGATGGTATCCTCGCCAATATCGGTAAGCAGCATGAACTCGTGGCTAACCTTGCCGCCCATCATGCCAGAATCGGACGCAACGGCAACGACTTCCGGTATGCCTACGCGGGCATATATGCGCTCATACGCGCGGTAGCAGCGCTTATAATACCGCTCCAGATCCTTCTGCGAGGTATGGAACGAATAGCCGTCCTTCATTGTAAATTCGCGCACCCTTATAAGGCCGCCGCGGGCGCGGGGCTCGTCGCGGAACTTAGTCTGTATCTGATATATCATAAAGGGATATTTCTGATATGTGCTCGCCACGTTCATGGCCATATGCACGGCCGCTTCTTCATGAGTCATGCCAAGCACCATATCCGCGCCGCTCCTGTCCTTAAAGCGTAAAAGCTCCTTGCCGACGCTTTCCCAGCGTCCGGAAGCCTGCCAAAGCGTTGCGGGCATAGTAACGGGGAACAGTACCTCCTGCCCGTCTATCCTGTCCATCTCCTGGCGCAATATCGCCTCTATCTTATTATGTATACGCCGCGCGGGAGGCATAAGGGAATATATGCCGTTGCCCACCTGCTTAATATAGCCGCCCCTTACCATAAGGTTTTGGCTTTCTATTTCCGCAACCCTGTCCTTATACCTTTCGCCTAACAGCTCGCTGACTTTCATGTTTCACCTTTCCTATCCGCCTAACGGGATAACGCCGTTTTTGTCATACCCTGCATTATACCACGCGCGCGGCAAAAAACAAACATTTTAGGCAATATTGTTGACTATTGCGCAAGCATTTTTTATAATATGCTTTCGCATCACTATCATCAGTTGAGGAATGTGCCATGTATCGTGACCTTACGCGCGGAAGCATATCCCGCTCGCTCATTCTGTTTGCGCTGCCAATGATGGCGGGCAATATGCTGCAGCAGTTTTATAACATTGCCGATACGCTTATCGTATCCCATGCGCTTGGCGCAAACGCGCTTGCCGCGGTTGGTTCGGCCTATACGCTTATTACGTTTCTCACTTCCATATTTCTGGGGCTGAGCATGGGTTCGGGCGCGCTTTTTTCGATATACCGCGGGCGGAACGATTCTTCTTCGCTGAGATCAGGCATATTGCATGCGTTCATTCTCCTCCTTTCAATAACCGTGCTTATTAACGCCGCAGTATACGCCTTCATGGAACCTATACTCTTGTTCCTGCGCGTGCCGGACGCCGTGCGCGGCGGTATGCGCGAATATTTGGCAATTATATACGTTGGGCTTATTGCGACCTCGCTTTACAATTATGTTTCCTGCCTGCTGCGCGCGCTTGGCAATTCTTCCGTGCCGCTGATTTTCCTTGCGATATCCGCCGTGCTGAACATTGCGCTTGACTTGATATTCGTGTTGGTATTCAGTTGGGGCATTGCGGGCGCAGCTTGGGCAACGGTTATTGCGCAGTACGTTTCCGCGGTGGGCTTATGCCTGTATGTGCTTTTCAAATGCCCGGAGCTTATCCCAAGGCACGAGGATATGTGCTTCAGCAAGCCTATACTGAAGGATATATTCAGCCTGTCCTCCCTCACCTGCCTTCAGCAGTCCGTAATGAACTTCGGCATACTTATGGTGCAGGGGCTTGTAAACAGCTTCGGCGCTACGGTAATGGCCGCGTTTGCCGCCGCGGTGAAGATAGACACATTCGCCTACCTTCCCGTACAGGACTTCGGCAACGCTTATTCCACATTCGTTGCGCAGAACCATGGAGCGGGCGACCATGGGCGCATACGCGCGGGCACGAAGCAAGCATTTATTATAAGCATGGCGTTCAGCGTGGCAATATCGGCGCTGGTGTTCGCATTTGCCCGCCCGCTTATGCTTATATTCATAGA
>ERZ824575.2547-NODE-2547-length-14093-cov-4.260436_pt1 | contig 14093 bp, 6 predicted proteins | sample MGYA00519470_ERZ824575 | MGnify/ENA primary metagenome ERZ824575 (study PRJEB31778, sample SAMEA3449170) | human gut metagenome | biome: human gut; feature: human-associated habitat; material: faeces | place: United Kingdom | collected 2010/2012 ...
GGATTCCGAGTACCTTTTGCCCTTTACGGATAAGCTTTTTGATGAGTTTGAGTCGGCTTACGGATATGATTTGCGCGATTTCCTTCCGGAGCTGTATCTGTGGAAGGACGGGGAAAAGGTAAGCCCCGTAAAATGGCAGTATATGGAGCTGACGGAGCGGCTTTTCCTTGAAAATTTCCTCGCTCCGATACATGACTGGTGCCGGAAAAACAATATGCTTTTTACCGGACACCTGCTCCACGAGGACAGCCTGACCGCCCAGACCACTATGATAGGCTCGATAATGCGCGCTTATGAATATATGGACGTCCCGGGAGTTGACGTGCTTACGGAGCACAATTACTGCTTCTGGATCGTAAAGCAGCTTCAATCCGCGGCGAGACAGCTCGGAAAGAATAAAATGTTAAGCGAGCTTTACGGCGTCACCGGCTGGCAGTTTGATTTTGAGTCGCATAAATCGGTGGGCGACTGGCAGGCGCTGTTCGGCATAAATCTGCGCTGTCACCATTTGTCGTGGTACAGCATGCGCGGCGAGGGAAAGCGCGACTATCCTGCGAGCATATCCTATCAGTCGGCGTGGTATCCTTATTATTCGTACGTTGAGGATTATTTCTCGCGCCTTAATGTTTTCCTTGAACAGGGCGAGCCGGTATGTGACCTGCTGGTTCTCAATCCGGTCGAAAGCCTCTGGTGCAGGATATACCCGAAATGGTCGTGGCAGCTCGTGCCTATCGATGAGGAGGTGCGGGAAGCCGAGAGAATGTATGAGGAAACCTTCCGCACGCTCTGCGCCGCCAAAACGGATTTTGACTACGGCGACGAGGATTTTATAAAGCGTATGGGCAGCGTGGAGGAGCTGAACGGAGAAACCGTTTTAAGAATCGGCAAATCGGTTTACAGAAAGGTTCTTGTCACGGGAATGAGCAATATGCGCCGCACGACCCTCGGGCTGCTTAAAGAGTTCGCCGATAAGGGCGGAAGCATTATTGTGGCGGGCAGCCCGCCCCGGTATATCGACGCTGTCGCCTCGGACGAGGCCGCAAAACTTCCGGCGGTTTACACCGCGCGTGAGAATATGGTTCAGGCGCTCGGGATTTCGCCTCAGGCAAGCGTGAAGGACGCCGAAGGCAGGGAAATCGGCGATATATATATTCAGCTCCGCCGCGACGGGGAGAATTTAATCGCCGTGCTGATGAATATAAACCGACTTCAGGCGTATTACGGCGCGAGCGTGGAATTTTCCGCGGGAGGCTTTTGTGAGCGGTGGGATCCGAGAAGCGGTGAGATAAGGCTTCTGGCAAAAGGTGACCGCATATCGTTCAAATATGATTTTGAGCCGTCGGCGGAGCTTTGCCTTGTTATTACGGCAGAGGACAGAAAGCTCGCAGAGGAACCGCAGACCGGAAAGCTGACAGGCACGGTTTCCTTAGGCAGCTCATTTGATTACAGGCTTGACGAGCCTAACGTATGCCTTTTGAATTTCGTCGATTACACGGTTGAAAACGGAGAAACCGTTTTTAATAAGGATATTCTTGAGGCGGACAGGGAAATACGCGATATTTTCGGGCTTCCCCAGCGCGGCGGCCAGATGCTTCAGCCGTGGTTCTCACACGGGAAGAACGACGGTAAAGCCGGCAGAGTAAGGCTGAGCTATTCTTTCCGCGCGGATTATCTGCCTGACGAGCTGTTTCTCGCGGTTGAGTCGCCCGATGACTTTGAAATAGAAATCAACGCAAACAAGGGCGCCTTTGAAAAAACCGATAAAAAATGGGTTGACCCCTGCTTCAGCGTGCTGAGAATCAGCAAAAAGGCGTTTAAAGCCGGACGGAACGAGATAACCCTTTCCTGTGACTTTAAGAACAGCTTGAATCTTGAGGCGGTATACCTGCTCGGGGACTTCGCCGTAGGGCTCGACGAAGGCGGCGCGGTTCTTAAAGAGCTGCCCGAACGCATTTTGCCGGGAGACATAACGGCGCAGGGCTTCCCGTTTTACGGAGCGGGCATCACATATTTCGCGGATTTGCCGGTTTCGGGCGAGGGCAGAAGGGTTCTGCAGACCGACGGCTACGGCGCCGCGCTTATAGTTGTGTCGGACGGCTGTGAAGAAAAAGGCATATGGGCAAGACCGTACCGCGCGGATATTACCGGAATGGGTACTGCCGGCGGAAGATTCGGGCTTAAATATGTCCTTACAAGAACAAACACCTTCGGCATCAAGTGCGCCGCCGGCGGTCAGAACGGCTCTTTCTACCATCCGCTTCCGCAGGGAATGACAGCGGGAGTCAGGCTGTGCCGGTATGAATGATACAGGGCGTTTCAATTGTACATCTTTTCCGGACGTCGGAATCCGGAAAATATAAATATAAAATATTGGAGGTCTATTTATGCAAAAAACAAAATCGGCAAGATTTACTTTTTTAGTATCTGTTCTGTTGGCTTTAAGTATGATTTTGCTGTCTTTCTCAATGTTCGGGATAAAGGGCTCTGCGAATACCAGAGCTGACGTCACCGGAGTAAAATTCGACAGCACTTTCGCGGGAGCCGGTGAGCTTAAATTTTATATTTCGGTAACCCCCGCTACGCTTAAAACCGGAAACTACTGGGAAGGCTCGCTCAAGAACGTGATTTCACAGGATGAGCTTGACGCCTTTACGACAAAAATAACCATCAACGGTAAAACACTTCAGCAGTATATGAACGAGAAATTTGTGAAATATGTCCCCGCGAACAGCGCAGGTCAGCTTGACATAGTGTTCGACAATGCCAAGGGCGGCGAGTTTCTTACCTTCGGCGACGAGATAATCGTATTTGAAAAGGGCTGCAAGTTCCCCGGCGTTAGCGAAGCCCTTGAAGAGGATATTACTTACAAATTCAACTTTGTAAGCGGCGGAATAGCTACCGCTGAAAAGGTAGTGGAGCCGACCGTTGAGCCGGCTGAGGTCACCGGAGTACAGTTTGACAGCACTTTCGCGGGAGCCGGAGAGCTCAAGCTCTATATCTCGGTATCGCCCGCTTCGCTTACAGGCGGAAACTACTGGGAAGGCAGCGTCAAGGATGTTATTACACAGGAAGAGCTTGACGCCTTCACGACAAAGATAACCCTAAACGGCAAAACACTTCAGCAGTATATGAGCGAGGGCTTTATAAAATATATCCCCTCCAACAATCCGGGACAGCTTGATGTAGTATTCGACAATGCCAAGGGCGACGGGTTCCTTACCTTCGGCGACGAGATAATCGTATTTGAAAAGGGCTGCAAGTTCCCCGGAGCCGGCGGCGCACTTGAGGAAGATGTCACCTATAAGTTCAGCTTTGTTCAGGGCGGTGTAGCTGACGGAACGCTTGAGGGCGAGAAAGAGCCGGAAAACCCGCCAGAAGATCCCGACGACAAGCCGACCAGCGACAAGTTTGAAGAGGGAACAATAACCTGGGCCGGCGTACATCATTACGATTCCAAGAACTATATCGTTCATCTGAACGTATCGCTGAAGACATTGGTCGCCGGACAGAAATACTATGATAACGGCGAGATAGTCAATATGTCCGAAAATCAGTTCTGGCAGTTCGCTGATTATATTTTCTTCAACGGCTATTCATTCAAGGATCTTATAGAAATGGATCCTGAGATATTCATCACCATACAGGCGTCCGAGGGACGTACCGATAACATCGAGTTCACCGTTTCTCCCGAAGCGCTCGAACGCAATGATATCCCCTATTACGGAACCACCGGAAAGGGCGAAACAATAGATCTGCGCGCGGGATGCCTGCTTCCGAATAAAACCGAGATAAAGACCAATATTGCATGGAATGTCACCCCCGGACAGCCTCAGGGAACACAGACCACTCCCTCAAACATCACCAAGAAGCCCGTAAGGTATTATGACGGCTCGACAGATGAGTCTACAGACAACAAGCCGAATAAGGATCCTTCGGAAAATCCTTCTGGCGGCAGCGAGAAAGAAGAGGATAATACCTTTATAATAGAGGGATTGCTCAGTGACGAGTCCGGCAAGAAGCTCGGCGGCGTATCCATGAGCATACACGGCGCAACAACAACTACTACACTGATAACCGAAGAGGACGGAAGCTTTTTCCTGACAAAGATGGAAGCCGGCGAGTATACTTTCCTCGTCATTCAGTCCGGCAAGGTTTCAACACATAAATTCAACATTGCTCTTTCGGCCACTGTGAATAAAACCAGTCTTTCCGAGGACGGAAAAACGCTTACGGTTCCCGAGCAGGCCGAGGCAATTTCGCTCAATCTGATATTGGACAGCTCAAATAATCTGAAAATAGGGTCCACAAGTGTACTTACATGGGAAGACGGATATGTTCCTTCTGGGGACGATAACGCTTACGGCAACGCTCCTCTTACCGGAGAAAAATTCGCGTATGGTATCCTTGTTCTCTTTGCAGCCTCACTTGCCGGTGTTCTTTTGATAAGAAAAAGAATCAACGTAAGGTAAAATTCGGTTTGTCTGCTCTGCCTGACGGATTCTTTCGTCAGGCAGAATTTTTTAAAAAAGTAAACAGGAGGTTCTTATGAAGAAGATTTTATCAATCGTAACGGTTATGGCAGTAACGCTTTCCGCGTGCTTTATATCGGCTTTTTCCTCTGTCCTTTCGGCGGCGGAGGAAGTGCCTTTCAAATCTCTTTACACTTTCACGCTTGCAGATACGGATTTAGGATATGAATTAAGGGGCCTTGCGGCGTCGCAGGACGGGGAATACCTGTATGCCGGCTTTCTGCAGAATACACGAAACGTTCTGAAAATTGATGCCGCGGACGGCAGTATAGTCGATGCGTACACGCCCGCCATTCCCGAGATATCGCTTGATATTGACAGATATCCGAAGGGATTGGCGACCGACGACAGGGGCAACCTTTTCGTCGGGATAACCCACGCCGAAAACGGCAACAACCATATGCTGACGCTTGCCGCCGTCCGGCAGTCCGATATGACCGAAATATCGCATATTACCGATACGGTAGCCGAGGCGGGAACAGCGATAGGAGTAAACGGGATAACAGTGGTAAAGCAGGGAGACAGATATTTATGCTATGCGGCAATCTGTTACAGCAATTATTCCATACGCTGCTATGACGTTACCGATCCCGAGAACATCACGCTTTACAGCGGCTTCGCGTCCGACGGGGTTCTTTCAACGGGATTTTCGCCCTATTATCTCGCCGCGGACGGTATGGGCAACGTATACGTGACCGGTGTTGAGAACAGCATATACGGCGTTTACAAGATAAACGCTTCCGGAGAAATTCTGGCTCAGGCGACCGTAAACAGAGCCTACGGAATTGTGCTTAAAGATACGCATATTTTAATCAGCAGTTCGGGCAACGACGGCACAATAACCCTGCTTGACACCGGACTGAATATTCTCGGGCAGTATACCGTAAGCGGACTTTCGGGCAACTTCGTACAGTCGGCAATAGGCGGCGACACGGTTTATATAGCCGACTGCGGAAACGGCGAGGAGGCCGGCGGAATTGCCGGAGCGGTTTACGCCGCGCCGGTTTCCGTGATGGACGGCGACAAGGTGAATATTTCGGCGCTTAAGGCCGATAAAACGCCGGAAATTGACGGAAGTCTTGCCGACGACGTATGGAAAGGCGGATTTGTCACATATACCGATGAATCCTACGGAAAGCCGCTGCAGTTCAAGTTTGTATGGGACGATGATAATCTATATCTCGCGGCGAAAATGATAGACGTCACGCCGTTCTGCAATACCGATAAGATATTCAAGGACGAAGCCGGCGCCGCCGCTGATGCCGCGTATTCGTTTCAGTATGACTGTCTTGAGTTTTATTTCTCGGGGAAAAATACCGAGGGTGAATATGCCGACGACGATGTGCAGTTTATTTTCACCTACCAGACAGACGGCGCTCCGGCTCTCAGAGTGGGCGGCAGCGGAAATCAGGCGGAAAACTACGCCGCAGGAAAGTATGCGCAGGTCAGAACCGCCTGCGAGACAAACGCGTCGGGCTGGAATTTTGAGGCCGCCGTACCTTGGACGGCTCTCGGTGTTACCGATCTTACCTCGGTATTCGGAATCAGCGTAAAGCAGAACGATGATTATCCTGAGGACACGGCGTTTGACAAGGGAACCTATATTTCCTACGGGGACGCGCAGTGGAATATTATGACAGGCAATTTCACGCTTTCGCTTTCCACGGAAAACGCATCTGAAAATTCCGGCGAACCCAAAGCGCTTTCGGCGGAGAAGAGCGGGGCAGAGCTTCAGATTGACGGCGAGCTTAACGAGGCTGTATGGAACGGCGGCTTCTACACATATACCGATGAGGCCACCGGAAAGCCGCTGCAGCTTAAATACGCCTGGGATAAGCAGAATATCTATTTCGCGGCTAAAATGATTGATACCACGCCGTTTTACAGCAGCGATAAAGCCTTCGCGGACGACGGGAACGGCGAAATTTATACCTTCCAGTATGACGCTCTTGAATTTTATTTCTCCGCTTCAAACCGCAAGGGCGCGTACGCCGACGGCGACATACAGCTGATATTCACATATCAGGAGGACGGAAAGCCGGTTATCGCCGCGGGCGCGAGCGGCTCGCAGCGCGAGGATCTCGCGGCGGGCAAATTCGATAATATAAAATCCGCCTGCACAACAACCGATTTCGGATGGTACCTTGAGATATCAATTCCCTGGGAGACGCTCGGCGTTGATGAGCTTTCCGATGTTTTCGGAATAACCGTAAAGCAGAACGACGATTTTTCAGGCGACACCTCGCTTGATCAGGGAATGTATATTTCGTACGGCGACAGCACCTGGGACAATATGACCGGTAATTATACCCTGACGGCGGCGGGCGGCTCGGGCAGGCCGGATCCGGCGGAGCAGGGCGGAACCGAGAAGCCGGGTCAGGACGGCCAGATTCCGGACGACGGTTACGTTACGCCCGATATCGGCGGCGAAGAGGAGGAGCCCTCCACAGATATATCAGGAGAGAGCGGAAATAATCTTCCCACAACCGGCAGCAAAACAGTGCTGCTTCCGGCAGTAGTTCTTTTAATCGGCAGTCTCGCGGTTACCTGCGTGTATGTGATAAAGAGACGCAGGGCATAGCAGCCGGAAACCGCGGATATAAACGGTAATGTTACAGGAGCCCGCCTCTTTGCCGGGCTCCTGTATTGTATAACGGAACAATACCGCACGGAAAACGGTATACTGATGTAAAAAAAACGATTGATATACAATTTTGAATTTAATATAATGTTTCTGCGGGAATGTTAACGCTCTGGTCTTTTGCGCGGAAGCATCTTCGGAAAGGCATGAAAAAAATGAAAAGTATTCCACTGGAAAAAATAACCGTCTTGGGCGGTCTGGCGCACAGGCTGCTGCTTAACAGCGTCAGGCTCGAATCGGATATTTATATGCCTGACGCGGTTTGCAGACTCGATTCCGGCGGCTGGCCGGCGGACGCCGAGGGGCGCACGCTGCTGGCGCTTGTAAGACAGATGGAGGCGACCGGCAGGGAGCCTTCATATCTGCGCGAGATTCTGCGGAAGGTTTACGGAAATTTCAACGAAAAGGGGTATCTCGGGAAAATCCTTCCCGAAGGACAGTTCGACGAACAGCAGCTTTCTGGTCATAACTGGCTTCTCAGGGCGCTGCTCGAGTATTTCCGTCTGACCGGTTCGCGGCAGGCTCTCGGCGCGGCCGAGAAAATAGTCAAAAATCTTTATATGCCGCTTAAAGGGGCATATGCCTCATATCCGCTGAAGCCGGAGGAAAGGGTTTTCGAGGGCAGACCGGACGGCGAGCTTACGGGCGACTGCATTAACGGCTGGTATCTCTCGACCGATATCGGCTGCGCATATATGTGTATGGACGGTCTGAGCAGGGCGTATAAGGTTTTGGATATGCCGGGTCTTAAAGAACTGCTTTATGAGATGGCGGAGGAATATTCCGCGATTGATTTTACGGGAATATCAATGCAGACCCATGCTACCCTGTCCGCGCTCAGAGGAATACTGTGTTTTTACGAAAGCGTGCGCGATGAAAAACTGCTTGATATTGCTAAACGTATTTTTTCGCTTTATATGGATGAGGGCATGACCCGCAATTACGCCAACTGCAACTGGTTCGGAAGACCTTTCTGGACAGAGCCGTGCGCCATCGTCGATTCGTTTATGGCTGCCGCCGGCCTTTTCCGCGCTACCGGTGAGATAGAGTATTTTGAGACGGCGCAGAAAATATATTTTAACGCGCTCTGCCACGCGCAGCGCAGCAACGGCGGCTTCGGACTGGACAACTGTACCGTGGGGGATCAGATATTTCTTGCCGCCGCCGGCGACGGCGGAGACGCTTACTGGTGCTGCACCATGCGCGGCGGGGAGGGCCTCGCGGAGGTTTCCTCCGCAATAGCAATGGAAGAGGACGGCGTTGTCCATATAGGTCTTTACAATCCGGCGGAGTTAAGCCTCCCTGACGGAAAGCTGGAGATAATAACCGCCTACCCGCTTGAGGGCAGGGTGCGGCTTGAGCTTCACGGTTCACTGCCGGAAAACCGTCTGGCGCTTTTTGTCCCGTCTTACGCCAAAAAGTTCTCGGTTACGGTAAACGGTGTCAAAACCTCGAACCCTCCGGTTGAAAACGGCTTTACGGTTTTTGATATGCCGGCAAATTCGGCGGCGGGGCTTGAATTTGAGATTCCGCTTATCACCGGGGAAGCGGAAAAACATTCCGTTCCCGGATATTTTACGGTAAGCCACGGTTTTCTGCTTCTCGGCACCGACACAAAGGAGGAGAAAAAAATTGATCCCGCGGCGCTTGCCTCCGTCCGGCCGGGGGTTTACTCGTGCGGTGAAAATACGGTTCTGCGTCCGCTGACCGACAGCTATAAGCTTGACCGTGAAAGCATACTCAACGAAAGACTTCAGATAATATTCAGGAAAGACGGAGAGTAGCCTATGAAAAAAGCGGCGGCTGGATTATTTGTGATTCTGCTTATACCTGTCATGGTATCCGGCGCGGCGGTGCTTAAGAACGAAAATCCGTCAAAAACCGAAAATCTGGGCTACGGGGTCACATATGAGTACTGGGATACCTCGACCGAGAGCGGGGAAATAAAAATGCACTCGCTTTCATTCAATCCGTCAGAGAAAAAGGCGGAGCTGAAGCTGGGGCTCTCAAACCGGAGCGTTACGGGACTTCAGCCCCTGCTCGGAATGTCGCAGGACGCGGATTCGATATATGAGGGCGGAGTCATAGGCGGCATAAACGGCGGTTTTTTCTCGATGGATATTTCCGAAGGCCTGGGAATACCTTTTGATTTTATGGTTCAGGACGGGGAGCTGTATACAAGTCCGCCGGTTCCGTATAAAGGCGAGCCCAATCCGCCTAACGGGTGCGACCCCTACTGCATCGCGATGTATGACGACAATACCGCTTTCGTGGATTACGCGCCGCATATGGACATCACTTTCTATACGGAAGACAATTCATATACTGTGAATCATATAAACCGTATGCGCATGGACGGCTCATATTCCGATTACTGTCCGGACGCGCTGGTTCTGTATACCGATAAGTTCGGCGCCTCCACCATGACAGACAGCACAGGAGGTCAGGAGGTTGTAATCAGAGTAAAGAAAGGCAAGGTCAGGGGCGGAGACGTGCTTGAGGGCACCGTCGAAAGGCTTGCCGAGCCCGGAAAGGGAAACACCGGGATAGAAGACGGCTGCGTTGTGCTGTCGGGCTGTACTTTTTATAAGGATATGTTGAGGGGACTGAAGCCGGGACAAACGGTATATTTCAGCTTTGAATACGCGCAGGAGAGATGGAACAACGTAAAATTCGCCATGGGCGGGGTACAGATGCTTATTATCGACGGCTGGATAAATTCGGGGCTGAGCGGTTCTTCGGATACGGGCGGATATTCGTCCCTGTCGCCCATGACGGCGGTCGGAGTAAAGAAGGACGGAATGGTTATAATGCTTACGGTGGACGGGCGTCAGCCCGGATACAGCAAGGGCATAACCGTTTATCAGCTGGCTCAGCTTATGCTCGAGCAGGGCTGCTATAACGCGATCCACCTTGACGGAGGCGGCTCCACCACCATGGTTATAAACGACGGCGGCCTGAAGGTCGCCAACAGTCCGAGCGACGGGGCGCAGAGAAGCCTGGCGAACGGAATACTGCTGGTGCCGTATGACGGCGAGCCGGATATTGTGAAGGATTCATTCAACACGCTGCCGGATACGCCGTCCGCAGATAATTCGGACACCGGCTCACAGTCCGGTCCGAGCGCAAGTCAGAGCGGACCGGCAGGAAATCCCGAGTCTTCCGGAGAAAATGCGGGCACACAGTCCCCGCCGGATTCTGCCGAACCAACCGGGCCGCAGACCGACGACGGCACAGAAGTCACTGATAGCGCAGAGAATAAGGAAAGCGCTGCTGAGGCGGAAGAGTCTGACGGCACAGAAGTCTCGGAAAACGGCGGTGTTTCGGCGGCAATTATTATTACCGCGGTGTCTGTGACAGCTGCGGCGGCGCTTGCTGCCGGCGCGATACTGCTGTACCGATTTAAACGCAGGAAAAAAGAGCAATAGAAATTTTTGCGCAGCGTTAAAATATATTATCGAATATTTCTGAGGTGGTAAAAATGCAGACTGTTAAAATCAAAAAAAGCAAAACCAAGATGATAGCGCACAGGGGACTCAGCGGAATAGAGCCGCAGAATACCTCGATCGCCTTCGCCGCGGCGGGAAACCGCAGCTATTTCGGAATTGAAACCGACGTACATATCACAAAGGACGGCAAATATGTCATTATTCACGATGACGTCACCTCGAATGTCTCCAATACCGGCCTGACCGTGGAAAATACGGATTTTGAGGTTCTGAGAAACATATATCTGAACGACAACGACGGAAGCGCGGGAAGAATCGAGCTGAAAATACCGTCGCTGGAGGAGTATATGAGGATATGCCGCAAATACGAGAAAACGGCCGTGCTTGAGCTGAAAAACAGATTCGCGTTTGAGCATATCGGGGAAATAATTAAAATCACCGAGAGCATCGGACAGCTTGAGAACACGATATTTATTTCCTTTGATTACGGAAATCTGACCGACGTCAAAAAAATACTTCCCGAACAGCCGGTTCAGTTCCTTACGGGCGAAGAGGTTACCGACGGTCTTATAAGCCGTCTTGCCGGCGACCGCATCGATCTTGATATTTTCTATCAGCGTCTTAATGAGGAAAACATAAAAAGACTGCACGATAACGGCATAACCGTCAACTGCTGGACCTGCGACTCACCCGAGGAGGGCGAGAAGCTCGCCGGCTGGGGCGTCGATTATATAACCACAAATATTCTGGAATAACATTATATCTGCGAACGAAAGGATTAAAGCGCCATGATATCAAAAATGAATTTCTGCGGACAGGACGAAAAGATAAAGAAGTATCTTATGCCCGAAAAACTGCTTTTTAAGGCGGGAGACGTAAGCGGCGAGGAAAATATTTTTATAAAAAAGGATATACAGATTTCCACGACCGAGCCGGACTGCCTTGTGATGAGCAATTCCGGCGGTGGGGAACATGCGGCGGTTCTGCTTGATTTCGGCTTTGAGTTTTCGGGCGGCGTAAAAATCCTTACCGAGGTATTCGGGTGCGACAGCGGCATACCCGAGTTCAGGCTGGTTTTCGGCGAATCGGCGCGAGAGGCGATGAGCGATATCGGCGAGAAGAACTCAACCAACGATCACTCAATGCGCGATTTCACGGTAAGGCTGCCGATGTTCAGCGATATGGAGTTCGCGCAGACCGGATACAGATTTATCCGCATAGAGCTGCTCAGCGATAACGCCACGGTAAAAATCAAATCGGTACTGGGCGTTTTTACTTACAGGGACATACCCTATCTCGGCAGCTTCCGCTGCAGCGACGGGGAACTTAACGATATTTACAGTGTGGCGGCGTATACCTGTCATCTCAATATGCAGGGAATGATCTGGGACGGCATAAAGCGTGACCGTCTGGTCTGGATAGGGGATATGCACCCTGAGATGCTGACCGTGCGGACGGTTTTCGGAAACGATCCGTGTATTCTGAGGGGACTTGATTTTGCGAGCCGCAACAATCCGCTGCCGATGTACCCGAATAATATGGTCACATATGCAATGTGGTGGCTGCTGATAGCGCGCGACTGGTATTTCTACACCGGAGAGACGGATTTCGCCCTGTCTCACAGGGAATATATCAAGGGACTGCTTGAGCAGCTCTGCGCTCTGGTTGAGAGCGACGGCGGCGATAAGCTCGGTCAGCTTAATATGGGCTATTTTTTAGACTGGCCGACCTACGGCAGGGAGGAGGCGAAAGCGGGGGTGCGCGCGCTTTTCGCGATGTCGCTCGACGCCGGAGCAGAGCTTTGCGGTGTCATGGGCGAAAAGGAACTCGCAGATAAGTGCCTAAAAAAATGCAAGCTGCTCGGCAGCAAGGTTTCCGACGTGAGCGAATTGAAGGCTCCGGCCGCCCTTATGGTGCTCGCGGGGCATACCGACCCCGTAAGCGCCGCCGAGAAAGTGCTGCTTCCCGGCGGGGCGAAAGGCTTTTCGACCTTTATGAGCTATTATATGCTTTCGGCGCTTGCCGACGCGGGAAAAACAGCCGAGGCGCTTTCGATGCTCAAAACATATTACGGCGGAATGCTTAAAGCCGGAGCCACCACCTTTTGGGAGGATTTCGACATCGACTGGCTGAAGGACGGCGCGGCGCTTGACTCGCTGTCGGGGGAGTACGATATTCACGGGGATAACGGAGCTCACTGCTATATCGGTTACAGGCACAGCCTGTGTCACGGCTGGTCGTCGGCTCCTGCCGCGTTTCTGGCGGAAAGGGTGCTGGGGATACGTCTCCTTGAGCCGGGCTGCCGCAGGATAGGCATTTATCCCGAGCTTGGCGGTCTTGAGTGGGCGGAAGGGGAATACCCGACGCCTTACGGAACCGTGAGCGTGAAATGCAGAAAAACAGGCGACGGGAAAATCTCGGTTGAATACAAGGCACCTGAGCAGATTGAAATTGAGACCGGCTCCGGCGTCTCCATGTAAGGCCTGCGCAAATATACAAGAAGGTATCAAAAGGAAGAAACCGATTTTGTTTTCGGGGTGTATAATCTCAAAAGCAAAAGAAAAACGCAATAAAAAAGGCAGTCCGTAAAAACAGACTGAGATGGAGACAATGAATGTCTCCATCTCAGTCTGTCGAAAAAGTCCAGCAAAAGCTGGGCTTTTTTACGTAAATATGGTATAATAGAAGCGGTGATGAAAGTGATAGTAAAGGGAAGAGAAAACCGCGACCAGCTTGAAATATTCAGCATAGAGGGATTTGTGCCGGCAGACCACTTGCTGAGGAAAATAGACAGCGCAGTAGATTTCAGCCATATCTATGACATAGTGGAAGATTTGTACTGTGCAGATAACGGCAGACCAAGCATAGATCCTGTAGTAATATTTAAAATGGTGTTAATACAGCATTTATACGGATTGCCGTCGCTCAGAAGAACGGTAGAAGAAATTAAAATGAATGTGGCATACAGATGGTTTTTAGGGTATCTGATGAACGAACAGATACCACACTTTTCAACCGTAAGCTATAATTTCAAGCATAGATACACCGAAAAAACAATAGAAGAAATATTTTATTGGATATTAAACGAAATAGAAACGGCAGGATATTTATCACCCGAAGCTGTATTTGTAGACGGAACGCATATTAAAGCAAACGCCAATTTAAAGAAAGCGGTCAAAAAGGCGGTACCGCAGGCGGCAAAGACCTACGAAAAGCAGTTGATGGAAGAAATTAACGAAGAGCGAAACGACCACGGCAAGAAGCCTTTTGACGAAACTAAACCGCCCGAGGAAAAGGAAATTTCGGAATCTACAACCGACCCTGAAAGCGGCGTGTTTCACAAGGGCGAGCATAAAAAGTGTTTTGCTTATACAGCTCAGACATGCTGTGATAAAAACGGATATGTAATGGATGTGACGGTAAACCCCGGGAATGTACACGACAGCGTAGCATTTGACGGATTATATGACAGAC
>ERZ824575.2556-NODE-2556-length-14074-cov-5.116199_pt1 | contig 14074 bp, 14 predicted proteins | sample MGYA00519470_ERZ824575 | MGnify/ENA primary metagenome ERZ824575 (study PRJEB31778, sample SAMEA3449170) | human gut metagenome | biome: human gut; feature: human-associated habitat; material: faeces | place: United Kingdom | collected 2010/2012 ...
TTGCGGATGCACTGGAAGTTGATCCTGCCGATCTCATCAGCGCGTCTATGATCCCCGACAAGATGCTCAAAGGACGTGAAACACGGAATACTGCCGAATAAAAAATGAAGGGTGTATCGAGCGATACACCCTTCATCAATTTTTATTACGTTCTCCGTGCCAGTGTCTGCGTATGCAGGAGGGCATCCATCAGCATCCGTCCATCCTCGCGGTCATTCCACCAATATGGGCGGAGGAATAGCAGCGCATTCTCCAGCCAAACATAATCGTCCCTCGTCAGTGCATGGCTTTGGAGTCCCTCGCTGATCCTGGTATATGATTCTCTGACCTTTTCACTGGCGTGTTCCCGCACCAGGTAGGCGTTGAGCAGACCAGTAATTACAGATATTTCTTCGTCGGTATAGAACATGACTTTCCTCCCTGTAGACAAACACACAGATCAGAGTATAGCACATTCACTCTACATCTACAAGGGTCGTATCCAGCCTGCCTTATCCGTGCAGCGTTTATCGGAGGCTATCATCTCGCGTCATGGGCAGCGGAGATCTGTTTTGTGGTCAGTTCTGTCGGATGCAGCAGCACCAGCGACTTGTGCTGCCCCTCTGCGTAGGCCAACGCTCTATCCTCCGCACTGCTTGTGGCCGGTATGTCCGTATCGTAGACGCACAGCACCACATCGGCGAGGTCGATGATCTTCTTGTAGGCTTGGAGCTGCGCGCCCGGTGCGCCAGCTTCGCACACAGCAGACAGGTAGGTGCAGGCGGTCAGCATATCGAAGTACCGTTCCCGCAAATAGGGCGCCCATTTTGTCGCCTGCTCCTCATGGGGCATGTAGCAAATGAGCATCAGGTCATGGTCGGTCGTTGCCCGCAGACCGTTGACGATCTCAGCGGCGTACAGTCCCACACCGCAGTCACAGGCCACAAGGAACTGCGATACACCATTCTGGCGCAGCACCATGATCTGCTGCGCCAGTTCCATCTTCATTTTGCCGCAGGACTCATCTTCTTCATCGAAGCCCCACGGAAAGCGCATAGGATGCTGCCCGATAATCGCACAGCGTATCGGTTTGTCCATTTCCATCGTTCACCTTGTCTGCAACAATATATCTTTGTCTTATTAGGAAAGCATTTGATTGTTTTAGATTATACTATTGTCACCATCTCGTGTCAAACGCTTTCTATTTCAGACAGAAAGTGGCGTGGAGAAACAGTATAATTTACCCATACCACGAAAGGCAAGGACATTCCGCATGAGTAAAACTGTTTCGTTCAAAAACAATGACCGCTTTATCCAAATCGGCATTGCCATCGTCACCCTCCGCAAGCTGCGTGGAATGTCGCAGGAAAGGCTGGCGGAGAAAGCTGGTATCAGCCGTTCACTTCTGAGCGTCATCGAAGCGCCCGGAACGGCACACAACTTCACGCTGGATGTGTTCTTTGATATTGCGGATGCACTGGAAGTTGATCCTGCCGATCTCATCAGCGCGTCTATGATCCCTGACAAGATGCTCAAAGGCCGGAAGTCTTAAACATGAAAAAAGCAGGGCAGGGGAGTTTCCCCTGCCCCCTATTCATCTCCATACCACACCGGCCTTGCGGCTGTCTCGAAGCCGGTTCGGTGTGAGATCGCCACGCCGCCTGTGCCGGAGGCGCAATGCACCACCAGCAGGCGGCCCAGCCAGTCGCGGCCTGTGGCGATGCCGACGTGTTCATCCTCCGGATAAAACAGCAAGTCCCCCGGCTGTACTTCGTCCCCCTCTATGTCCACGCAGTTGGCATGCTGCTCTGCTGCACCGCCGCCCTGCCCGATGATGCATCTGCCGCCGCTGGCGTTGTAAAATGCCCAGTCCACGAAGCCGGAACAGTCAAGGCCGTAGGGCTGCTCCGTGCCGGTGCTGTCGCTGCCCTCGGCTGTGACCTCCGTCAGCTCACCCCAGCGGTCATCCCAGCCCAGCACCAGCGATTTGCCGCCCCAAAAGTAGTCCACCTTGTCCACCAGTGCCAGCGCGTAAGTGACGACCATGCGCCGTTCCATGGAGAGATCATCCGGCAATCGCTCCCACACCTCCATGGCTTCGCCGGTGGGCTCCATAGTGTGACTGTCCGCGAGAACACCAGCCGGTGACAGCGCCGCCGCTACCGCCATCACCGGCAAGGCCAGCAGTAGAAACAGCACCACACCGCCGCCCGCTGCGGCTATCGCCTTGATACCGGCGCGGATGGTCTTGCCTGCCGCCTGCGCCATCTGCTCCAGCCGCTGCCCCGCTTTGCGGGCAGCGGCTTTTGCCTGCTGGAGCATCTGCCGCTGGGCGGCGCGCTGGGCGTGCTGCTTTGCCCGCTGCTGGGCGGCGGTCATAGTGGATGCAGGTATTTTCTGTACTGCCGTAGGTTGCTCTGTTCCCCGCCACATATCCCGTTGCCGCACCTGTGCCGCCGTTGTCTCCTGCCGCTGCCGTACCTTTTGGGTACGGTATTTGTGCAGGACGTACTTCCGCTGAAGCTGCCGCGTGGCGCGGAAAGTCAGACGGGCAGCGTCCGCCGCGCCCTGCTGTGCCTGCTCCGTGGCGTATTCCACCGGCTGACGCTGGTGCTGGGTCTGCCGTTCCTGCTTCTGCTGGGCGTAGTGCCGCTGCAAGATACGCACCGCCGTGCGGGGTATGGTGTTTTGCTGCCGCGTTTTCGGCTGTTCCATGGCGGCACGGGTCTTGACATCACGCATTTTGCTCCCCCGGCTTGGTGGTCATCAGACGGTACAGCTCCGTGTCGCGGGGCAGCTCATTGATGAAAGGCACAAGGCAAGAGCCCACCTTGATCAGCCCGTGGCCTGCCGGTGCGTCACTAACGTAATCCATCTGCGCGTCGCTGGCATCCAGCAGCTTGGCCAGCTCCGCACGGTCAGTAGGCGCCTGGTTCAGCAACACCAAAAATTCGCTGTTGGCGAACATCAGCCGCGCCGTGTCGGATAGCAAGCACTCCTCCACGTTCTGCGTAATGCCGGTAAGGGTGGCGTAGTATTTACGGAACCGCTTCCAGCATTTGTAAAGAAATTCACTGGAATAGTTGTTGATGGCACTCTTGCCGCCCACACCGGGGCTGGCGAAGAACAGATAGATCTCGTCAATATAGACGTGGGTGTACCGTCCCTGCTGCCGGTTGCGAATGACGCGGTTCAGGATGCTGTCCAGCATCACCAGCAGGCCGATGGGCTTGAGGTTTTCACCCAAGTCCTGAATGTCGTAGCAGATGATACGGTTGCGGGTGTCGATGTTGGTCTGATGGGCAAACACGTTCAGGCTGCCGGTGGTGAACAGCTCCAGTGCCAGCGCAATTTCATGGGCAACAGGCTCCTTCTGCCGCATGAGGTCGTCGTAGAGGTCTTTCAGCGTGGGCGGTTCGCCCTCGTATTTGCGGATGTACTTGCGGTAGATGTTGGCGGTGCAGCGGTCGATGATGGACTTCTCCTTTGCGCCGATCTCGCCCGCGCCCATGAGCTGTTCGCACAGGGACATGATGAACTCACTCTTGAGAACAAGCGGATTACGCCCGTCGCCGTACTCCTTGGAGATGTCCAGCGCGTTGACATAGCTGCCGTTGGAGGCGGAGATGGTGATGACCTCGCCGCCCAGGGCGCGGATCAGCGGGCCGTACTCGCGCTCGGGGTCTACCACAATAATGTCGTGGTCAGTATTCAGCCCCACGAAGCCGATCTCCTGCTTTGCCATCATGGACTTGCCGCTGCCGGACACGCCCATATAAAGGCCGTGACCGTTGAGCATTGCGTCGCGGTTGCAGATGATAAGGTTGCGGGACACAGCGTTGACGCCGTAGTACAGGCCGCCCGTGTCCATGATCTCCTGCGTCTTGAAGGGCAGCAGCACGGCGGTGCTCTCCGTGGTCAGCGTCCGCATGGCGTCGACACGCCGCAGGCCGTAGGGCAGCACCGTGTTCAGCGCGTCCTCCTGCTGGTGCTTCATAGTGGCGAACTGACAGCCGTGGGAACGGCCAATGGCGGACAGAGCCTCCGTGTCCTGCTCCAACTGCTCCTCGCTGTCGGCAAGGTGGGTCAGCGTCACCAGCGCGTACATCATCCGTTGGTCGCGGGCGGTGAGGTCGTCTAAGAACTCCCGCGTCTCCTTCCGCATCTGCTCCAGATCGTAGGGAATGTTGGCAGAGAAATTGTTGTGGTGGTTCTGCCGCTGCTGCCAGCGGGTGATGTCGCTCTCCACCGCCATGATGCGCCGGTGCATCTCCGACACAGCCTCGTCTGTGGCCACCGGCACAATGTCGATGGACAGCATCATGTTTCGGGGGTAGTCCATCAGCTCGGTGATCATGGTGTCCTTGATGAAGCTGGCGTACTCCCGCAGGAACAGGGTGCGGCCCACGCGTTCATCCACAGCATAGTGGTCGTGGAAGAATTGCAGCGTCTCCGGCGCGATGGCGTCGCGGAAGTCGTGGCCGCGCCGCTGGGCGGTTTGCAGGTCGAAGGCAAAAGCCGATTCCTGCCCCACGCGGAAGAAGTCGTGGAACAGGCGCAGGCGCTCGTTGAGGGTGATTTCCCGTATGCCAGAATCCATACGACCGAGGCCAGCGGTCAGGTCAGTTCCCACGCGGGCGAAGAAGGTGCGAGCCTCCTCAATACTGTGCTTGGCAACGGACACGGTGATGTACTTCTCCTGCACCAGATTGTTGCTGCCGCTGGCCTTGTCCAGCAGAATGTCGTTGTACTCGCGGCGCATGTAGTCGCGGCCATCCTGCCGGTAGGCCATCAGGAGATTCCGGCTGAACTCCTGCCGGTTGAGCTGGCGGTTCACCAGTGTCAGCTTGATGCCCGCGTCGATGGGCAGGCTGTTAAGGACGCCGCAGTAGCCCAGAAACAGCTCCATTTGCTTTTCCGGCGAGGCCACGGCATAATTGATGTCAAAAAAGCGCCAGGTCTTGGAAAACCTGCCGCTTACACGAAAGATACCGTCCTTATAGATGCGCTTGATGGGGATAGACTGCTGCACGCTGCGTGGGATGTGAAAGGCGTCCCGTTCCGTGCTGCGGCCCTTGAATAGTTTTCTCACTTCTTGTCCTCCTTCTCCCAAAGGTCGTATAGGTAATTCTCGCTGTGCCACAGCCGCCGACCGGCAAGCAGAAAATTGGTCTTGCACCACGCCCACAGGAATTGCTCCAGCGTCAGGCCATTGTAGTGGAAGAAGCCTGCCGCCGCCATAGGCGCAGCGCCCACGATGCACAACCAGCCCAGCGTCTCGCGGTCTAACACGCCCCGCAGGGCGAAGTACAGCCCCACCGCCGTACCCACGGCCAGCAGCGAACAGATGAGTTGCCGCGCTGTCAGGCCAAAGTAGACGGTTTCCTTGTAGCTGCGTATTTCTTTGTTGATTTTGATTTCCATGTGTTTCCTCCATAAAATGTCGAAACCCGTCTCAAATTGAGACGGGTTTCTGTGCATGTTCGAATTGCATTATGCATTCTACTGTGTTCATTTTAGCCAATTTGTAGTGTTCCATTTGCATAGCGAATGTAACCCGTTTCTAACGCCGGATTTCCATTGCTGAGTGTTTTCAACACTTTCATAAGGTCGAAAACAGCCAAGTACTCCCCTGCAATATGATTTAGTTCAAAATCATACCGCAAATGCTTAAATAGCACTGCTAAAGATGGGAGAAGCTCATCTATATCGTTTATCTTTCTACGAATAGCCGCTTTGCTTTCTTGAGAAATCCTACGAAAAAGGTCGCATAGATCATGCGTCCCTAATTTCTTCCCATCATTTCTTGCATCATAATAGATCAAACTTTTCAGATATATTTCACACGCAAGACCAGCAAGAGAAAGATATATCTCCAAATGAGCGTCGAGTGTAATATTCGGATTATCGATATTGCAATTTCTTGTTATCAAATCAAATAGTCCATCAGCGGTCTGATTTGCTCTTGTTGCTAAGCGCTTCATCTCTATTTCGTCAGAATAATTCACGTCTTTTTTAGTGAACTCAGCTCCTTCAATATGGAGTGTGCTTCCTTCTTGCCTTACATTAAGTCCAAGAATAGAATCATGTGTAAATTCCCGGCCACTCACTTACATTCCTCCTCCCAAAGCATTTTTCAGTCACACTCACATGATTATATTGTCTCACAGAGAAGCCATTCCGTCAACCGAGAGTCCCTCATATTTTAAGCATTTACCCTGTAACGCCACCAATTTTTTCAACTCAGTTTTGCCCCCGACTCAGTGACAAACAAAAACAAATTCCCTAAGCCATTTTCTAAAATATGTGAAATCTATATCTACCATATACAGAGGCCTTTTTCTAATACACAATTTCCCTATTGTATACTTATAGTAATTGATGTATCATATTCTTGCAGTTTGATGCATTCCTAAGCCCACTCGTAGATTTTATAGATTGGAGCAATAAAATGGTTAACTTTGAAAGTCTCAACACTCTTTTTCCATGCATTATGGATGACCTATTGTTTCATTTCTCTTATAAACAGGGAGAAGAAAAACCGGGGGCAGCAACTGTAGCAGGACTTCTTTCGGGCTTGATGAAGAAATATTCCCTAAAAAATCTTGATCACTCCTACGACATTGACATCGTTTCCTTGTGTGACTCCTTATGTGAATTGGGAATTCTTAATTGCCTATTTAGGGACAACAGTATGGGCCTAAACAATAGGTATTACTGGTCAGGTCGAGTTTCCCCGAAAGCCACCTACTTTTCGCAAATGTCAGTTGATGAACGTCAGCCATTCGTTGCGAATATTGAAGACGCCGTCTATGGATCAGTTTATATATACAAAAAATACCGTCCATACATCATCCCTATCATACATAAAAGCGATGACGGCAACGAAGGAATTGGGACTGGTTTTGTCGTTGGGAATCAATATATTCTCACCGCCAGGCACTGCATTGAACATGCAAAGAGCATTGCCTTTGGTAACATAGCATTTGAGAATTACTCCAACGCAAAGGTATATTATCATAAGAATCCATATATTGATATTGCTATTATTCCAATCCCCCCCTTAAAAGGTGTCGGCCTATACCTGTCGGATAGTTATACTATTTTTGACCATGTGATGACAATGGGATACCCCCAAATTCCAGGTTATACCTGTTTTCTAACCGCAGAAAAGGCGGTAATTTCATCCATTCCCGAAAAACGATTTGTTGCTACGGAAGGGCAAATCGTTGCTGAGGCACAAGAAATTTGGAGCAAAGAAAACCTCTTCTTGATTACAGCAAAAATAAGAGGGGGAAATAGTGGTGGCCCAGTTATCAATCGCTTTGGTAATTGTGTTGGAATTGTAAGCGGAAAGCCTTTCTCTGAAGGTAGTGCTTATGATGATTTGGGCTACGGAACGGCCATACCTGCAAAGTTTGCTATTGAAATGCTCGAAAACCTTTCTGATCATCATTGTGTAACAAATATCAATTTTGCGGAATATCCGCAATAGTCCCACGCTTCACATCCCAAACATCTCCCTCACCACACGGTCGGCACCCTTCACCAAGCCCACCAGCACCAGCATATTGAAGATCACCTCGCCCAGATAGCCCCACACCTGCGTAACCACCGAGCCGCCGCCCAGCACTACCGTGTCGCTGGTGGCGAAGGCCGAGAACACGATACAGGCCAGCACGATCACCGCGCCCTCTAGGCACACGCCCATATAGCTTTTGAGAAAGGCACGTCCCATCTGGGACGTGCCCTCTCCCGCAAAGGACGCCAGTGCCACCGGCGACAGCGCGGCATATAAATAGAGCTTAAAAAACCGGCCATACACGGTGAGGATCATCAAAAATGCCAGCACCGTGATAAGCAGACAGCCCAGCAGCGTCACCAGCCACAACGGAATACTGGCGAGGAAGCCCACGTCCTCAATGGCCGCTGCTATCTCCGCAGGCAGCGACACAGCCGCTCCGTCGATGCCGCCCACGCTGCCGGCAGCGGCAGAGATGATACCGGCGCAGACCGCAAAGATGTCCACCATCAGGTCGATGCCGTAAGTCACGGCCAGCTTCGCCATGACAAAGTAGATAAAATGCCGCAGGACGTGTTCAGGTCGTTGGAAGTCCCGAAAGCTGGCGCTGCTGCGGAAGATACCGATAGCCAGAAACAGCACCAGCAGGCCGTAGCCGATGCCCTGCATGGCTCCGTTAACGGTCTGAATCGTCTGCCATATCGTGCCGCCCTTAAACGCCTGGGGCGATTGGGTCAGCAGCGACCACATCTCCGTCAACTTGTCGTTCCATACACCAAAGGCATAGTTGAGATTGTCAATGATCCAGTTGTTGTCCATACCTTACACCACGCCGATCAGCGTCAGAATCTCCTTGGCAAAGGCAATAAGTAAGCCGCCAAACAGACACAGCAGCCCCTGCGTCCGCTGACTGGCGTCGTGGCTCTGGATGCTCATGCCCACCTGCACAATGCCCCAGCCGAGAATAATGATGCCGATGGCCTTGATGACCGAAAAGATGAAGTCGGACAGGTTGTTGACGATGGTCAGCGGATCACCGCCGGTGGCGTAGACCGGCACAAGGCAGCAGAGAGTGAGTCCCGCGCCTGCACACACGGCTCTTACAATGGTGTTAGGTTTCTTCAATTTCATATTCGTCCTCCAAAAATGTATAGTCGTCCAATGTGCGGAATTCGTAAGGCAGGTCGGGCAGCGTGTAGTCCGGTACAGGCGGGTTATGGCTGTAAGGCTTCGCCCGACCGTCCGCCGTGCGGCGCACATTGGGGTGCTTCTTGATGTCGTACTTTTTATCCCGCACCGGCTTTTCGCCGCGAATGAACAGCAGCGCATCATTGGTGGGCAGCATCCGTATTTCGTCAGGGGTCATCAGGTCACGCCCGGTCTGCTGATAATTGACGGAGCTTGACCCACTGCGTCCCTTCGTCTGCCCGCGTGTGCGGGTATGCACCGTTTCCTTTCCCAGCAACTTCGACACAAATTCCAGTGATGTGGGCTCGTTGCCGCCACCGAGAAACAGGAGGGTATCACAGTTGCCGATGATACCCTCCCACTCGTCCTTATACAGCGCCTTTATGCTCTGAATATTCTGCACGATGATGTTGATGCCGATATTATAGCTGCGGCAGGTAGCCAACACCTTGGGATAGCTGTCCGGCTGGGCAACGTTGGCCCACTCGTCCTGTATCACGCGCACCGGCATGGGTAGCCGTCCGTTATACTGCTCGTCTGCCCGCAGATAGAGCTGTTGAAAGCACTGGGTCAGCAGCATACTGACCAGATAGTTCATGCTGCCGTCGTTGACGGGAATAACGCAAAAGATCGCGCGCTTACGCTCACCCATCGAAGCAAAATCCATCTCATCGGTCTGCATCATGGCGGCATACTGTGGAAAGATAAACGCTGCCAGACGCACCGATGCCGTCACAAGAATGCTTTTGGCGGTCTTGCCCGCCGCCTGCTTGTAAACCTTATATTCCCGCACGGCGATATGTGACGGGTCGCGCTCCTCCAAAGTTTGGAACAGCAGATCCAGTGGACTTTGGTACTGTTCGTCCTCCTCCATGACCCGCGCACATTCCAGCATGAACATCAGCATTTCAAAGTTCTGCTCCTCCACAGGTGCCTCATAGAGCAGATACAGCATCAGCGCAGAGTCCAGCGCGATCTCCGCCTTTTCCCAAAACGGATCGTTGGATGCGCCCTTGGGCGGTGTGGTGTTTTTCACCAGATTGTCCATGAGCTTCAGCACATCCGGGTCGTCCCGAATGTAGGTAAAGGGGTTATAGCCGTCCGATTGCCGGGGGTGGATGAGGTCAAATACCTTGATGTCGTATCCCTCGTCCTTCAGAAGATACCCGGTACTACGCAGCATCTCTCCCTTTGGGTCAACGATCAGATAGGAGCAGTTGACGCTCATAATGCCGGGTTTGCAGAAAAATCGCGTCTTGCCGGAACCGCTGCCGCCCACCACAAGGATATTGAGGTTGCGCCGATGCTTGTAGCCATCCAGCCCAATGGAAACGCGCTTTGTGAGGATAACGTTTTTCCCGTCTCGGTCTGCGTACCGCTTGTTTAGTTCGCGGGCATTGCCCCATTTGGCTGATCCGTATTCCTCGCCGGGGCGGCGGTTTTCATGATCGGCGTAATATAGAAGAACACCGCCGCCGTAGAACAGCAGAAACACCAGCAAAAATCGCGATGTATACGCTGTCCATCGCAGCAGATCGGGACGCCTCACTATAGTGCTGATGCGCTCCAAAAGTGCAAGAATATTCTCTCCGGGGATATAGACGCTGGCGGTTACCATTGCGAAGTACACAACCGGAAGGCAGAGAATTGCCCACGCAATGGGATGCATCTTCTTCATGGCAACACCCTCTCGCAGTACACCACAAACCGCTGTCGTCCGCCGCTGGCGTAGGGATGGCAGGTCAGCAGCGTCAGCAGGTCGCGGTTCGGTTGAATTTTGATTTTCTCCACCTCGTGGGGCTGGATGATCCGAATGTCGGCCACGGTATAGGTCAGCGTTTCCCACAGGTTTGTCAGCGTAACGGTATCGCCCATCTGCAAGCGGTCGATATGCCGGAAGTAGTCCGCACCGCGCCATCCACGGTGGCCTGCGATAACGCTGTTGGCGTTGTCACCGCCGATGGGCGCGGAGGTATTACCCAGCACTGCCGCACCTGCGGCGAGGTGGTCGTCTAATGCTCCCAGATAGACCGGCATGGTCAACTCCATAGCAGGTATCTCCAGCACACCGATGATTTCATCGTCAATGCCATAGGCGGCCAGATCGACGGCGGGTTCCTCGCAAGCTTTGAGGTCAACAAGGCCGGATTGTTTTTCAGTGTAGATACGCTGATTGTAGGCTTGTAGCTCTGCCAGCAGTTCAGGGTACTGCTGCTCCGGCTCGTCACGGTCAGCCAGGAACTCCTGCACAGCAGTTGCGGCGCTGCTTTGGAGTCTGTTCCCCGTGAACACCGGCCACAGCATGACGCAGGTGCCCGCCACGGCCAACAGTACCGCCAGTGCAAAAGGTGTCTTACGCATGGCGCACCCTCCTTACCAAAAAGTAAGCACCACCGATTACCGCCATCGCGCCAAGGCCGACACCCAAGCCGGTGAGGTAATGCTGCGTCCACGAGGATGCCACAGGTTTTTCTGCGGCGGCAGGTGCTTCCTGCTCCGGCACATAAGGCACCCGCTGGCCTCGCACCAGCAGTCGGTGGGTATTGACCCCGAACGGCGTGCAGGTCACCAACGTTACATAGTCCTTGCCATCCTCAATTTGCAGCAGGCTCGTGTCTGTGGGCAGTACCGTGTGGATGGCGTCTACCTTGTATGCCAGCGTATCACCCAGCACATGGATGTAAAATGTATCGCCCTCTGTAAGCTGGTCGATGTCCGAAAACAGCTTGGAACTCGCCAGTCCACTGTGCGCTGACAGCACTGCGTGGGTGCTGCTGCCGCCTACCGGCAGAGATGTGCCGACCACATGGCCAACTGACTTTTCCAGCGTGTCCGCGTCCGTGCCGTGCTGCACCGGCAGATATACGTTGATTTTGGGGATGTCCACATAGGCCATGACGCCGCCCACCGTGAGCTGCTGGGCATAGGCCAAGGGAGGGGCGGATGCCCCTCCCTCTGCAATGGCTGCGCCGGACAGCATGGCGTTGTACTGCTGCGCCGCCTGCCGCTGTTGCTCTAATTCGTCAGCGTTGCTGTCCTCGATGGCGGCGGTGTAGGCGGTCTCAATGTCAGAGTGGTATTTACTGTTGATAATCGTGCTGACCAATGGATAGGCCAGCAAAACTCCCGCCACAGCAAACAGCACGAAAGAAATAAGTATCCATTTATGTCTCAAAAAATACCTCCCCTTCAATTTTGATTTTTCTTATAGCTACTACGTTCGGGCATAAAACAGTCCGACTGCAATTTTGCAGTCGGACTGTTCATGATTATTCAGTTGTCTTTTTCAAGCAGCCAATCCACAAGATTTTTCACGCGGATGCCGTTGTAATTGCCAACTGTCAGATGGTCGGCAGTCAGGATGATCTTTTCGTAATTGTCGCGGATCAGTGTCAGTGGACGCATTTCACGTTCGAAGGTCTCCTGCGCCGTCATATCCGCCGTTACCTGATAATAGGTGTACTCACCCTGCTTTTCTGCAACAAAATCGACCTCCGTGTTGCCCAGCTTACCGATCATCACCTTATAGCCCCGGCGCAGCAGTTCAAAATAGACCACGTTTTCAAGAGAAAAACCGAGGTCATAATTTCTGCGCGGCAGAATGTGATTTCGCAAACCGAGATCTACGACATAGAACTTCTTGTTGATCTTCAGAAGCTGCTTGCCCACAATGTCAAAGCGCTCTGCGGGATAGAAGATAAAGGACTCTGTCAGGGCATCCACATAATCATCCACCGTATTGGGCGACACCTTTCTGCCGGAAGAAATCAGATAGTCTGTGATGCTACGAACAGAAACCGGGCTGCCCACCACGCTGGCGAGGTACTTTGCAATGGATTTCAGCAGCGCAATATCTGTTACCTTCCGCTTGGACGGTTCACTTTCCTTGCGGGCTTGCCGGTCTTCAATGTCCTTCACAATGACCGTATTGTAGATACCCTCTAAATAGGTTTCCACTTTTTCCGTGGTGCGTTCCATCTTGGCAACATAGGGCAGTCCGCCGCATTGCAGGTACTCCGCAAAACCGCGGTCAGCGTCCAACTCTGTGATCGTCAAGAACTCTTTCAGCGAAAGCGGGAGCATCTTAATCTCCACATAGCGGCCTGTCAAAAGCGTTGCAAGATCGCCTGAGAGCATATACGCATTGGAGCCGGTGATGTAGATGTCCACATCTGGTTTAACATACAGACTGTCCACGACCTTTTCAAAGTCCGTAACCTTCTGGATCTCATCCAGGAAGATGTAGGTCGTTCTCCCGGCCACCAAGCGTTCTTTCAGATAGGCGTACAGCTTTTTGTAGTCCAGCAGTTCCTCGTATTCCAGTTCCTCGAAGTTCACCGATACGATCTGCGCGTCTGTGACGCCGTTTACCCTCAGCCAATCCTGATACTGCGCCAGCAGCGTGGACTTTCCGCAGCGGCGAATGCCGGTCACAACTTTGATGACCTGCTCGTCCTTCCAGCCGACCAGTTCAGCAAGATATTCTTTTCGTTCTACCAACGAAGCCACCTCCTCAAAAGAAGTATTCTCATTATAGAACGAAATATGCCATCTGTCAACAAAATATTCCGAAACCGGAATAGATTTTCTTATTCATAAAAATTTATTCCGAAAATGCGCTTTCGTTTTTCTGCTTCACTGCTCGTTCTTGTGCTTACGGCTGCGGATCACGATAAACGCCGCCGCACCCAGCAGAACCATGCCGCCGATAGTGAACATCCACGTGCCATAGCCGCCGGTCTTGGGCAGATCGAAGCCGGGGTTATTGACCACGGTCAGAGGCACAATGGCGTTGCCGTCCGTCATGCCGGCATCCTTGCCGTTGACGGTGGCGGAGGCGGTCAGCAGCTTCACACCGCACTTCTCACACTGGCCGTTCTCGCTGGTCTTGATAACGATTTTGACCGCATCCTTCAGCAGCACATAGCCCTTGTCGGTGGCAATTTCGGTCAGAGAATAGGTATCGTCCTCCAGCCCCTTGACTACGATGTGGCCGCTGCTGTTGGGGATGAACGTAGTGGCATCGGACTTCTTGGAAGCAAAGCCCTTGGCGTAGTACACGCCGTCCTTCAAGTCGGCAATCACGAATACATCATCGGTGTCGTTGTGCAGCCGGAACTTCACATTTCGCAGATTGCCGCCGTTATCGCTGAACTGCTTGAGAACGTCGATGCCGTATGTATACACATGACAGCAATCCTTGAGGGTGTCAAAGTAAGTCGTGTTGGTGCGCTTCCAAGTCAGCTCGACTTCGTTGGGGTTATCCTTGTTGCCCATCTGAGCGTCGGAGGTCAGAGTGGCCGCATAGGTAATACGCATGGTGCAGTCGGAATAACCGCGCTTTACGCTGTCGGTATACACGGTGGTCGCCTCATTGATCTCGCT
>ERZ824575.2557-NODE-2557-length-14074-cov-3.688423_pt1 | contig 14074 bp, 8 predicted proteins | sample MGYA00519470_ERZ824575 | MGnify/ENA primary metagenome ERZ824575 (study PRJEB31778, sample SAMEA3449170) | human gut metagenome | biome: human gut; feature: human-associated habitat; material: faeces | place: United Kingdom | collected 2010/2012 ...
GATTTTCCAGAATTGCAAATTAAAAAATATATTTTCCGCTGATTATGCGCAGAGCAACGCGGAGCGCATTTTAAATCGTCCATCCTCCAAAGAGGGCGTAAGGCTTTGAGAGAGTGGGGCTATCAGGGGCGTTTTGAGCATAGAAGGAGTACCTCATGGAAAAAAATATTGCTGTCATCTGGGGCGACTGCTCCAGCCCGGAGATCGTGAAGCAGACCCTCCGCGTTCTCGATAAGGTGGCCGAAAAGTACGGCCACACCTTCCACTACACCGACGCCGCAATGGGCGGCGAGGCCATCGACAAGTACGGCGACCCGCTGCCCCAGCATGAGCTGGACAAGTGCCTCGCGGCCGACAGCGTCCTTCTGGGCGCAGTGGGCGGCCCCAAGTGGGAGGGTCTGCCCGGTGAGCAGCGCCCTGAAAAGGGTCTGCTCCGTCTCCGCGCCGGCATGGGCCTCTACTCCAACAACCGCCCGGCCAAGATCTGGCCCCAGCTGGCCCCGGCCAGCCCCCTCAAGCCCGAGATCGTGGCCAAGGGCATCGACTTCATCATCGTGCGTGAGCTCATCGGCGGCGTGTACTTCGGCGAGCACCGCACGGAAGAGGCGAACGGCGAGCAGAAGGCCACCGACATCATGGCCTACTCCGAGCACGAGATCAAGCGTGTCGCGCGCGTCGCGTTCGAGACCGCGCGCAAGCGCCGCAAGCGCGTCACCTCCATCGACAAGGCCAACGTGCTCGACACCTCGCGTCTCTGGCGCAAGACGGTCACAGAGGTCGCGAAGGACTACCCCGATGTCGAGCTTCGCCACATGTATGTCGACAACGCGGCGATGCAGCTCGTGCGTGACCCGAGCCAGTTCGATGTCATCGTGACCGAAAATCTCTTTGGCGACATTCTCTCCGACGAGGCGAGCCAGATCACGGGCTCGATCGGCATGATCCCGTCCTCCAGCATGGGCGACGGCACGAACGGACTCTACGAGCCCATCCACGGCTCCGCGCCGGACATTGCGGGACAGGACAAGGCGAACCCCATCGGCACGATCCTGGCCGCCGCAATGATGCTGCGCTACAGCTTCGACATGGCCGCCGAGGCCGACGCCATCGAGCGCGCGGTGGATAAAACGCTGCGCTCGGGCTTCCGCTGCGGCGACATCATGCAGGAAAACTGCCAACTCGTCGGCTGCAAGGCCATGGGTGCGGAGATCCGCAGCCGTATCTGAAACGATCTCTTCCAAACTTCTTTATGAACCTCTCCTTTGATCCTCTGCATCGCGCGGCGATGCGAAAAAGGTTCCCAAGCCAATGGCTTGGTAACCTTTTTTCTTCCGCTGTCAAATTTTGCCGATCAGCGCAACGATCCCGCCGACCGCGGCCGCGACAAGAAGGTACAGCGCTGTGGCCGCACTGCGCTTGGTGTAGACCGTCCGCCACGGCTTCCCATAGGGGGCGCCCTCCATGCCCTCGATACGCCAGATCTTGCTGTGGCCGACCCACAGCAGGTCGATGACAAAGCCGTCGAACCAGTTCACGACCACAAGGAAGAGGTAGGTTTCAAAACTCGCGGTCTTAAAGTCCTTCACGCCGTTCCATCCAGCGATGACCGCGATCAGCACGACGAAGATCACAAGGCAGAAGAACGTCATAAAGCGCTTGCCCTTGCGCAGCTCCTCAGTCTTGTCGGCGATGCCGCGCTTCTGCGCCTCGTCGAGATACGCGTCCGGGTAAAAATAGAGGCAGTTGCGCCCGCTGTCCCGCACCGCGCATTTGACCAGCGCGAGATAGAGCCGCGTACTTCTCCATCTTGTCTTGCGGTAGTGACGCCAAGTTCTCGCCGTCAGTCCCTACGACATAGAAATCGCCAACCAGCACGTCCTGTCCGAACCGGCGATCAGGCTCAAAGCCAATGAGCTTACCCTCATCGTTCAGGAGCAGGTCTACGCCTTCTTCCACGCCGACCAACTGGATCAGGTGATGGTAGTCCTTCACTCCGCTGCTCACGGCTTCTTGCAGAGCCGACAACTCATTTTTCAGGGTGACTACTTTCGGTTTCTTATGAGGGCTGACCTTGAGCACAGTGATTTCCTTCTCTTTGCACATAAACCATACCTCCGCTTTCAAAATTGGGATGGCATCGTACACGAGATTTTCTTGAATTACAAGCCTTTTTTTGCTCAAAATTCTTGCAGAAGCGGTGCCTTGGTTATTGACTATTTCCCCTTAAAATGCCTTTGCCAGTCGTTGAAAATTTCACCCCTATCACTCTTTCCACAGGTTTTCGCGGCAAATACCGTGGGCACCCCTTAGAATTGCAAATGAACACTCTTTTCCAATCACCAATACCACAGTTACTTTAAGCCTCAATGTGTATAAAAAATAAGATGACCATTCGCCCTTTTGTTTTAGGGTTTGTTTTGCTCATCTCTAAGAAAATAAGGGTTGAGATCATGCGGAGAGGGGGACTTATCATGAACGATATTCTAAAGCGGTTTTGTTGGTTGGACGACAAAATGACCGCCGGTATCGTCCGGCGGTCATTTTTTCGTCTTGGCGTTATCTCGGCCTTCTGCGATCGTGCTCGGCGTAGTAGGCGCGCTTGCTCCCGAGCATCTTCTCGTCCGCCTCGCGGACCAGCTCTCTTAGCCCGTTTGCCGCCTCGCAGACGGCGATGCCGTAGGAGATGCTGTAGCCCTGCGCGGCAAGGCTTTCAGAAACCGCCCGCATCCGCGCCTCGTATTCCGCCTCTGCCGCCGGCGCGGGAAACACGACGAACTCGTCGCCGCCGACGCGGTAGAGATCGTCCCTCGGAAACTGCTCCCGCAGACGCTCTGCGACCGCGTGCAGCAGCTGATCGCCCGCCTCGTGACCGCGCTCGTTGTTGATCTCGTGCAGGCCGTTCGCGTCGATATAAATGCAGGCGGCCGGAGCGATGACGCGCTGGTCGCTCTTGCGCAGACACTTCTCATAGGCGACACGGTTCATCAGGCCCGTGCCCTGGTCCGTAATGCTCATACGGTAAACGCCGCGTCGCGCCGAGGCGAGATACCAGACCATAAAGCCAAGATAGCTCAGCAGCAGCGCGGTGACGATGATCGCCATCATCGAAAGCGTCTCCACCACGCCGCGCGTGCCCGCCAGCGCCTCCGCCTCGCTCACGCCGAGCACGACGCTCCAGTTGTTGATGCCGACCGGCTCGTAGTGCAGGTAGAGCGTCAGCCCCGTGGATTGGGAGACGGTGCACATATCGCCGCCGATGCCGTTGGGGATTTTTTCCATCGCCTCCTCGTAGGTGTAGCCCTTGAGCATTTTGCGGCCACGCAGCTCCGAGATGTTGCCGAGCGAGTCATGCCAGGTATCCAGCAGGATGTCGCCGTTGTTGCCGTCCACAAGAAGGAGGAAGGCATTGCCGTTGTAGGGGTCGATCTGATAGTTTCGGGAAAGCTCCTGCAGGGGGACGACGCCGTAGAGGATGGCGACGGTCTCGCCGTCGCGCACCACCGGCACGACGTTGCGCACCACCAGCTTTTCCGGCGCAAAGTAGCTTGTCACGCGGTCTGAGATGTACGCGCCCCGCGCCGCCTCTGTTTCAAAATCGAATGCGCCGGAAACGTCGTAGCGGGTGCCGTCGGTCAGCAGCAGCGTGCCATCGGGCCGCAGCAGCGCGACGGTGGAGACAAAGGTCTCACTGAGGCTGAAGGATTTCATGATGCGCAGCACCGCGTCATTGTCACGCTCGTCATGCCCCGCGATCAGCTCCGCCATGGCGGAGAGGATGGTCTGGTCCGCGTTCGCCGCGTCGACAAGATCCTTTGCGATCTGGCGCGTCGCGGTAGCCAATTCGTCAAAGGAGCGCTGTGTGATCTCACGATTCGCCCGCCGGACGAGGAAAAAGACCGAACAGAAGAGCAGCACGCCGGTCAGGAGCGTGACCGCCACCATCATGCCTACTCGTTTTTTGTTGACCATGTTCATTTCTCCTTTATCCTTCCCCCCTGTCGCGCGCCGCCAGGCTGCGCAGGAAGGATTCCGCTTCGCGCCCGGGCAGGACGCGCGAGAAATAAAAGCCCTGAATGAAGTCGCAGCCCGCCGCAAGCACGGCGTCGCACGTTGCCTTGTCCTCCACGCCCTCGCACAGCACGCGGATGCCCATGTCGTGCGAAAGACGGATCATGCCCTCCAGCAGCGCGCGGGCACGCGGCAAGGCGGACTCGATCACGATGCTGCGGTCGATCTTCACGCCGTCGATTGGGTAGGTGCTCAGGTCGGAGAGCGAGGAATAGCCCGCGCCGATATCGTCCAGCACGATGCGAAGCCCCATCGCGTGCAGCCCCTCGATCGTCCGCAGCGCCGTCTCGCGGTCGTGCGCGTAGGAGTCCTCCGTCAGCTCCACCGCAAGGCGGTCGCGCGTAAAGTCGTACTGCTCGACGATCTCGCGCACGCGCGCGAGGATCTTTTCGTCTGCGATGGACTGGCGCGTGAAGTTGCACGAGAGCCACAGCGTCCCGCGCCCCTCCCGCTTCCACGTCTGGAGCTGCACGCACGCGCAGCGGAGCATATAGAGATCCAGCTCGGTGATCGTGCCGGCGCGGATCATCAGGTCGATGTATTTTGAGGGCTTGAGCAGTCCCTCCTCCGGGTTTTGCCAGCGCGAGACGGCCTCCGCGCCGACGACCGTGCCGGCGCGATCGACAACGAACTGGAGGTACGGCTCAAATTCGCCCTTTTCCACCGCCTTGCTCATGCTGCCGCGCAGACGCTCGAGCTGCTCGCTCTCGTCGATCATGCCGCGCGTGCTGAACGCGCAGGGCGTTTCCGTGCGGAACGCGTGGGCACAGCCCTGGCGCGCGTTGTAGAGCGCAGCTTCGGCGCTGCAGTCGGGGTTTTCCGACAGCGAGCAGATGCCCGCGCGGAACGCGCCGGCATATTCGGCGCGGAAGCCCGCAAGGTAGCCGTCCAGCCCGCGGATAAGCCCCTCGGCGCGCTGCTGTGCCGCCTCGCGGCTGCCGCACTGACACACGAGCGCGAACATCCCGCGCCCCACGCAGGCGAGGTATTCCTCGCGTCCGCAGTCAAGGCGCAGATACTCCGCCGCGCGGGAGAAGATCTCCTCGCGCTCCGCCTCGCCAAAGCGCCGTTCGAGCGAGGGCATATCGCAGCCGATGCAGAAGACATAGACGATGCTTCTGAGCGGGGCGGGGATGAGCGTTTCCATGCAGTTCAGATAATACCCGTCGTTGCCGATGCCGTAGCGCGGGTCGATGAGGGCGTTGGTCTTTTGCTCGGCACGCTTTTTTCGCGCAAAGACTATCAGCGCGACCGCCGCGGCAAGCATCGCCGCGATCAATGCGGCGAGCGTAATGAGCCACCTGGTACGGTAGGCTTCCGCGCCGCTGCTATTCATATAGTCTGCCAGGACGCCAATGCTCTCCGCGCCGGAGAGGTCCTCCAGCGCTTGTGAAAGCGCGCCGGCCAGTTCCGGCGTGAGTGCGTTGGTAAAGCCAACATATATCGCGCGCTCTGTGCCGTCATGTTCTATCGTGCAGAGCAGCACTTGACGGCACATCGCGCCGCTGTCGACCGTGCCGGAGGGATAGGCGGAAATAATGTCCGCCTGCCGGTTCTCCGCCTGCTGCGCCTGCGTTGTGTTCTTGCTGTACGGAAGATAGACAAGATCGTACCCTGTCTGCTCACTCAGGCGCTCGTACAGCTCCGGCAGCAATCCGACATAGCATTCTCTGCCGCGGTCATAGGACTCGATGGGATAGAGATCGGCGTTTCCCGAGATCAGAAGCGTCTCCCGCGCGCTGACCTCCTGCGCGCCGACCAGCGCCGCGCCGAGTAGCACCGCGGCACACAGAAGGCCCCTTAGAATGTTCTTACGACGCACGCTTTGCGCCCCCTTTTACTTCAGATCGATCTTGCGGCGCTCGATGCGCCCCCAGCTGAGTTTTTTCTTCCTATAGCCGATAAAGGCCGTGCAGCGCACCCATGCGAGGATAAAGCGCAGGAACACCAGCTCAAAGAGACACAGACAGACGGCCTTGAGGCCGTCGCCGAACGAGAGCGTGAGGTCCGCCGTGTAGATGCGCGAGAAGAAGGCGGTGAGCGTCAGGACCCCGCCGAAGACGGCGTAGATAAGGAAGAAGAGCAGCATGAACGGCACGTTGATGAGGTCGCACCACCATGCGAGCACCATCGTGAACACGCCGAAGACCTCGATAAACGGCGAGAGCAACTCATAGATGAGGAAATAGAGATAGGATACAAAGCTCACCGCGCCGAACCTGTGATTGGAAAACATGACGCGATGCTTGTACATACTCTGGAACAGGCCCAGATGCCAGCGCTTGCGCTGCTTGCACAGATCGCGCAGCCGCTCGGGCACCTGCGTCCAGCAGATGGCGTCGGTGGCGTAGCGGATGGCATAGTCGATGCCGTTGATTGTGCAGTATTCGTGCAGCTTGACCACCAGCTCCATATCCTCGCCCATGGTCTTGTTGTCGTAGCCGCCCACGGCGATGACCGTGTCCTTTTTGAACAGTCCGAACGCGCCGGAAATGATGAGCGAGCCGTTGAAGCGGTCAAAGAGGATGCGCGAGGCGAGGAAGGAGCGGTCGTACTCCAGCACCTGCATGAAAGCGAGGATGCTGCGCGGCAGGCGGTAGCGTTTGACGCGCCCGTTTTCCAGCTCAACATCGTTGGAGATGCGGACGATGCCGCCAACCGCCACCACATTGCCGTTTTCCAATATCGGCTGGGCGATGCGGCGCAGAGAGTCGTACTGCAGAACGGAGTCCGCGTCCATGCAGATAAAGTACGGGAAATTTGCGGCGTTGATGCCCATGTTCAGCGCGTCTGCCTTGCCGCCGTTCTTTTTTCGGATGAGCGTTACCGGTACCTTCTGTGCGCGTGTCTCATAGACGTATTCCTCGCGCTGACAGTTGATCTGCCGGCGAATGGGCCGGTGAACAAGGTGCATATCAAATGTCTCGGCCAACACCTCCGAGGTGCGGTCCTTCGATCCGTCGTCCACCACAATGATCTCATAGGCGCGGTATTCCAGCGTCAGCAGCGAGCGCACGGTGTCTGCCACGGTGACCTCCTCATTGTAGGCGGGAACGATGATACTGATGGGCAGGTAGTAATCCGAGGGCAGAATGCTTTTGAACATTTCCTGCCGGCGGTGCTTGTACAGCTCAAGTGAGCCGACGACGACCGACAGAAACAGAAAGGTCGAGTAGCCGATCAGATAAGCGATAAAGAAATAGCCCACCCACTCAAGAAACAGCTTTATACCGTCGTACATACTGCGTCCTCCTTTCGCTCCTCCAGCTCCCGCACATCAAAGCGATAGCGCAGGATCTCGGAGGCGTAGCGGTCGTGCCCCTCGATCACGTCGATCAGATCGCGGTAGCCGAAGCCGAGCTGCTCCAGACTTTTTGACGCGTTGAAGCGGATATACCAGTTGGGATGATAGAGGTTCCTCTCCAGCACCGCCGCAGTCTCCGCCCCGGGATAGCTCGCCAGCACCGACGAGGCGATGGCTGCATACTCCCAGCGCGCGTTTTCCGAGGGCGTCGCATAGCGCAGCAGATCGGCGTAGGCGGGCGGATAGGGATAGCGGCCAAGATAGCGCAGACAGGCAAAGCGCACCTCGTCGTCCTGCGCGGGATCGTTGAGGAGCGCGTGTATTTTCTCGCAGTATGCGCCGGAGGAAAAGCGGAAATAGTTGAGCAGCGTCACCTGCATCCACGGCTGAAACGCATCAAACGCCTCCCAAAGCGCGTCGGCAAGCTCCCTTGTGTCGCCCGTGTAGTTCAGCAAGCCGTCGGAGAGGAGCTTGCTGTGATAATAGAGGCTGCTTGCGTCGATGATCCGCAGCGCACGCACAAGGACGGCGGGATCGCCCGCCGTGTAGAGCGCCTGCATGGCATTCTCGCGGCAGTAGATGCTCGATTCATGCAACAGGTCGAGCAGCATCGTTTTCAGCGCCTCGTTCTCCTGCCCGGCGAGAAGCCGGTATTTCCGGATGATATACGGAAAATACGCCGCCTCGATCTCATCGCGGCGGCAGTAATCCTCTGCCAGCGTGATCGTCACACCGTTAAGCGCCGTCAGATAGGAGCGGGTCAGCTCTGGCCGCCTCACGCACAGGCACTCCAGCGCGGCGTCAAAGGCCGCCATGCCGTTCACGCGGCGCAGTCTGCGCTCCATGAAGCGCAGATGCCTCTCGCTGACCGCTCCGGTCTCCGCGAGACGGTCAAGCTCCTGCGAGACCGTCAGCTCAAGGCGGATGCCGTCGCGGAAGGACCGATGCTCCCTGCGCCGCGAAAGGAGCGCCGTTGCAATGTTAAAGAGGATCATGCCGGCGCAGATGCCGAGATAGACGTAGATCAGGATTTGAACAAACACCGGCGTTCTTCCTTTCTCGTGTGTTTTACTGCCAGAGCTTTTGCAGAATGTAGTACGAGGGCTTGAGCCGCTCGTGATAGCTGACCGTATTGCCCCAGCCCTTGAGCGCGGCGGGATAGAGCGGCGTGCGCTCCTGCGCCGCGCCGTCGGTAAGACCAAGGTACATCGTGTCGATGGTGATGTAGTCCACACCGTAGTTTTCATAGTAATCGTCGTGGATGGTCATGCGCGAGGGGTCTGAAAAGTTCAGAAGCTGCCAGGGGAGCTTCAGCTCCACATAGTCGCCCGCGAAGATGAAGTCCGCGAGGGAATCGTAGTCCGGCGCGGCGGGGTTCGCGTTGCCGTAGGCAAGATCGCCCGTCTCGTAGGTCTCAGAGCTTGCCTGCCAGTTGCCCGTGAGCAGCGGTGTCGCCGTCTGGAGCATCAATTCGATGGGCTTGAACAGCGGCGTGTCCGCGTCGGGCGGGTCGAGGTAGGCGTCCGCGTCGTGCGTTTCGTGGTAGAACATGGCGCGCAGCACCTCGTAGCGCTCCTGCACCAGGAGGCGGCTGTTGTCCCTGCCGTCGATGGCGAGGACGAAGTCCACCGGGTCCTCAAAGCGCAGGCCGAAGTTTTCGCAGTAGGTGCTGCCCGTCTTGGGCGTGGTGTCGATGGGGATGTAGAGCGTTTTCTGTCCGTTCGCAAAGCCCTTTTCATAGGCGAGCAGATAGATAAACTTCTCGTCGTATTTCATCGAAAGGGCGCGCGTGCCGGTATCGAAGAGTTTATCCTCCTCCGTCCACTCCGAGAGGTCGCCGTCCACATAGCAGACGCTTTCCTCCTCGCCGGGGTCGAAGGAAAGCAGACCGAAATACTGCTCGTTGGTCTGATAGTCGCTCCAGTACGGCGTGCGCTGGAGATTCACCGCGTGCATGGTGTTCCAGGTGCGCTTGAACCACTCGTCCTGCCAGGTAAAGACGCAGCCGCCCGCGCAGTTTGCCGCGGTGATGTCGCGCCAGCAGTCCACGAGCGCCTGCCCCTGCTCCTGCTCGGACATATGGCCCTGATTGCGTCCGGTGTTCCGGTCGATCTGCGCCATGCCGCGCCCAGTGGAAACGCCGAACTCGGAGATGACGACGGGCATCGTGTGATGCCGCCGCAGGGCGCGCAGATAGGCAAGGTAGGTGTTCGCCGCGCCGGTCTCATCGTAGAAGTCCGATCGGCGCAGCACGGAACCGATGGGCGTGCCGGGACCGGTCTCCGCACGGGAGATGACGGCCTTGCCGTCCCAGATGGGCGTGCGGTCCATCGCCGCGGGGTTGAGGATATAGTTGAGATAGTCGGGATAGTAGGGATACACATGGTAGGAGGCAAACTGACCGGCGAGGAAGGCATCCTCAGTGCGGATGTGCTCCACGTCCACCTGCGCGCACTTCATAAAGAAAGTCGTGATATCCTCCGGGTAGAGGAAGGGGTCGGTGGTCGGCCAGTTGGAAAACGCCACAAGGCGCTGGGTCTTGTAGCGGCGGCTTTCATATGAGACGATCCGATCGCCCACCTGCGCGAGCATGGATTCAAAGGCGGAGGCGTCCTCCGTCGCGGAGAGGTACGTTCCCTGATAGGGCGGCAGATCGGGGTATTTGTGGTTGGTGTAGGTGACGGTCACATCCTCCCACTCCACACCGAGAATATAGCCGATGACCCAGCGGGAAACATCCTTATTGTAAAAGCCCGATCCCGTGCCCCGCCCGAGCGAGATCTTCTTGTTGCCGTGCAGAACGTCGACCAGTGTGCGCCCGTCCCTGACGAAGGTCTCAAGAAAGTCCTTGTCATAGGCGTCGCGGTGGGAGTTTTGGATATAGTCGTTCACCCATACGCCGTGGATGAGCCAGAGCGGTTCCTCGTTCGCCTCCTCGCGCGCGGTGTTGTACTCGTAGAAGGCGTTGTAGAAGTCGTCGTGGAGCGTAATGTAGACGCGCACGGTGTTCGCGCCCATCTCCTGCATCTGGGCAAACCAGCGCAGATAGGTCTCCTTGCTGACGGCGTAGTCCGTCGCCCACTCGCCCGGGATGCCCACGCCGAGGTTCACGCCCTTGACGGTGAACTCCTCCGGTCCCGCGCCGCGGTCCATATAAAGGTGCTGCGCGTCGGTGGACATGAAAGCGCTGACCGGCGCGTCCGGCTGAAGGTCGATGTACCAGCCGAGGTAGTAGCGCGCGGTGTCGTAGGCGAGATAGCCTAAGATCAGGGCGGTGAGCACGATGAGAAATCTTTTCAAGCCGCCGCCCTCCTTTCTCGATGGTGTGGTGGCTCAGTGGTTGAATTTCTTGTTTTTGGATTCGTGGCTGTACTGGCGAAGAATGTCGATATTCTCGTCCATCCACGCGCCGCGCTCGATGCAAAAGCGCTTCATCTGCGCGACGGCAGCCGCGTGTGAGTGCGGGTTGCGCCACGCGGGGGAGAGCATATCCTTTTCGAGCGTGTAGCCCCAGACGGAGAAGTTGCGCTCGACGGCATCGCCGAGCCACGCGGTAACGTCGTCTATGTAGGCGCAGAGATACTCGTCGCTGAGGATGCCCTGACGCAGCTCGCGGTAGCGGTCGATGACGGCGTTTATGAACTTCTCGTCTTTGCTGAGCATATAGTACCAGACATTGTATTGCAGCTCAAAATGCTGCGGCTCTGTGACCGGATGACTGTAGTTGTCACAGGCGGAGTTGAAGTCCCAGATGCACATTTTGTATTTGCCGCGCACATCCCTGTAGATATAGGTGGAAAGCCAGCCCGCATCATAGTTGCAGGTAAACTCGTTGAGGATAAAGTAGTCCACGAAAGAGCTCATGTCCGCCTGCTCCCACCATGCATAGGGCTCGGTATCATAGTCATAGGAGTAGAGTGACTTTTCAAAGTCGGAGAAATCCTGTGCGATCCACGCCGCGCGCTCCGGCGTAAGCCATTTTGTTCCCGGATAGACGATGTCTATATCCTGCAGATTTCGCAGGGCGTATTGGGAGAAGGTCTCGATGTTTTTGACCTCGTTGCCGCTGCCGCGGTCAAGGCGCAGAGCATAGCTCGTCTGCACCGTGTCTTTCGACGGCTCCGTGAGCTTCAAGCGGGCATCCGCGCCGGAGCTGACAGTCTCCGTCATAACATAAAGCCCCTGATACACTCCGTTGAGCAGTACCTCGCAGAAGCGCACATTCGGCGCGTAGTCCATGATCTCGCCCGCAAGATTGTACCACATATAATTGCGGATGAGCGTCTTATCGAGGTACGGCCCATGCAGCGCCCACTCGTCGAAGGCATCCATCCCCAGCATGGCGACATCGCGCGAGGCCGCACCGTCGTCCGTCAGCGTCTTGACAAGATAGCTGTGCTTATCAAAATAGCGCGAGGAGTTGCCTCGCACTCGAATGTCAATGACGCTCTGAAGCGTCGGCGTGTCGGTGGGGTGATTGTTGCCCTCGGCATGATCCACCACCGAGACGGACGCGCGCAGCAGCGTACTGCCGTCTGCGGTCGTGGTGAAAGCATCGTCCTCACGGCCGCTGCCGCCGCTCTGGATGGGCACGCCCGGGATCGCCTCTCCGCCAGTGTCGATGAGAACGAGCGGCAGATGAGAGCAGAGCAGATCTTCTCCGTGGTCGGCACAGGGTGTATAGGCGGGGCGCTCAAGATGCTGATGATAGCGTGGGTGCTCATCGGTCAGCACGGCTGACAGGTTTGTTGCGGATAGGAGGAGCAGCAGCGCACAGGCCGCAAGAGCCATTCGCTTGTATTTCATGTTCGTCTCCGCCCCCCTCTTTCCGGTTTCTCAGTTCGACACCTCGTCGTTCTGCATGACAAGATTGACATAGTCGATACTTCCCAACGAATAGATGCTGCCGGGAATGTCCGGCGTTGTCTGCTCCGCGCGGCGCAGGAGCTTTTGCGTGATCTCGTAGATCAGTTCGACCGTATCCTCCGTCGTGTTTTCCACACGCAGCGTCGCTTTGGCGCGAAAGAGCTTGTAGACCTGCGCCTTGATCGGCTCCTGCTTGCTGCGGTGGGCGCGGATGATGAGCAGCATCCGGTTATCGCTCTTGATGCAGCCGAGCAGCAGGATCACCGCGAAGGTCACAGCGCTGCCGATGCAGGCCACGGCATAATCGCCCACGCCGCAGCAGATGCCGACAATGATGGACCAAAAAATATAAACCGTATCGCGCGAGTCCTTGATGGCGGTGCGGAAGCGGACGATGGACAGCGCGCCCACCATACCGAGAGACAGCGCAATGTTGTTGCCGATGACGGTCATGACCGTCCCCGTCAGCACCGCGAGAATGACGAGTGAGGCGTTGAACTTGCGGCTGTAGATCGTCCCGCGGTGGGAGATGGCGTAGGACAGGAAGATAAAAAAACCCAGCACGGCGGCAAGGACGATATTGAGAAGAATATCCTCCCACGACATATCGCGGGGTGTGGTAAAAAGGTTCAGGATCTGTTGTCTCATGGTGTTTTCCTCCTATAGCCTCGTCTGACATCCGTTTTGGCGGGCAAGCACATATTTGCTGACAGAAAGCTCACTGCGATCCACGCTGTTGATCAGCTCGCGAAGATAATCGAGCAGAAAGCCGTTGTACTTGACCTCAAGCACCACGCAGTACGGATCGAGCACGGGGTTCATGTTCAGCCGCGGCGAAAAGAGGTCGAAGCAGCTCTCAACGGAAACAATGCGGCTGTCAAAGGTAATGCGTATTTTGTTCTCCTTGGCGATAAATGCCTTGCGGTTGTATTCTACGATCGTTTTGGGGCGATAGCACCGGCTGTGCATCAGCGCGTAGCACTCCGCGGCAAAAGACTCCGGATACCGCAGCAGCGGCGCGTAGTCGCCGCGCGTGAGCGCTTGGGCATCCTCCCGTGTCACGCGCAGAGAGCGCTTGAGCTGACTTGCGCCCTGCTTCTGCTTCATCTCCAGCATGGCGAAGTCTGCCGCCGGATCATAGCTGCGCAGGCGCAGCTTGCGCCGCAGCTCTACGCCCGCAGCCTTTTCGTGGAAGTCCCTGTCGTCGAGCGTATCGAAGTAAAGCGAGCGGACAGGGTAGCCGCTTATGCCGTTGTGCGGGTCCTCGTGCATGACCTGCGCGAGCCGATGGCAGGCTTGCAGCGCCTCCGGCAGCGAGATCAGATATTTCTTTTCCTCGCGGAACACGCGGTTCACCGATGCTCCCTCCTTTCGCAGAGAAAAAAACTGACCGCAGTCCTGCTAAGGCAATACCGCAGCTTTCACTGCGCGGTGTTTCCTTAAAAGAGTGCGGTCGGTCGATCATAGGGGCTCTCCCGCTCAGACATATGGCCCTGCAGCATAGTCTTTCGACGATTTTCTATCTTAAACGATTATACAGGGCTGCGCCGCATAAGTAAAGTCCTTTCTGGCATTTCCGGCATTTGGCGTGTGCCGTCGCTTGTGCGGTGGAAGTCCTCTCGTGCGCGGGAACCGGATAGGATCCCCTCACGAAATAATCATAACACCGCCATGAGCAAAACGCAAGAAACGCGGTAATTGCAATGGTTCCCGGCCATGGCTGAAGCCGAAAATCACTCCATTGATATAGAAAGCGGAGCCCCTTTTTGGTAAAATGGATTTGTGAAACACGCCAACCGGAAAGGGGCTGGCCGCTATCTACCGACAGGAAATCAT
>ERZ824575.2558-NODE-2558-length-14068-cov-163.252337_pt1 | contig 14068 bp, 16 predicted proteins | sample MGYA00519470_ERZ824575 | MGnify/ENA primary metagenome ERZ824575 (study PRJEB31778, sample SAMEA3449170) | human gut metagenome | biome: human gut; feature: human-associated habitat; material: faeces | place: United Kingdom | collected 2010/2012 ...
CCTGTCGCCCTCGGTCGTTGCTCGCCTGTCGCCCTCGGTCGTTGCTCGCCTGTCGCCCTCGGTCGTTGCTCGCCTGTCGCCCTCGGTCGTTGCTCGCCTGTCGCCCTCGGTCGTTGCTCGCCTGTCGCCCTCGGTCGTTGCTCGCCTGTCGCCCTCGGTCGTTGCTCGCCTGTCGGCTCGGCTATTGATACATCTGTTCGAGTCAATACATTTGTTCGTCTCGTTGTTCTATACCAACTATAACAATAATTTGTTAACACTTTGTTCATAATTTATCCTTTATTTCTTAACAACTCCATGATACAATAAAAGAAAAACTTAAGGAGATATAAAGAAATGAAAAGACCTAAAGACGGCATTATAAATAGTAAGTTAACACCTTATGAAATGTTGCAAGACGCCCTTTTACAGCAAGCGGTAGCAGATATTAAAACGACAACATGGTATAAAACACCATCGGATGTAATGAAGTGTTCATATGAAGAAGGGAAAGGGGCTGTACAGTACGTTATGTTAGTATTGAGATATCACGGTTATACTAAAAATGAAATCGGTAACATTTTCAGAGAAATTACACCACACAATTATAAATATGAAATTGTAAAAGAAGAATTAAAGAAAAGAGGTATCGAATTATGAAACAGACAGAAATTCAAGCAAAGTATTTCACACGTTGGCACTATGATTCTATCGAAACCACTTCTAGTAAGTCAGAATATATCGCCCGTGTTGGCAAACTTGCCAACGTTGCAAACAAGCGCGCCAAAACACTAACAACAGCAATATCAAAAGGCAGAATCACAGAGGATAGAACAGCCCTTTTCAGATACCAGGATGCGGTTGATTATTTTAACAAGCGCGTTTCTTATAACGCTTCTTATGTTTCAACTGGTAAAGCTGTATATAAAGATTTTTCAATTCGTGAGTTGAGAGCACTTGAAAACAAGCTTTTGCACTATCTTGAAGCAAAAGCTTCAACAGCAAGAGACAGTATTGAAGTAGAAAACAAGCGTGTTGCAACATTTAAGGAGCGTTACGGAGTTGATATATCTAAACTTAGCAAAAGCGTTCGTGACAAGCTTTTCAATACGTTGCATTATCTGGCAGATAAAAAATATGCAAAGCTTTCAAGTGATCAAATTGTTACACTGTTAACAGAGGCAATAGATACAAACAATAGAGAGGGCTTGCAAGAACTTTTTAAAGCATCTGAAGAATTATACCCAAATTTAAAAGATCAAGCTGAGTTTAGAGTCGCGATTATACAAAATAGTTCGCTATCATGGAAAGATAAAGCGAGAGAATTTAAAGCAGCAAACAAACTATACAAGAGCAATCGAGCGAAGCCAAAACCAAAGTCTATAAAACAGGAGTTGTAAATCATGATAGTTCAATGTTTAAATAGATCAAACAAATATGATAATATAGAGGTTAAGTCAGTGACGGACTATGTGCCGTCACGCAGCTTTTCTTTGCATAAACCTTTAGGCAAAAAGAAAGACAGCCCTTATTATATTGATCAATTTGGAACATTTGATATTGAAACCACTTCACGTACTCGAATTGAAAAAGATGATCATGGCGAAGAAGTCACGAAACCTATTGACGCTTTTATGTATGTTTGGTCGGCTTGCATTGATGGAGAAGAAGTAGAGGGTAGATATTGGTCTGACTTTATCGCTTTGCTTGATAAAATACAAGCTTACTATAAAACAAATGAGTCACGGTATTTTGTGATTTACGTTCACAATTTGCCGTTTGAATTTTCCTTTATGATTGGATATTTAAACGACTATAGCGAAGTGTTCGCAACTGGAAAGCGTAAACCGCTTGTATGGCGCTTAAAGAAACGTGGTATCGAACTGAGGTGCAGTTATAAGCTCACAAACATGTCGCTTGATAACTTCACGAAAAAAATGGCGGGATGTACGCACATAAAAGCAAAAGGTGATTTGGATTACTCGCTTATAAGGCACAACGAAAGCTATATCAATCCTATAGAGTGGGGATATATCATCAATGATACTTTAGGACTTTGGGAAGCAATAACATACATGCTTACAAAAGATGGTGATAGAATTGCATCAGTGCCTCTAACAAGTACATCTTATGTAAGACGTGATATGAAAAGAGCTATACGAAAAGGCACTACCACACGAATGCTAAAGAAAAAGTTAGCTTTAACAGACAAAACATATAAGCTTTTGAAAGAGGCTTTTCGTGGTGGCGATACTCACGCAAACATGATAAAATGCGCTAAAATATATCATGACGTCTATAGTTTCGATGCAAGTAGCATGTACCCAGCTATGCTGCTTTTGATGAAATTTCCGGTAACAGCATTTGAAAAAATGCCCGTAACATCCAAATGTTTAAAATATATAAAAAGTAAAAATCTTGCATGGATAGCACAAATAAAGCTTACAAATGTAAGACTTAAAGAAGATCAATACAACCCGTATCTATCTATAAGCAAATGCCGCAACTTGCAAGGGGTAGATCCCGACAATGGCAGAGTGTGGAAAGCAGCAGAGCTTGAAACAACAGTGACAGATATAGACTATTCGATCATTGACGAATGTTATGATTTTGACACCATTGAAATTATAGAGGATACCTTATATACTGCAAGATATGGATATATCCCTGATGATGTGCGTTCTGTTATCATGGAATATTTCACAGCAAAAACAAAACTTAAAATAGCCGTGAAGCATACAGCCCCAAATAGCAAAGAGAGGGAAGAGGCGGAGTACGATTTAATGAAAGCCAAAAATAAATTAAACGGCATTTATGGCATGGCAGCAACAGACCCGGTTCATCCTATTATGTTGTATTTGGAAAACGAATGGCAAGAATTTTCATATGCAAGGTATGAAAATGATATTGCATATAAAGAAAAGGTTGATGCAAGCGGTTTTTCGATACCAGATGAAAAAAGCATTGCAGAGCAAAGCGAAAAAAGCGTTTTGCCGTATGTTTGGGGGGTATATACAACAGCCCACGCAAGAAAACACTTGCGTAGGATTTTAGCATGTGCCGAAAGCTCGTATATTTATTGTGATACAGACAGTTGCAAAGCAACTAACTTTAATTTTGACAAATTGACAGAATTAAATAATTGGATATATAAGCTTTGCGAAGAAACTAATACTTTTGTTGATATTGACGGTAAAAAATATTATATCGGATATTTTGACTGTGAAAGCGATGTAAAATCTGAAAATAGGTATGAACCCGAATACAAAGATTTTAAAACGCTTGGCGCAAAGAAGTATTGTTTTAATGCTTACAAAGAAACAAAAGATAAAACGTATTTTGGTTGTACTATATCTGGTGTTAAAAAGGCAAGGGGGGTAGAAGTAATTAAAAACCTTGATAACTTTAGAGAGGGCTTTAAAATAAAGAATAGCGGCGGTTTTCAAATCTGGTATAATGACAGCGATACTATCACAAAAACAAAAGTTGTTGATTATCAAGGCAAAGAAGCAATAACAGAGTATACCGGCTATAGTTGTATGATAGCTCGCGATTATGAGATAGGTTTATCAGATGATCAAATCAAGAATTACACTATAGTTGATGAAATAGTAGAGTAAATAACGTTTTATTTGCAAAACTTTTGTAAATGAGTTATTATATACTTGTAAAGGATAATAACCTTAAATAAAAGAAAAGAGGATAACGAAAATGAGAATTGAAAGACAATCAAGAGAGTTTGAAAAGAAAGAAATTTTTAAGATGGTGAATGACAATCATTTGTTAATGAAGAATTTACCAGATGATACGATTGTAAATGTCACAGATTATGTACGCTACACAACAGATGATAAGGAAGTGGCTGTTTTTTATCATACCAACATTGAGACTGGTGAGGTTGTAACAATTGCAACGTCAAGTCCAACCGTGATCAAGACGGCAGAAAGTGCCTATGATTTTATGGGGACTTACAATTTACAGTTTAAATTGACAAGATCGCAGAGTAAAGCCGGTAGGACTTATATGAATTTTGAGCTTATTTAAGGCAGGAAGGGAAGTCAAAACGACTTCCCTCTTTTAAGTTAAAAGAGGTGATAGCATGAACTTGTATAAAGAAAACGGGTATTTGAATTATAAATATATTTGTGATGTTGGACAACGTTACATTGATATTATAGGCGGAAGAGGTATCGGAAAATCGCATTTGATATGTGATATATGGAATGACGGGCATTTCCCTATTTTATACGTGCGTAGAACAAACGTTGCACTTGAGAATAGCTTTTCGACTATAGGCGACTTTGTAAAACCTGATTGGTTTGGAAAAGATATTCGTTTGAAATATAACGACAAAAAAGGTTATGGCAAGGCATACCTGACAGACGAGGACTTGCAAAACGATAAACCTTTTATAGTAGGTGTTTCGCTGTCTACTTTTCAAAACAAAACTGGTATAGACTTTACGCGTTTTTATGATGTAATTTTTGATGAATTCATTCCACAAAAAGGCGACAGACCTATAAAAAATGAATTTCAGGCATACAAAAATATTATGGAAGTTTTGTTCAGAAACCGTCCTGACTCGGAAACGGAAAAAATAAGAACTTGGTTTTTTGGGAACTCCAACGCAATCATGTCTAATATTTTAATTGGATATCGGTTAATCCCTGATTGCTACAAAGCGGTAAAAGAAAGAACTGAAATTACACAAGTAGATAGGTGCGAGACAACACTTATATTACCGTTTAAGTCTCCTATTTCTGAGAAAAAGAGACAAAACGCTTTTTATAGAAATCTTCCAAAAGGCAGAGCGAAAATGGAGCTTGATAATGACTTTATGGATTTGGAAGATGATAGAATACGGCATCAAAACTTAAAAGAATACACGCACGATATGAAAACACCTTTGTTTTCTGTGTGGCTACATAAATCAGACTTTAAATTTTACGTGACTAAACCTATGCGTTCTCATTGTGATGATGTTTTTGATGCTTCTCCATCATCATTAGAGAGGTGGCAAACAAGTAGTAAAAAGTATCTAAAACCAATGTTTATTAGTGGTGACATAACATTTTCAGACTATGAAACACAGTGCGATTTTTTAGCATCTTTTGATTGTGTATCATGGTATGATATTCTATAAAGTTGTAATTGACAAACAATTATATAAATGATATATAATAAATAGGCGGTTGCACTATCCAAACACTAGCCAGTGTGTGCGAGTCGGGGACGACAGACAGACCGCCTATTACTGCTGTATAGCGTAGATGGTTAGCGTATGTGACTTTGAATCACAAGGCAACAGTTCGATTCTGTTTACAGCTGTCAACAAATAAAGAAAGAAGGTTAAAATATGAAAATTGATGAGATTTTGAAGCTTGTAAATGCAGGTTACAGTAAAGATGAAATTGCAGCGTTTGACGTTACGACAGATCAGAAGACAGATCAGAAGACAGATCAGAAGACAGATCAGAAGACAGATAGTTCATTTGACTATGACAAATTTGCAGCTGCACTTGTAAAAGCGCAGCAGCTTGCAAACGGCAAGACTAATTTTGGTGGTTCAAACGATAAACCAGATATTAGTAAATTTTTCTAAGGGGGTATAAACAATGGCAAATCTTACATATACACAAATTGCTCCATTACTTACGGAAATGTATAACGAGTATACTGGTAGAAAGTCTGAACAAAATTTAACTTTTGGGCAGATGCAAAATACATTTAAAATGGGCTTTGATCGAGAAGATGATAACTTGTATCAAATCATTCCTACTGTACTTGCAAAATCAATTTATTCTATTCGACCATATTCACGAAAACTTTCTGGTATGGTTTGGGATGATCAACGCTATGGTAATTATATTAGAAAGTTTACCCCGATTGTAAACGAATCTGAGGTTGACAATGATGAATGGAATATCAATGTTGAGCTTGATAAAGCTGAGGCAAGTCAAGACTGGAAAGCAGGAACAAAGCCCGTAAAGTATGATGTACTTCTTACAATCGCTAGTGGTGGTCAAACTTATGCTAGGAAGTACACTATTTACAAGAATCAGATCAATGCAGCGTTTGATTCTGAGGCAGGAGTAGCATCGTATTTCTCTATGTTGATGACTGAATTTTCAAATGTTTACGAGATTGACCTTGAAAATATGGCGCGTGCGCAACTCGCAAACCTTGCAATTATCCTTGCTGATGCTGGTAAAGAAGCACCTATAAGCGGCAATATGTGCAAAAAAGAGCAGGTTTTTCACGCATTAACAAAGTACAACGCTGAGACGGGGCTTGCAATGACTGCAAAAACAATCATGAATCCGGCTGATTTCAGACCGTTTATGATTTGGTTAAGCGCTGAGATGAAAACGCTTAAAGAAAACCTTGCTGTTCGCGGTACACGTTTTCATGGTGATTTCACAGACAAAGTTGTAAACCGACACACGGATGCAGCAGACTTGCGTTTTTATCTGGTTTCAAAATTTGGAAATTATTTTGAGGCTAATGGTTCAGAATTTTTCCACCCTGAGAAAGCTGAATTGGGAGATTATGAGAAAGTAACTTTCTGGACTGACCCACGCAATCCAATGCAAATTAAGGGAAGTGCTGAGGGAGTAAAACAAGATGGAAAGACAAAGTTTACTTTATCAGATCAAACAGTTGACAATGTCCTAGGAATTATGATGGATATTGATACGTTGGGAATTGTGCCGGTTGATCAATGGAGCGCACTCGAGCCATTAAATGCAAGGTTTGGTTTTAGAAACGGTTGGAATCATTACACATTTAAGACTCCTGTTGACTTTACAGAGAATGCAATTTTGATTTTACTTGATTAAACAAAGGGGCTTCAAGCCCCTTTTCTTGAATAGGGGGTACATATGGCATTTGAAGTTAAATTTGGAAAATCAGACAAAAGAATAAATAGTACGAAAATTCCTACTTTTTCAGATAGTACTTCATGCGTGTTAAAGCAAGGAACAAGTGTAGAAAAACCTACTTTTATTTTACAGGCTGTATCGCCTTTTGATTGGAATGTTGCGTACTGTGAAACGTTTGGCAGATACTATTTTATCAATGATGTTACATATGTAGAATCTACTTATGAAATTTCTTGCACTTGTGATTATTTGGCAAGTTATAAAGATGAGATTTTAAGTAACTCTATGTATGTAACAAGATCATCGACTGTTGCAAATTTTAACAGATACTTGATTGACAACATGTTTCCAACTACATCCCAACCAACAATTTCACAGTCAACTGCAACTTTACCAACTTCAACAACTGGCTCGATTTTGTGTTGCATTATCGGTAATGGCGAAAATTCTTTTTTGTCTTTACATCCTGCAACGTTTAAAGCTGTAACAAAATATTTGTACTCTCCTGATTATTTAAACGGTTTAAACACAATACTTGAAACACCTGCTGATGTGCAAAAAGAAATAGTTAGACCGCAAGATTACTTACAAAGTGCAATATGGGTTCCGTTTGATGTTACAGACGGAACGCCAACACAAATTGTACTCGGGTATGTTTCCACAAGTTACAGCGGTAGAGACGTTGGCACAGGGGAAGTCTTTACACATAGCATATCTCTAGCAGTACCGCATCACCGCGAAAGTGAGACTCACAAGTATATGTTATATGAACCGTTTACGCAATATATACTAACATTGCCTTTTATTGGAACTATGCGGTTATCCAGTAAAGAACTAGCAGATATTGACGCTCTAACAATAAAATATTCTGTCGATATAAACGGCGCTATTTTTGTTACTGTAGAAGCCGGAAGCGTACTTCTTTTCACTGCAACTGGAAATTGTGGCGCACCTGTTAGTTATTCGGCACGTTCTACAAATGTCATTGGTACTGTATCAAGTGCAATCAATGCTGCTTTTTCATTTGCAACGCATAACATTTTAGGTGGTATATCTGCTATTGAGTCTGGAATTTCTAGCATTGCGCCAACTGTTGAAACAAGTGGCGGTAGCGGTGGTACAATGGTAGGAAGTAACGTTATCGCTTTACGTGCTATTTTTGCAAATCAGCCAAACCGTGATTATGAGCATTTTGGCTATCCAGTTTGTAAAAAGATAAGCTTGTCTAACTTATCAGGCTTTTTACAATGCGAAAGTGCAGATGTAAGTTGCAGCGCAACTGAAAACGGAAAAGCGATAATTAACGACTTTTTGAATGGGGGTATTTTTATAGAATGAAACCTTTTGTATATAGTGGGTATTATGTGGGCGAAGGTGTATCAAGTCCTATTATTAACGAATATGAGTCAAGGCAAAATCCAAACATGATCCATATTAACAATACTTGGGACTATGCAACATACTTTAGATATTTTTTGCAACGTGCCGAAAGTCTTATAATTTTCGATGGTATGCCTCAAAATTGGGCAAAAAATTATATCTATCCTCTTTTGTTTTTAAAAGGAAACTTTTGTGTTATGAATACCGCAAGATTTGGCATCATTCCACAACACGGATCTCCGTACGGATTTGACGTGCAATATCAGCCTACTAATTATATTGTTGCCAACCCAGCTTTTGACGCTAGTTTTAATGGGGATTTAGTTATAGGTGAAGATTGTGAGATTGTAAAATTAGCGCCTGATTGGTGCGGTATTGGAGATCTTATAAATTCATATGCGCAGCGTGTAGCGTTAACGCTCTCAAACTGTGACGTTGCTAGTGCACTTGCAAAGTTTGGTTTTATTTTTACGGCACGCAACAAAAGTGCAAGTGAGACTTTCAAGGCAGCTTTTGACGATATTATGAGTGGTAAGTTAGCTGTTGTAATAAATCAATCACTTTTTGATAAGGAAACGGGGCGCCCACTTTATGAATATTTTAATAATGACATTGAAAAATGTTACAATGTTGTTAAGGCAGCGTTAGAAAGTGTTGAAAATCTCAAACATGCTTTTGATATGGAAATTGGCATTTATACAGCGCCGGATAAGAAAGAACGTATGATAACGGATGAAGTGGAAGAAACCAAAAACGCGGTAATGTCAAAATGTGAGTTGTGGGTGGAAACTATTAACGAATGTTTAGAAAAGGTAAACGCACATTATAACCTTGACATTAAAGCACGTTTGAGGTATCCTATCAATAGAGGGGGTGAACAGCGTGAGAACAATTATACCACTAGCGACTCTGTATGACTATGATAATAGTATCTTTACGGATATCTATGCTAAAGGTGTTTCAAAAGAGCAACTTATTGAACACTTTTTGCTTTCATATGGTGATCTAACCCCCGTGTATCAAGACCCCAAATATTTAAGACGGCATGTTACAAGTGTAGCACGGTCGCTACAATGGACTATTGATCACTTGTGGGAAGTAACACGGCTTGAATACAATCCTATAGAAAATTATGATAGAATGGAAAGTTGGACTGACACGGGCGGCGGCACTTTCCAGAAGGGGAAAGTTGACACGGAAGAAACGTTTAATAAAGGAAGTGTAACAACAACTTTTGGAAAAGTTTCTGACAGTACTCATAAGGTTGCAGCGTTTAATTCTTCAACTCCTGAGGTGGCAAACACTGACAACACAACTGATAGTGGTAGCGACTCCCAAACTTTTGGCGCTGACACATCACACGGAAGTGTTACCAATGGTTTGGATGAGTCAACAACAACTGGAAAGCATGAAGGAAGGATTCATGGCAACATAGGTGTTACTACTTCGCAACAAATGATGCAGGCGGAAATTGATCTGACTAAAGCTTACAATTTTCTTGATGAGGTTTGCAAGCTTTATGCAGATAGACTTTTAATAGGAGTGTGGTGATATGGAAATTATGAATGCAATTGCACAAATCGCACAAATGGTTGGTGTGCCGTGTGTTTGCCTTGGCGCTGTTATGTGGTATGTAAACGCTCTTGACGTGAGGCAGCGTGAGGAAAGAAAGACCTGGTATGAAAAGCATGACCAGGAGAGTGCAAAGTGGGTTGACGCATTAAACAACAACACGAAGGTAATAACTGAGTTGTTGACAATAGTAAAAGATAAGGAGAATTAAAGATATGATTTATGATATTCCAGATAAGAACGTTGCTTATATTGCTAAGGCTAGAGAGCTTTACAAAAACCGTGATCAATACGCGTACCTTTACGGCGCGAAGGGTCAGAAGTGTACATCAGATGTTTTTGAGGCTTTATGGAATGCAGAGCCAAATTATTTTAAAAAGTACAGTGCAGCACAGAAAGCACAAATCAAGGCTTTCTGTTTGGGAAAGACAGTGATTGATTGCAGCGGCTTTATTAACTTAGTCACTGGACAGTATATGTATTCAACTGCATATATAAACAGTTGTACAAATATAACGACTCCAGACAAGACTAAAGATGGAGATTTACTTTATACAACTTTTGGCGGCACTGGTAGGCACATCGCCCTCGATATAGGCCACGGCTTTTTTATGCATTGTGGGCGAGAAAATGAAACTATTTCAATAGGTGTTATTAATGGTTTCGGGTGGGAAAAAGGAGGTATGCTATAATGAAAGCTACGATAAACGGTAATAACATACGTTTAACATTAGGAGCGGCAGAAAATAATATTGTATATACAATGCCTGCTGGTTACTCGTACGAAACATTTCTGTTAACTGGATTTCAAAACATTAACTACATTAACCCCTCATGCAAAGCATATCAAGGTGGAATTTACAATTTCCCCCCTATTAGATCAAAGTCCCCAACAACTTTAACGTTGTTAAAAAACGATGCTGCATTAGAAGCAAGCGCTATTATAACAATAGTTAAGTTTGGACAAATACCTGATTCTCACTATTTTGATAAAGCGTTTGAGCCAATTTTAGTTACGGGTGATGACGGAAACAAGTACAACGTGATCCCTAGTGATCAATTTAAGTAAAAGGGGTGATAGTATGGCATTTTCAAATTTTCCGTATACGGATTTTCACAATTTAAACCTTGACTGGCTACTTGATACTGTAAAGGATCTTGATACCAAATGGGATGAATACTATACACAGTGGAACAAATGGCAGGCAGACGTTCAAAATTACATTGATAATTTGGACTATATCGCCGCCATTGACAATTATCTTGATGCTTTAAAGGCAAGTGGTGAATTGTCTGATATTATCGACACATGGTTGACAGATTATGGATTGATAACAATTGGCGACTCATACGGGGAAGGATATACACCAGATGGCATGGTGAAACCGTGGTGCGATATCTTGCATGAACAGTATTTCAGTGATGCTAGCTTTTATGTTAATAAAAGTTTAGGCGGCAGCGGATTTGGCGCGAATACTCACTTTTCTGCTCTGCTATCGCAAGCAATAGCAAGTCTAACAGATAAGCAAAAGAAACAAGTTAAGTATGTTGTTGTTGCAGGCGGCTGGAATGACCAATTGGTTGCAGATTCCATTATCAATTCGGGAATTAAAGATACAATTGATTTAATGGCACAGTTACCAAATGCAACGCTTTACATTGGATGGATTGCAACACCTATAATCGGTTTTACTACTGTTGCAAAAGTTAAAGCTTACAATAAAATTAAAACCTTATATGAAACCTACTTTGGAAAGTTTAAGTTTTTAAGCGGCGCCGATAGCGCTTTACGTTGGACTGGCGTACTTGCTAGCGATAACATCCACCCAAACGCTATTGGTCAGGGTTCAATTGCAGATATGATTTATAAGGCAATGGGCGGGTACGCGTCATGGAATCGAAGTGCCGATTTTGCGCTTGACGGGTTTAATTGCACACTGAATGATTACAAAATGCCTGTTGTGTTGACTAATACCAACGCACATTGTAGCTTTAGTCATGTGGCTAGCTTTCTTGATTTGGCTTTCAGTCCAGCCAAGAATTTCACAAATGCCACTGTTAAAGTTATGAGTCACAATCTTTCTTTTGTAAATGAACAAAGTATCTGCAACTGCAATGCTATTGTTCATGATAAAAACGGTTATCATCAATGCATGGCTGTTCTCACTATCAATCCTTTCGATGCCACCCAGGTTGACAGCGGTAGTATTTATATTAGACTGGTTGATATAAGCGGTAATGGGTACGCTACTTTCACAAGTGTGACTGAAATCCAATTGTATGGTGTAGAATTTAATATTGCACTGAATTAAAAGAGGGGTGTAAGCCCCTCTTTTGTTATGCTCTGTATACTTCCATTAGTGTAGGGTGAGAAACATTTGGAAAACTCTATCTATTAAATCATCGCTAATTGATTCGAGTCTATCAATTCCTTTTTTAACGTCTCCTTTTGAATCACAACAAGTTACTTCAATATATACTATAGTCTCCCTCTAAACAGCTCATTTTATTATACCCCTTACAAGAAAATCAAGTGAAATTTTTGCAATTTCTAGATACTTAATATCGCTTGATGTTTCTGCATTTACTGCCTGTTCTGCCAGATAAGCATACATCTTTCTAACATCAATGTGCAACTTGCCGACAGAATCTTCCGCAGCGATGCAATCGCTGATAAGTTTTAATTTCTTTTGAACTGTTAAATTATCCATGTTCTTAATCCTCACTTTCTACTAATAAAACCTCAATTTTATCAAAATTTAAATCACATCCTATTGTACTTCTGTTCTTGAGTCCGTATAAATTCATAGTTTCCTTCTTTCTTCCCGTGCAGCCGATAGAACAGCTGTAAATATTATCTTCCTACTCTACTTTTATTGTATCTTCTTGATTTGTGATATCCTGTTGCATCCTCACAATCAGATGACCAGACGCCGCTTTCCACGTTTTGCATTGATAACTTGACTTTAATAAAGTTAAACATTGCATTTGAAATTTTACCATTGGCATAGATAACATTTGCTCTTTTAATGTATCGAATAAAACAAGTATCATATGTGTCTTGTGTCTTGCACTTTCGCAAGTATGAGAGTGTTTGTTTTAAGTCTCTATGTGCTGATAAGTAAATCTGTCGCTTTTCATCTAGCATATCAAAATCGAGATTGGCAAGAGTGTTTAAGCTAACATGATGCCATTCCTGATTGATAATTGCTTCATATCGTTTCCATGTGTTTCCGCAAGTTTCTTTTCCCTTGCATTCATTGCCCTTTCTGTCGGCTATACAGCAAAAACATTTATCATTGTACATTTCTGCAATTGATGGAAAGCCGCCAAACATGCCATAAATAGAATTTTTTGGTACTTTCTTTAAATTACTGCAATCATTTCCCCATTGTTCCGCCATAGCTCTAGCTATTCCAGGAAAAGTCTTTGATCTTACTAATGCCCTTTGTTCTTTTGAAAGATTCCCAGCTTCTACGTACCACTTCGCCATTGTTTTTCCAGACTTAAACTGTATTCTGTCTGGAATCTCTACAATTTTTGTTGGTGTGAGCGTTGACAAGCCTTTTAACCATAAACATGTACGCTTTTCGTATGCATCCCCAAATTGATAAGGCTGTATAATTTGATCCGGCTTTCTCCAATGTGTGCTCATTATCCCGACAGGATTTTCAATTGCTATTTTATCACAATCAGCATTCGCTATAGTCATAAAAAACTTGATGGCGTCATTTCTGTCTAGCATTCTCTGTATTGCTTTATCTCCATACTTTTTATAATTGAACCATCTGTTACCAGTTACCGTTAAATACGTACATGGTGGAAATGCTATTATCATATCCCACTTACCAGAAATTTCATGCTCTACTCCATCAACAGTGTGAAAAATGCAATTTCCATTCAATAATAATGTTACGTCTTTCTTGATATGCCATTCCGGATGATTTCCTGAACAATCTAATAAATCACAAGAATAAGCCTGGTGACCTAACTTTCTAAACTCGATTGTCACTCTTTGAGATTCCTCACATGCAACTAATATCTTCATTGCAATTCCTTTCTTCAAGTCTTTCCTTGACGTCTTTGTTTCTTTATCTTTATGATTATATAATACTGTATTAGTGTTAACACATTATGACATAATTGTAAATAAATTATTAACAATATATGTTTTAATTTATAAACGCTCTTCCTGGTAATTGTCTGACAGTTTGGGGGGAAATTGTCTGTTGTTTATTATATTTAAAGAGTATCTC
>ERZ824575.2567-NODE-2567-length-14038-cov-5.578417_pt1 | contig 14038 bp, 11 predicted proteins | sample MGYA00519470_ERZ824575 | MGnify/ENA primary metagenome ERZ824575 (study PRJEB31778, sample SAMEA3449170) | human gut metagenome | biome: human gut; feature: human-associated habitat; material: faeces | place: United Kingdom | collected 2010/2012 ...
ATCGCCTTGAGGCAAGAAAAATGGGCTGCGCAACTCAAGGCGAAAAAGCAGCAATCATCAAAAAACTCAGAGAAAACGGATACCAATTAAAATATCTCCTTAAAGCAATGCACATGGCTAGATCTACTTACTATTTTGAGATTAGCAGAAACGATGTTATTGCCGAACGCAATCAAGAAATACTAGAAGAAATAAAAAGTGTTTTTGTTGAGAACAAGCGCAGGTATGGTGTAAGACGGGTTCACCAGGAACTTATTAATCGCGGGTATCAGGTGAACCATAAAAGAGTTCAGCGTCTTATGCATGAAGCAGGTCTAGCCGGAAAAAGACCAAAGGAGAAATATCATTCTTATAAGGGTGAAGTTGGTAAGATTGCTGACAACATAATAGACAGGGATTTCAGTACAACTTTGCCTTTACAAAAATGGACCACAGATGTATCACAGTTCAATTTTTCATGGGGAAAGTGTTATATTTCTCCAGTGCTAGATATGAATACAAATGAAATTATCTCATATGATTTATCCATGAGTCCTAATCTTGAACAGATAAAAAGAATGCTGAATAAAGCATTTGAAAAATTTCCTTCAGTTGAAGGATTGATATTTCATTCAGATCAAGGCTGGCAGTATCAACATGCTTATTTTAGAAATGCTTTACAGGAACATGGCATTATACAATCCATGTCACGAAAAGGTAATTGTTATGATAATTGTATTATGGAGACATTTTTTGGAAGATTAAAAAATGAGATGTATTATGGAAATGAAAAAGACTATTCTTCTTTCGAAGAATTCTCACAAGCAATTGAAGAATATATAGATTATTATAATAACAAAAGAATTCAGGCAAAAACAAAATGGATGCCGCCTGTACAATACAGGATAGCATCCATGTGTTCAGCCTAGTTCGTAAATATGTGTCCAGGATTCTGGGTACATATCACTATGGTGTGGGGGCTGTCCTGATGCTGCTTATTTTAAGACGCTTTCAGAAGCATCCGGTCAAAGTCTTTTTTCTTGCGGTGCTTCTCGGCTCTTTCGTAGAACTTTTTATCGGATGGTTTCTCGCCCAAGTTTTCCACCTGCGTTACTGGGATTATCACGATTATCCACTGCAGCTTGGCGGTTATATCTGTCTTTATTCTGCACTGGGATTCGGCATCGCCGGTGTGCTCTGGGTCTGTGTGTTTGCGCGGATTGCCTCCCATTTATGGAAAAAAATGCCAGTACCCCTACAACGCATTTTTCTTACGCTGCTGATACTGGCATTTCTTTTTGATTGCGCCGCCGCACTGATTTTTCCCAACGCCGGGCACAATATTACGTTTTCTTTGTTTCAAACATATCAACCAGTCACATGCTGATGAAGATATTTTTCTCTCGTTGCCAGTCCCCCACGGATATGACGCTCCGACTTATTGACATCCAGCACTTTCCTTGCTTCCCGCGCCAGGGTCGGATTCACCTGGGATAAACGTTCTGTTACGTCCTTATGTACCGTGCTCTTACTGATTCCAAACTGCTTTGCGGTCTGACGCACTGTCGCATTGTTATCTATAATGTATTTGGCTATTTCTACGGCTCTTTCTTCTATATAGCTTTTCAAAGGAAATCCCCTGCACTACTTGTTTTTACATTGTATGCAGAGGATTTACTTTTATGAAAAACTCTCTTCTTTTTTTGTTATATCTGCATCATTTTTCCGGCAAATACTTCAACAATTCTTCCACCAGCCCATATGCTTTTTTCCTGGTACTATTTTTGTTGGTGTTTTACCTATAATCCCTTTACTATATCTTATGTACACTATTTTTCCAGATACACTGTAAAAATACACATTTTTTATCTAATTACAATTTCAATGTTGCCAATATAATTTTTCTAATTTTCCAAACATTATCTTTAGTTATTGCAATACTGTATCACCCAAATAATTCTCACTTAATTCCTTTATTAATAATAGAAATATTTGTTTTTTATATCCTATACACTATTCTTTAGCAAATCATACAAATTCAATATTGTGCCTTCTTAATTATATATATTTTGATATACTCTAACCTTTATGATACAATTATCTCAAAATATATGTAGGGGGATTCAAATGATATATACTATTAATACTCGCAGTTCCATATTATATCCACTAATCAAATCATATTTTAAACTATCTGAAACTAAAATCTATAATATATTAAATCAAGAATTTGAAGCTATGAAAAAACATCTAAAAAATAAAGGAATAAATTACGAAGATTTAAAGCGAGCATTAATTCCTAATCAAGATAAAGATAATAATGAAGTTTGCTTTGTTTTTGACTCTACTTTAATAGAAAATTCTATGTATGGATATGAAATTTTTAACAAAATTATCCAATTACAAGATCAACAAAGTACCTATAGTATTTTAGCCGGCGATTACACAGATATTCTTAACGAAATTCCAAATTCTCAATTAATTCTTCGCGAAACTTTATTAAATTCATTAACAAAATGTAATAATTCATTTTATCAGAATAGTAGTCAATATTATCTAGTATATATTAATAGTATTACTGCCTCTCAAATGGATACTATAATCAATGGATTACAAAAATATAATTGGTTTTATGGATACGCCATTATAAACTATCATTCAAAATTCAAATCCTATTTATCTCATATCCTTATGAATATTTGTATAAAGGCAAAAAACACCATAATTTTAAGTCATCCCACTGATTATGAAGATTCAGAAAATATTAATATACTTGGATATCCTTTTGAACAGAATTTATTTAATATAATCAGTATCAATGAAGAAAGTTTTTCCACCTTTCTAAGTTATAAAATAGAATCCCTCATTCCTGATAAGGATGATATAGGCTTTTCTTTTAATGCTTTATTTCCAAAATTTGATTCATTAGAGAAACTCTCTTTAAATATTTCAGATGGCAAATGGGGCTACTTAAGCAACAATACCACTGGCAAAGGCGGCATCCTAAACTCATTATCTTTTGATACCATCAGCAAATGTGATTTTACAAAAGAAATTTATAAATTAATATGTAGCAATTATATTTATAAAATAAATAAAAATGAATACAATGATTATATGTTCAATGTATGTATTGAACTCCCAACAAAGAAAAATAACCTCAGAAAAACAACCGTTAGTTTAAAGTATCATCCTAATTCCGGAATAATTGATATTATAACTATAACCTAATGGTCAAAAACTGTCATTCTTTCTGGTTTAGAATTTATTTTTATAACATCTGTCCCTCTACCCTTGAAAACCTTTTTTACAGATATCAGATGCTAAAAAGATGCATATAAAAGATTCCAGATTATATCTATCATCCCTTATATGCATCTTAATTTTCATCTATATTCTATTTTAAATAACCCCTTTTCCCTGTGAATACTACTGCCGCTCCGCATAATGCCAAGAGTACAAGCAGATATCCAACCGGTGATTCATCGCCCGTTTTCAATGCTTTTGTTTTCTGTGCTGTGGTCTGCTCAGTATTTGGAGTGCTATTTCCACTTGTTGTATCGGCTTTCTTAGCAACGGTAAATTCGGCGGTTGCTTTCTTTTCTTCCCCACTGATAGAAGACACAATCGCAACCGTATGCTTTCCGGTAGCAAGGCTTTCTAAGTATTCTGCAGTAAAGGCGACAATGGTAGAGCCTTCTGTTACCGTATAATTTTTCGCATCTACTACGGTGCCATCCACTTCTACACGAACAAAACTGCTGATACCAGCATCACTGCGGAAACGAAGCGTTGCACCACTTTCCTTTGTCCATTCTCCACCAGCGCCTTCAATAATGACCGGTGTTGCCGGTTTATAATCCGGGTTCTTCTCATTACAGCCTTCCCGTCTGCAGGTTTCTGCATTGTTGCTAAAGTCATGTCCTAATGGATTTCCACTGGTAAATGTTTCCGTTCCCTTTGCCCCACACAGCTTGCAGGATTTGTAGTAAACTGCCGGTGCCGTACAGGTTGCTGCTGTTTTCAGATAGGAATCTGACACTGTTTCCACCCATTCACCATGCTTGCATGTAATTGTAAATTCTTTTGTTGCTTTCGTATCTGTTCCAACCGTAACCTGTGCCTTATAGCTGCCCGGTAACTTTGGTGCGCCTCCAACGGCTTCTGCTCCGCTGTTGTCACTGTTGGTCTTTGTGTCTGTTCCACTCAGATAATATACGATTTCCGGAACCGGAAGATTAAGTCTCTTCCAGTCTTCGGATATTGTTATATTGGCAGCTTTTGCTGTTCCATCATAGTCTGTATTCTCAGCTGATAAGGATAACCATAAAGATGCATCTTTCTCATTGCAGTCTCCCAATCCACTGCAGGCTGCAAGAATACGGCTTCCATCTTTGTTTTCATCTACGGCATAACTCCATGTGTGACTGTGCTTCCACATACCAATCAGGAGTGTTTTGGCAAATCCTCGCTCTCTATAGTCCTCATTGTTATTAACTGCAATACAATTTGTCCATGTCTTCGGTGTATCTGTCAATTCCGAAATATCTGCCATCATAGCTGTAGAACTTTTCATTGACATGGCATCTCCAACTGTAATGCATGCATCACTTTTTCCATATCCTTCTGATACAGAAATGGCACCCCAGCCGAGTCCATCTGCAGTTGCATAAAGAGAACCGTTTGGACTATTCTCAATGCTTACACTTCCATGTCCAAAAATTGCAAAACTACCATAAGTTTCAGAGTCTCTTTTTATGCTAACCAGTTCATTGCTTCCAACCAATGTAATATGAATATGGTCTACATTACTGTATATATTATTATAATAAGATTTCATTTTTAAATTTGAAAATGTTACCTTAGAAAAACTGTCAAGTGGGGGGTTATTAAATTCTCCCAGCTCAATAATATCTGATGTAGGTTCTGCGTTTTCATCCATTGCAATCGTAATGTCATCCGTCAAAATGGTAAGCGAATTTCTATTTCCAGATCCATATTTTACATAGGTATAATCGACTCCTTCTACAAGCGTCCCCGAATCCCTTGACAACGTAAATGGTCCTGCCTGAACCGAATTTGTAGCTGCCTTTGTCTCAACTGTCATCCCCTGCATAAGACCTGCCATCATCATCAACGCAAGTAACAAGGAAAATAAACTTTTCTTCTTTTGTTTCATGTACATCCTTCCCTTCTTAAATTACACTTAAATTACTTTTTTCTTTTTTCACTTTTCACACTCTCAATGCTGTGTTACAATGACACTGTTATTTTACACCGCACATCAATGTACGATGCAATCATTTTACAAATTTTGCCGGTAATTGTGAAAAAATATATGATATGAAAATTTTGTGTGAAATAAAGACCGGCTGGTTTGCCTCAAAACACCAACAGTTCTTAAATGTATGTTTTGCTTGTTTGTAAGCTGTCTTTCCGTTGCTTTGACCGGCTGCCCGGTTGTCCGTCTGCTACAGATACTTTCACAAACCCGTAAGGAGGTCTAGGCATTCTGGCAAATAAGTTTATGATTCCGGCAACCGGCGCAAATTCATATCCATATTCAACTGCGCCTTGCAGGCACATCCCTGTGCCTGCATTGCCGGTTGCATAACAGAATGCCAAGACCTCCTAACAGGCTTGTTTATGTATCTGTATGCAGGCGGACAACCGGTGCAGACTGTCAAACATTGGAAAGACTGGCTTTCATAGAGAAAAGCAAAACATATATTTTAGAACTACGGTGTTTTGAAGTGATGCAGCCGACTTTATTTCTTCAAAATTTCTAAATCCATTCTTTTCACAATCACCGAATAAATAAAAAAGGGGTACATTTTGAAAGAACTGTTTTCAATTGGAGATGCCGCAGACTTTGTGGGCATCACAAGAAGAATTATTTTAAATTATGAAGCTCATGGACTGGTTTTTCCGGATGTAAAAGAAGACCCATCCGGCAATCGTTACTATACCATTGATACACTGACGAAGATTCGAACCATCCGCTCGCTGCAGAATCTTGGCCTGTCACTGGATGAAATCCATGGCTACTTCAACAACTCCAACGACCTTTTATCCATGGTTCGAAGGCTGGAAGCTTTGCGGGATGAATTAAATGCCAATATCAAAGCCTTATACGAAAGAATCAATCAGGGATTTGAATCAATGGAAATCATTACAATTCCACCACAAACGGTGTACTGCCGCAAAACGGAAAGTGACAGCATCGCAGAAAAGACGAATTTGTTAAGAGAGGTTGCCTTGGAAGCACTGCAGAACTATGGTCCGGCACATACCGGGCAGATTTATTTTACGGAAGCTCCCATTACGGATGCAAAGGATATGTCCTTTTTTTCTGTTGTCCCGGCAGGAAGCAAGGGTGAACATATCCTAAATCTCCCTGCCCAGAAAGCAGTCTGCCTCTATCATCATGGAGCGTATGAAGAATTGCCATCGGTTCATGATACCCTGCTTTCCTATGCCAGAGAGCAAAAGCTTACACCGGTTGGTATCTTCCGCCACTGCTATTTAGAGGGACCGCCACAGCATAAAGACAAAAGTAAATTTATTACCCAGGTACTGCTGCCGGTGTGCTGATAATATGTATTGCTGATAACGCATATTTGCTGATACTGCTCATGCAACAATATTATGCATGTTCTAAATGACATGTATCCGGCTCCACCTGCCGCTTAGATACCGGACGCTGAATGCGATAGCACGAAGCGTCCAATCGGCAAACATGCCAATCCACACCGCCATTGGTCCGAAACCACAGCTGCGGATCAGATATACACACAGTGCCACACGGCAGAACCACATGGTAAGACTGGATAAAATCATGGAAAATTTCACATCTCCGGCGGCACGCATGCCATAAGCCGGGATAAATGCCAGCACCCATACAATCGGTTTTACAATCGTAATTGCTATTATCATTTCCATGCAGAGGGAGGCACTTTCTGCTTCCATTCCAGCTAAAAATGTAACCGGCTTTGTCAATAAAAATACCACTGCACAGGAAATCAGAATAACGATTTCCGCATAGCCGCAGAGTTTCACCATATAATAACGCGCCTCTTCCACTTTTCCGGCTCCGATGCACTGTCCTACTACCGTCATCAGACCGATGCCGATTCCAATGGCTCCGATTCCGTTTAAGTTTTCCAGAATAATGGTCATTGCCTGCGCAGCAATGGCTGCCGTTCCAAGGGTTGATACGCTGGACTGGATTGCCAGCTTTCCAAACTGGAACATTCCGTTTTCAATTCCGGATGGAATTCCGATAGAAAGAATTTTTCCAATCAAAGGGAAGTTCGGACGGATTTTAAGATAATGATTTACCACAATCACCTGATCCGGTTTCCGCAGATTCCAGAAAATGACTACTGCACAAAAGATTCTGGAAAATAATGTAGAAAGGGCTGCTCCTTCCACCCCCATCTGAAATCCAAAGATAAGCACTGCATTTCCGGCAATGTTGAGTCCATTGGAAAGGACGGAAATCATCATTGGAAAACGGCTGTTTCCTGCCGCCCGGTAAAAGGCTCCGCCGGCATCAAAAAGTGCAATAAACGGAAAGGAAATGGCTGTCAGCAGGAAGTAAATCATGGAATTATCCATAACAGCCTCTTCTACCTGGCCAAAAATCAGATGCAGCAGTGGTCCACGAAATATAATACAAAATATAGACAATACCGTAGAAATCGTCAGTACGCTTAAAGTTACCTGTCTTGCAGCCTCATTGCTGGACTCCCTGTCTCCCCTTCCAAGATACTGGGAACAGATAATTGCTGCTCCTGCTCCTAATGCCGTAAATACCTGTATGACCAGTACATTGATGGAATCCACCAGTGATACCGCAGAGATTGCCGCACTTCCCACATTGCTTACCATCATGGTATCCGCCATTCCCATAAAGGAATTCAAAAGCTGCTCTACCATAATCGGCAGAAGCAGCGTAATAAGTTGCTTATTGGAAAACATCATATGTTCCCGGTCTAATTTTGTTGCATCATATAATCTTATCTTTCGCATTTTTTATTTCACTTCTTACTCTTTTACTACCGGTGTAAAATCCTCTGTATCACCGCAGAAAAAGCCTCCTGCACCGGCGATGATTTTCTGCATGATTTTTTGCATAAATGCATAGTTTTCTGTGTCAATTGTGACAGCAAAAAGAGCATGAATATCATGCTCTTTTAAATAAGCATTGGCATATTCATCCTTTAAATTGACTGCAATCTCCTCGATATCCATGGAATGATGCTCCGGAACCTCCACTTCCAACACTCCGGCTTCTTTCCAGATTTCTGTTTCGATGCCATCCATTCCCTCTAATGCATTTTCAATCTCTGCTACTGTGATGGAATTTGGATTCATATAAAGCCACTCTTTGGTAACGGTGGCTGTGCCTGCTTTCTTTTCTCTTATTTTCTTTAACTTTGATTTATTCTTCATATCCGCTCCTGTTTGTGTTTATGGATATGTTCATCTTAGCACAAACATGGACTTCTGTCTCCCTACTTTTTTACTTCTCCATCCATAAAATATAAACGGGATGCAAAATCCGGGTAGTGCCTTACCTTATCATTGTATCCGGTTCCGCCAAATGCCGGACTGACATGAACGCCGCCATACATTAAGGTATCTCCATATGCATGGAAGTCTTCCGTCTCGCCATCCATTTTTATCAATTTCGAAAGCACCTGATGGGTCAGGGAATCCTGTCTGATATGAACCGGCAAAACCGTATTTACCAGATCACCGAATTCTTTGATATTATATTTTAATTTCCGGTTGTAGAAATGGTAACGGACATCCGGCAGCAATCCCTTCGGATAATAGGTCTGCTGCTGCATATTCGGCACCACCAATTTCTGCATCAGCATACCCACTGCCTTCGTGCCATCTTCCGATACGCAGGTCCATTCCATCTGATTACCGGCTTCATCCGCTAAAACGCTGCCGCCCATTCCACTCTGTGTTCCATCGTAAAAGCTTCTGCCCCGGTAAAAGGTTCCCTGCTGCAACACCTTCCGCCATTTCTTATATAATGCAATCTGCTCCTTCATGGCTTCCTTTTCTTCTTTTTTCATATCACAGAGGTTGCATTCATAGCCGAAGCTTCCAAAGCATGCCACCTGAAATCTTGTCTCTAATGGCGTATTCCGCAGCGTCTGGTGATTCGGGCAGGCAGACACATGAGCACTGACTGCTGACAGCGGATAGCCGTAACTATAATTTTCTTCTATCTCCGCCCGGCACAATGCATCCGTATCATCACTGCCCCAGATCTGCGGAAAATAGCATAAGATTCCAAGGTCAAAGCGGTTGCCGCCTGCTGCACAGCCTTCAAATAAAATCTCCGGAAACCGTTCCGTCAGCTCCTTCATGCAGCGGTATAATCCCAGCACATAGCGGTGTGCCACTTCTCCCTGCCGTTCCGGTGGAAGTGCTGTGGAATAATAATCACTGAAGGTCCGGTTCATGTCCCATTTCACATAGGAAATGTCTGCTGAAGAAAAGACTTTACTCATGCTCTCAATAATATAATCCTGTACTTCTCTTCTTCCCAAATCTAAAATCCGCTGGTTTCTTCCTTCCGAATGAGGCTGTCCCGGAATCTCAATGGTCCAGTCCGGATGTGCCACATAAAGTTTGCTTTTCACATTGACCATTTCCGGCTCCACCCAGATACCGAATTGCAGTCCCAGTCCGAGAATCTTATCGGATAAACCCTTAAGCCCACCCGGCAGCTTCTTCGCATTTGCTTCCCAGTCTCCTAAGGAACTGCTGTCATCCATCCGTTCGCCAAACCAGCCGTCATCCATTACAAATAATTCTATGCCAACTTCTTTTGCTTCCTTTGCCAGCTTCAGTAACTTCTTCTCACTGATGTCAAAATAGGAAGCCTCCCAACTGTTAAGCAGTATCGGCCGCTCCTTCTTCTGCCAGGTTCCACGGACAATATGCTCCCGGATAAAATGATGCAGCCTCTGGCTCATCTGGTTAAATCCGTTTTCTGCATATGCCATCACTGCCTCCGGTGCCTGAAAGCATTCTTCCGGTGCCACTTCATAGGAAAATGCCTGTGGGTTGATTCCTGTCACCAGACGCATTTTGCCAAAGCTGTTTACTTCTGTTGCTTCATAGTGATTACCGGAATAGATAAGGTGAAAACCAAAGCATTCCCCGGCATCCTCTGTGGTCTTCGGCCGGCTTAGCATCACAAAGGAATTGGCTCGGCTTGAAGTGGTTCCGGTATAGGAAGCATTTACTAATTTTCCTGCTGTTACCGGCATATCACTCCGCTTCATTTCTCTTGCCCAGGCTCCATGAAATGTAGTAAATGCATAATCATGCCCATCAAAGTCAAGCTGCAGGCTCATCAGCCGTTTCAACTGCACAGCTTTCTTTCCGTTATTATAGAATTTCGCACTGCGGCTGATGATGTCACAGGATGGATAGACATAATAATACAATTCCAGTGCCAGCTCATTTCCTTCGTCCGCAAGCCGGATACAAAGCTGCTCCACTTCCTCTTCGCTGCCATAGGAACCCGGCAGTTCCGCAAAGGCTTCCTTACCTTTGGTTATCTCTGCTTCCTTGTATACAAAATCTATCGTATTGCTTCCATTGGCATTCACCACTTCCACAAAAGGTTCTCTTATATCTCCTTTTCCATAGGAGGACATTTCAAAGCGCATATCCTCTAAGGAATATGCTTTCTGCTCTTCGTTATACAGAATCACATTACCCGGTGCAAAGACATGCTTTTCCACCAGCGGCTGCATATCTGCTTCGTCCTCGATATGAAGCTTTCTGCCATAATAAAGATGTTCCAGCTGTCCGGTAGGAAGTACCCGGAAGCAATAGGTGGTATGGTCGGTATCCAGAATAAAATAATCCTTTTCCTTACGAATCATCGATAATTTTCCTTCCCTTTAATCTGTTCTGTGATTTCCTGCACTTTTTCTTCTGTCAGGATAAATTTCTTACGGAATACCAGCACTGCAATCAGTAAGCCGATAATCGGAATTCCTGCCATCGTCATGCGGAGTCCTAAAAGGGAGCTGCCGGACGCAGCAGCTGCGGTTGCTGTTTCTGCAGTATCATTACTTAAATGGCAGAGATTTAAGCAGATGGAAGCTGCCAGTGCAGCTACTCCGGATGCCAGTTTTACCACAAAGGTCTGCATGGAAAAGATAACGCTCTCATCTCTCCGGTTATTTTTCAGTTCGCCATAGTCCACGGTATTTGCAAGAAATACGGTGGTAAGTACCGTCAGCATTCCAAAGGCTGTAAAGATAAAGAATGACGGAATAAATAATAACAATAAGTTTGACATATTTGTCAGTGTCAGTATAAATAATACACCATAACCTGCGATTGCCATAACAAAGCTTACATAAAATACCTTCAAGACACTTAAGAATTTACGCAGCAGTGGGAAGAATATCATCATGGAAATAATCTGGATTCCACCACCAAAGGTATTGAATAAAGTATAGCTGTTATACCACGCGTCCCCGCCAAAATCATATTTGAAAAAATAAATCAAAAGGTTTGAAGTAATATAAAGAGAGCAGTTAATCAGCACTATCGTAATAACAACGGTCATTGCCTGGTCATTCTGTAACAATGCTTTAAACATCTGTCCCACCGATGGAGAGTCCACATTTACGGTAGATTTTTCCTTGATGCTCATACAAGGTAATAGTAATAAAAATCACAAATAATACTGCAATGATTAACGCAAACCATTTAAAACCGGCACGCTCATTGCCCTGGCCTAATAAAACCACGCATTTTACCGTGATAATGGTAATCAGTGCGGAACCCACGCCTGCGCAGGAACGGGCAAGAGTAGAAAGTCCCTCTCTTTCTTTTCCACCTTCGGTAAATGCCGGAATCATAGACCAAAATGGAATGTCCATCATGGTATAAGTAACACCCCACAGCACATAGGTTACTGCTGCATAGGCAACCAGTCCGCTGCCATCTAATGCAGGTGGTGCTGCAAACATCAGATATAAGATTACTGCATTGGTTATGGTTCCAATCAAAAGCCACGGACGGAACTTACCCCAGCGGGTTCTCGTCTTGGCTACGATAATTCCCATAATCGGATCATTAAATGCATCAAATACTCTTGCTGCCATCAGGATAATTCCCATCGCAATGGCACTGACATTCAAAATATCCTGATAGTAATATAAAATGTAACTTGCAGAAAGCATGTATACCATGTCTTTGCCAACTGCACCAAGGCCATATGCTACCTTTTCTTTTGTTGTTAATCTCATTGTCCTTCTCCTCCTTTTCGTAAGCCCATTGCCAGTTCCACTACCCTGTATGCGCCATCGTAAATCCCCTGTTTTTTATTTTCCATAATTGCTTCACACATATCGGTAAGCAGATGGTCTGAGCTTTGGAATAATTCCAGCATCTGCAAGGTATGTGGAATATCACGGCATTCCAGGGTACCGTCCCCAATCTCTGCGGAATGGATGGCACCCCACTGTTCATGTCCACCCACTCTTTTGATAAAGAGCTTCGGCACCGGATAAAATGCCAGTTCGCTTGGCTTTGTCACCAGCACATCACAGCTTCGCATCAAAAGATTCGTGCAGTACACTGCTTCGAAAATATTCTTATGATAGAAGCTATGGACTCCGGTTACTTCCCCATCCAGTGCAGCTTCGGCAAACTGCCTTGTATTCTCCCAGTCATCAAAATGCTCCGTTGCTGCATTTTTAAGTCCCGGAATTTCCTGTAATAATTCTTCCCAGACATTCCGGTAATCTCCTACATTGACATAAAGTGCTGCCCTGCCTTCCCGGATTGCCGGCATCAGATATCTGATAATAGCTGCAAAAATTTCTCTCTGGGCTCCTGCTCCGCCGATGGTTAATAAGAAACGCATCGTTTTCTTCTCCTGCTTTCTTTTAATTCTCGCTTCGCAGTCTGCTTCAATATTGCTTACCAGCTCATGGTCAATATAATGTCCCGTGTATATAAGATCTTTTTCCGGCATAGGATTTAAGACATCTTTTCCCTGCATGCCATTTAAAATCCGATAGCCCTGATACGCATAATGAGTCTGAACTGTATGAAGGCTTCCTTCGGATAAATGCAATGCCATCGGCCAGTTATCCGGAATCGCATTGACTACATATTTCATGCCGGCATGTATAGCTGCCTGTGCCGGCCACACATGGGTTGCTACCACCGGAATTTCTTTTGGTACATTCCGGTAAACCGGAGCCATAAGCTCTGCATTTTTCTGGTCAGAAGCATTATAGGAAAGCTTCCGGAACCCTTCATAATTCATTGGCTCCCACACCAGTTTATTAAAGAGCTTACTCTTACCGGAAAGACTGTTGTTGTGGATCACGGCAGCGGAGTGCTGAGCTGGTACGGACATCTGTCCGATATAAGCGTAAACGCAGGCGACAGCGTAACGGCTGAAACCGTGCTGGGGTCGGCAGGTTCTACGGGATTTGCGTGCAACTCTGCCGGAAATAAGGTGACTATGGTATACTTCGGAGTAAGCCTCGGCGGCGTGTTCATAGATCCGTCAAGCCCGTGCAGATTCGGAATTAATTTCTGATAAATCAAAAATAAAAAAAACAGCTTGGTACGATTTTCTTCTCTGTCGCGCTAAGCTGTTTTTTCGTTATAAAATTTACTTTTATTTTTCCGCGTCGTCAAGCAGTTTGTTAAGCTCGTCGCGGAATGTGGTGATGTCCTTGAACTGACGGTAGACCGAGGCAAAGCGCACATATGAAACCTCGTCGAGAGCCTTTAGCTTTTCCATTACAAGTTCGCCTATCTCTGTGGACGTGACCTCGTTTTTCATGCTTGACAGCAGCGTCTGCTCTATTTCGGACACTGCGTTTTCTATCTGCGTCATGGTGACGGGACGTTTTTCGCAGGCTCTGACCATGCCGTTCTTGATCTTCATTTTGTCAAAGCTTTCTCTTGTCTTGTCTTTCTTTACGACCATAAACGATACGTTTTCTATGGTCTCAAACGTGGTAAAGCGTTTCTGACAGCT
>ERZ824575.2577-NODE-2577-length-13987-cov-4.135515_pt1 | contig 13987 bp, 10 predicted proteins | sample MGYA00519470_ERZ824575 | MGnify/ENA primary metagenome ERZ824575 (study PRJEB31778, sample SAMEA3449170) | human gut metagenome | biome: human gut; feature: human-associated habitat; material: faeces | place: United Kingdom | collected 2010/2012 ...
ACCGGCCCGTTTCCATTTTCCGTCGAACCGCCTACTTGAACCACTCTTCGAGATGATCCTTCGCGTAGAAATAGTAAACCAGCAGCCCCACCCAGCTCGTCAGCAATACGAGCACCGAGGCGATCACCTTGCCGACGGTCGAAATGTTTTTCTTGAAGATGTCGAGCACCGCCAGTACGGCGCAGACCAAACCCACCAGATAGAGAATCGTTCCCATAGTTCGGAATATTTTTAGTTAAACAACAGGTTTCGCGTCCGTTCCCCGCGCCGGAACACTCCGGCAGGGTAGGCGACGTCCCACAGATAAAGTCCTTCGGCCGGCGCGCCGCCGCTCGCGCGCGACAAGTCGCGGCTCTCGACGATCGAGCGGAACTCCTCCACATCGTAACGCCCGCGCCCCACGTCGACCAGCGTCCCCACCAGCGCCCGCACCATATTGCGCAGAAAACGGTCGGCACGGATCGTAAAGCGGTACACTCCTTCGGGCGACTCCTCCCAACCGGCCCGCACGATGCGGCAGATATTGGTCTTGTTGTTGGAGTTCAGTTTGGCAAAGGAGGTAAAATCATCGTACTCCAAAAGCGATGCCGCAGCGCGATCCATCCGCTCCACATCCAGCGGCCGGTAATAGTGCCACGCGGCCCTGCGGGTAAAGGGGTTCTTGCGCAACTCGATGAAATAGCGGTACTCGCGCTCCGCCGCACTGAAACGGGCGTGCGCATCGTCCGCGACCGGTGCCACGCCGAAGACGGCGACGTCGTCGGGCAGCAGGCAATTGAGTTTGTAGACCGTATGCTCCGGATCGGTCAGCGGCGCCGCTACGTCGAAATGCGCCACGGCATAGGCGGCGTGCACGCCCGTGTCGGTACGGCCTGCGCCGGTCACCTCGACAGGCTCGCGCAGCAGCGTCGAAAGCGCCCGTTCGAGCGTCTCCTGCACCGAAGCGGCGTCACGCTGACGCTGCCAGCCGCAATAACGGCCTCCGTTGTAACTCAGTTCGACAAAATAACGCATCGCAACATACCAATCTAGCGCGTGTTTACGTTTTCAGACGGATACAAAAAGATAGCAAGACAAAGGTACGAAAAAATCCGGAACACCCTCCGCACTCATCGAGGATTTCGTATCTTCGTCTTCGCGACTTAGATACTCCGCCTCGGTAAAAAGCAAATAAATTTGCATTGCCCTCGCTTAATCGTATCTTTGGCTGACGCCTTAGATACTCCGCCTCGGCAATTGCAAATAAATTTGCATTGCTCTCGGCTTAATCGTATCTTTGTCCAAATATTTTTTCGCACTATGAACGCAGCTATCATCGGATACGGGAAAATGGGACGCGAGATCGAACGTCTCCTCGTCGAACGGGGCCACGGCGTGGGGCTGATCGTCGACGCCGACAATCGCGGCGACCTCGACGCGGCGCATCTGCGCGGCATCGACGTGGCGCTCGAATTCACGACGCCCGCAACGGCCTACGACAACATCCGCGCCTGCATCGACGCCGGTACGCCGGTCGTAAGCGGCACGACGGGCTGGACGGATCGCCTCGACGAACTGAAAACCCGCTGCAAGGAGCGGGGCGGAGCCTTTTTCTACGCCTCGAACTACTCGCTGGGGGTCAACCTGCTGTTCCGGCTCAACCGGCAGCTGGCCGAAATGGTCGGCCGCGTCGGCGGTTACGACGTCCGCATCGAGGAGGTGCACCACACGCAGAAGAAGGATGCGCCGAGCGGCACGGCCATCACGCTGGCCGAAGAGATCATCGGCCGCATCGGCACGAAGGAGCGCTGGGTGAACCGCCCTGCGGCCGATCCCTCGGAGCTGGCGATCGCATCGATCCGCGAAGGGGCGGTGCCGGGTATCCACACCGTCACCTACACCTCGGCGGACGACGTGCTGACGCTGCGGCACGAGATACTCAACCGCCGCACGCTGGCGCTGGGGGCCGTCATCGCAGCAGAATTCCTGAACGGCAAGCGGGGCGTCTACACGATGGACGACCTGTTGAAATAGGCGGCGAAGCGAGACGATTCCGATGAAAAAGTCTCCGACCATCGCCGCACTCCTGATAGAATAGCGTCGCTGCCGACACAAACCGAACAACTCCGACATGGAAAAAATCAAGGCAATCCTGCGTAACAAATGGTTCGGCTTCATCTTCTGGAGCCTCCTCTATATCCTGTGGTTCGTCGTCTGGACGGGCAACCTGTGGCTGCTGCTGGGCGAACTGGTCATCGTCGATCTCTACTTCACGCATTTCCTCTCGCGGCTCATCGGCCGGCGCAACCGCGAATGGTGCCGCCGCAGCCCGACCTACAAATTCATCTACGAGTGGGTCAACGCAATCGTTTTCGCAACGGTCGTCGCCTCGCTCATCCACATCTTCGTCTTCCAGATGTACGTCATCCCGTCGTCGTCGATGGAGTCGTCGCTTCTCATCGGCGACTACCTCTACGTGAGCAAGGTGGCCTACGGCCCCCAGATGCCCAACACGCCGGTGTCGTTCCCCTTCGTACACCATACGATGCCCTTCTCGCAGACGAAGAAATCCTTCTCGGAGTGCATCCGATGGCCGTACCACCGGCTCAAAGGATTGCGCAGCATCGAGCGCAACGACGTGGTGGTCTTCAACTTCCCCGCCGGCGACACGGTGCTGCTCCAGCGGCAGGACGCCACCTACTACGACGTGCTGCGCGAATACCAGCGCACGCTGGGCGCCAGGGCGGGCCGCGAGAAACTGTTCCGCGACTACACGGTCATCACCCGTCCGGTCGACAAGCGCGAGAACTACATCAAACGCTGCGTGGCCATCGCCGGCGACTCACTCAAAATCGTGGGCGGCGAAGTCTACGTCAACGACGAGCCGCAGGCTCCCGTCGCGGGCAAGCAGTACATGTATACGGTGATGACCTCGTCGCCGCTGTCGAAATACGCGATCGACAAGCTCGGCATCACCGAGTGGAGCGGCGGCAACGGCTCGAACTACTACATGCTGCTCGACGACGAGCGGGCCGAGGAGTTGCGCCGCATGGGCAACGTGCTGGCCGTCGAACGTTTCATCTACGAGGAGCCCAACCGCGAAGTCTATCCCCACGACCTGACGCTGGGATGGAATCAGGACAATTACGGCCCGATCTGGATTCCGGCCCGCGGGGCGACGATCCCGCTCACACCCGAGAACATGCGGCTCTACCGCCGCTGCATCGAAGTCTACGAAGGCAACCGCGTGGAAGAACTGCCCGACGGCAGGGTACTGCTCAACGGCCAGCCGGCCGCGGACTACACCTTCCGCATGAACTACTACTGGATGATGGGCGACAACCGCCACAACTCGGCCGACTCGCGTTTCTGGGGTTTCGTGCCCGAAGACCACATCGTGGGGCGCGCCTCGTTCATCTGGCTGTCGCTCGACGCACAGAAATCGTTCCCGTCGAACATCCGGTGGAACCGGCTCTTCACCAAAGTGAAATGACGACGCCTGCCGACGATACCTATCTGACCATCGAAGCGCCGGCCGAGGCGATCTACAAGGAAAAGAGCAGCAAATTTCTCGCTTTCGCCTATCCCGTCGCCGACGAAGAGGAGATCCGCAGCCGGCTCGAAGCGTTGCGCAAACGTTACTACGACGCCACGCACCATTGTTACGCCTGGCGGCTGGGGCCGCACGGCGAGGCGTTCCGCGCCAACGACGACGGCGAACCCTCGTCGACGGCCGGCCGACCGATTCTGGGGCAGCTGCTCTCGCACGAAACGACCGACTGCCTGATCGTCGTCGTGCGTTATTTCGGCGGGACGAAACTGGGCGTGCCGGGCCTTATCGCCGCATACAAGGAGTCGGCGGCGGAGGTACTGGCGGCGGCACGCATCGTGCAGCGAACGGTCGACCGCCGCATCGCGGTGACCTTCTCCTACGCGGCGATGAACGACATCATGCGCATCGTCAAGGAGGAGCAGCCCGCCGTCGAGTCGCAGCGGTTCGACAATCTCTCGTCGATCGTGCTGCGTATCCGCGCCAGCCGCGCCGAACGATTAACCGAACGACTCCGCAAGGTCGAAGGAGCGACCATCGAAACATGAACGAACCGAAAAGCATCCATATCAAGGGAGCGCGGGTACACAACCTCCGAAACATCGAGGTGGAAATCCCGCACGACACGCTCACCGTCATCACGGGCCTCTCCGGCTCGGGCAAATCGACCCTGGCCTTCGACACGATCTTCGCCGAGGGGCAGCGCCGCTACGTGGAGAGCCTGTCGGCCTACGCCCGGCAGTTTCTGGGCAAGATCGACAAGCCCGACGTCGACCTCATCACGGGGATCGCGCCGGCCATCGCCATCGAACAGAAGGTCAACACGCGCAACCCGCGTTCGACGGTCGGCACCACCACCGAGATCTACGACTACCTCAAACTGCTCTTCGCCCGCATCGGCCGCACCTTCTCGCCCGTATCGGGCCGCGAGGTGAAGTGCTACGACGTCGACGACGTGGCCCAATACGTCCTCGCGCTCGGCCAGGGAGCGAAAGCGCTCGTCGCAGCGCCGCTGGTCGCCGCCGAAGGGCAGGGCGTCATCGAGAAGCTGACGCTGCTCATGGGCGACGGCATCCAGCGCGTGCAGTACGACGGCCGCACACGTTTCATCGAGGAGCTGCTGCCGGAACTCGATCCCGCCGTCCGGCCCGACGAGCTGTCGGTGATCGTCGACCGCCTGCGCGTCGCCTCCGACGAGGAGTTCGCCACGCGCCTGCGCGACTCCGTGGCCCGCGCGTTCGCCTACGGCGACGGCGTGTGCCGCATCCTGACCGACGAGGGAGCCGAGGAGTTTTCGTCGCGCTTCGAGGCCGACGGAATCGCCTTCGAACAGCCCACCGAACACCTGTTCAGCTTCAACAACCCGCTGGGTGCCTGTCCCCGCTGCGAGGGCTACGGCAAGATCATCGGCATCGACGAGGATCTGGTCATCCCCGACAAGAGCAAGACGATCTACGAAGGCGCCATCGCCTGCTGGCGCGGCGAGACCATGCGCCTGTGGAAAGAGAAGCTGGTGGAAAACGCCGGCAAGTTCGACTTCCCGATCCACACGCCCTACCACGAACTGACGCCCGAACAGAAGCGCCTGCTGTGGACGGGCAACGAATACTTCTACGGTCTGGACAGCTTCTTCGAATACATCGACAGCGAACGGCGCAAGATTCAGTTCCGCGTGATGAAGGCGCGCTACACGGGCAAGACGCGCTGCCCCGAATGCGGCGGCAGCCGCCTGCGCAAGGAAGCGCTCTACGTGCGCGTGGGCGACCGCACGATCGCCGATCTGGTGACGATGAACGTCGACGCGCTGCTGGTGTTCTTCAAGGAATTGCAGCTCGACGCACACGATACGACCACCGCACGGCGCATCCTCACCGAAATCGTCAACCGGTTGCAATACCTCGCCGACGTGGGACTGGGCTATCTGACGCTCGACCGCCTGAGTTCGACGCTTTCGGGCGGCGAGTCGCAGCGCATCAACCTGGCCACGTCGCTGGGCAGCAACCTCGTCGGTTCGCTCTACATTCTCGACGAACCCTCGATCGGCCTGCATCCGCGCGACACGAACCGGCTGGTGGGCGTGCTCAAACAATTGCGCGACATCGGCAACACCGTCATCGTGGTCGAACACGAGGAGGAGGTGATCCGTGCGGCCGACTGGATCGTCGACGTCGGCCCCGAAGCGGGTTACAACGGCGGAGAGATCGTTTTCTGCGGCCCCGCGAAAAAATTTTCCGCCTGCCGGAAAAGCCTCACGGCCGACTACCTGGCCGGACGGCGGCGGATCGAACCGCCCTCGACGCCGCGCGGGTGGAGCCATTCGATCGTCGTCAAGGGGGCGCGGGAGAACAACCTGCAAAACATCGACGTGCGCTTTCCGCTGGGAGCCATGACCTGCGTCACGGGCGTCAGCGGCTCGGGCAAGTCGTCGCTCGTCAAGGGAATCCTCTATCCGGCGCTGCGGCGCACGCTCTTCGACACGGGAATCAAACCGGGCGACTTCGACGCGCTGGAAGGCGACGTACAACTGCTCAAATCGGTCGAAATGGTCGACCAGAACCCGATCGGAAAGTCGACGCGCTCGAATCCCGTCACCTACATCAAAGCTTACGATGAAATACGCAAACTCTTTGCCGACCAGCCCTATGCGCAGCACAACGGCATGACGCCGTCGCACTTCTCGTTCAACATCGCCGGCGGCCGCTGCGAGGAGTGTCAGGGCGAGGGCGTCATCAAGGTCTCGATGCAGTTCATGGCCGACATCGAACTCAAATGCGAGGCGTGCGGCGGCCGGCGCTTCAAGGAGGAGGTACTCGAAGTGAAATACCGCGGCCGTTCGATCTACGACGTACTGGAAATGACCGTCGACGACGCCGTGGCCTTCTTCGGCGAAGACAAGGCCAACGCCGTATGCCGGCGCATCGTCGACCGGCTGCTGCCGTTGCAGGAGGTGGGACTGGGTTACATCAAGCTGGGACAATCCTCCTCGACGCTCTCGGGCGGCGAGTCGCAGCGCGTGAAGCTCGCGTCGTTCCTCGCCAAGGACGCCGACGCCGTGCAGGGCAACGTGCTGTTCCTCTTCGACGAACCCACCACGGGGCTGCATTTCCACGACATCAACAAACTGCTGGCGGCCTTCGACGCGCTGATCCGCAAGGGACACACCATCGTCGTCGTCGAACACAACATGGACGTCATCAAGTGCGCCGACTGGGTGATCGACCTCGGCCCCGAAGCGGGCGACCGGGGCGGCAGGGTAGTCTTCGAGGGGACGCCCGCCCAGCTCGAAACGTGTGCGGAGAGTTACACGGGACAATTCCTGAAACTCCGCACCAAACTGTAAAATCCATGAAGGAATTCCATACCTATACGCTTCCCAACGGTATCCGCGGCATCCACCGCCAGGTACGCGGCAACGTGGCCCACTGCGCGCTCGTCGTAGGCGCCGGCACGCGCGACGAGCTGAAATCGGAGTACGGGCTGGCGCACTTCGCCGAACACGCCTTCTTCAAGGGTACCCAGCGGCGACGCGCCTACCAGGTCAACTGCCGGCTGGAAAACCTCGGCGGCGAACTGAATGCCTACACCACCAAGGAGGACACGACGCTGCACGCCACCGTGCTGCGCGGCGACTTCGCCAAGGCCGTCGAACTGCTCGCCGACGTGGCGTTCCGTTCGACCTTTCCCGAACGGGAACTGGAACGCGAACGCGAGGTGATCTTCGACGAGATCAACACCTACAAGGATTCGCCCGCCGACCGCATCTACGACGATTTCGAAGACCTGCTCTTCGCCGGATCGGCACTGGGACACAACATCCTGGGATCGAAAGCGGCACTGGCCCGCTACCGCTCGGAGCACATCCACGCCTTCGTGCGGCGCACGCATACCACCGATCAGATGGTCTTCTCGTCGATCGGCAACATCGCGCCCCGACGCATCGAGGCGATCGCCGCGCGGTACTTCGCCGACATGCCCGCCACCGTGCGATCGTTCTGCCGGACGGCGCCCGCGCCCGTCGCCCCCTTCGAACGAAGCATCGCGCGGCACACGCACCAGTCGCACTGCATCGTCGGAGCACGGGCTTACGGCATCCTCGACCCGAAGCGGCTGCCGCTGGCGCTGCTCGTCAACATGCTGGGCGGCCCGAGCGCCAACTCGATGCTCAACGTCACCGTGCGCGAGAAACACGGACTGTCGTACAGCATCGAAGGCAGCTACACGCCCTACGGCGACGCCGGCATCGTGGCGATCTACTTCAGCTCCGACCACGACAACTGCGACCGCTGCCTGGAACTGGTGCGAGGGCAGATCGACTCCCTGCGCACCCGGCGGCTTTCGACACGGCGGCTGGCGCTGGCCAAGAAACAGTTCGTCGCACAGCTGGCGATCTCGATGGAGAGCAACGAGGGCTACATGCTCGGTGCCGGCAAGAGCTATCTGGTACACAGCGAGGTGGACACGATGGAAGAGGTCTACCGCAAAATCAGCGACTTGCAGGCCGGGGAGCTGTTGGAGGTCGCCAACGAAGTGCTCGCCTCGCCTTCGCTACTCGTTTACAGATGATGGACGCACTCGAAAAATACGTCGACAGCCTCTCCACGCCCGAATCGGAACTGCTGCGGGCGCTCGATCACGAGACCCACATGCAGACGATCCAGCCGCGGATGCTCTCGGGACACATCCAGGGAAAACTGCTCGAAATGTTCGTGCGGATGCTCCGTCCGCACAGCATCCTCGAAATCGGCACCTTCACGGGTTACTCGGCGCTCTCGATGGCCGCCGGACTCGGCGAGGGGGCCACGCTCGACACGATCGAGGTGAACGACGAACTGGAAGAGCTGGCGCAGCGTTTCTTCGACCGCTCGCCCTGCGGCGGGAAGATCCGGCTCCACATCGGTTCGGCGCTCGACATCGCCCCGACACTGGGCGGTCCGTTCGATCTGGTCTTCATCGACGGCGACAAACGCGAATATCCCGCCTACTACCGGATGCTCATGGGCGACGACACGGGGCGGCCGCTCGTGGAAAGCGGCGCTTTCCTGCTGGCGGACAACATCCTCTGGTCGGGCAAGGTGGTAGCGCCCGTCGCCCGCAACGACCTGCACACGCAGCGCATCCTCGAATTCAACCGCACGGTGGCCGACGACCCGCGCGTGGAGAACGTGATCGTGCCGCTGCGCGACGGCCTGAATCTGATACGGGTGAAATAAACATCCGAAGGAAACGATAAAAATCGGCCTTTTTGTTGCATTTTCGGGTTTTAGTTTCTAACTTTACTCGAACCTAAAACCCTCAACCATGAAAACCTACCCGTTTCTGGCAGTTTTCATCTGCCTCTGCGTGAACACCGCGGCGCAGGAGTACAGTTTCAAGTACGGAAAAATCACGCCCGACGAACTCCGCATGACCCTCTACGAACCCGAACCCGATGCCCCGGCCGTCTTCATCTACGACGATACGGACATCCACTACTCCTTCGGCAATTCGATCCAGCTGCTGTGTTATCGTACGGTCAAGATCAAGGTATTCAAGGACGAAGGCGTGAAGTGGGGCGACGTGGCGATCGACTTCGGCAACTACCAGCTGTCGAAAGAGGGCGTCTCCCGCATCGACGCCGCAGCCTACAATCTCGTGGACGGCAAAACGGTCAAGACGCAGCTCAAACGGCAGAATATCTTCGAGGAGGTGCTCGACGAACACACGAAACGGCTGAAATTCTCGATCCCCGAAGTCAGGGCCGGAACGGTGATCGAATACCGCTACCTGCTCACGTCGGACTTCATCGGGCAGATTCCGGACGTCGACGTCCAGCACGCAATACCGGTCGTACGCAGCACGGCGCAGATCTCGATCCCTGAATATTTCACCCACCATATCCACACGCGGGGGTATCTGACGCTGCCGGTCAAAAAGGAGCTGGAAAACGGCGGTGCGGCCGGCTTCTCCGGATTCAGCTATACCAATACCAAATACATCTGCAACATCGATCGGGTGCCCTCGCTCCGCAAAGAGCCGTACGTCTGGCATCTGGACGACTTCCGCGCAGGGCTAGAATTCGAGATCAACGGCCTCGAAATCCCCGGCAGCCTCTACAAGAGCTTCACCCGGACGTGGGCCGACGTCTACGAATCGCTCGACCGGTCGGAGTTCGGGCGTTACGCCGACATCCGCAATCCCTTCAAGGACGAAGTGGCGGCCATCGTGGCACGAAACGCCGACGACGAGCGCCGGCAGCTGCACGAAATCCTCAAATTCGTGCAGTCCCGCATCGCATGGGACGGAACCTACCGGCTGACACCCGAGAGTTCGCCCCATGCGGCCGTCGACAAGGGACGCGGCGACAGCGGGTCGATCAACTTCATCCTCGCCGCCGCCCTGCGCGACGCCGGATTCAAACCGGAAATCATCCTGCTCAATCCCCGCTCCGCAGGACGGCTTCCGCTGACCCACGCCACCGACCGCATCCGCACCTTCGTATTGCGGACGAAGCTCAAAAGCGGGGAGACGGTCTACCTCGATGCCACCGACCTCCACTCGGACGTCAACGTCCTGCCCACGCAGCTGCTCGTCGACCACGCCAGACTTTACAGTCCGGAACATCCTTTCGAAAACTGGATCGACCTCTCCTCGCCGGCACAGAGCGTCGTCCTGTCGCAGATCACGGCCCGTCTGACGGAAGAAGGGGAGTTGGAATGCACCGAAACGGACACTGAAACCAATCAGGCGGCCTACGACCTGAGCCGCCGTTACAGCCGCAGCGAAAACCACGACACGTTCGTACAGGAATACGAGCAGCGGGCCGGCATCACGATCTCGGAGCTGACGGTCGATGGGCTCAATACAGCCAAAGCACGCATGAAGCTGAACTTCCGCAAGCCGGTCGATTCGGGCGGCGACTTCCTCTATATCTGTCCCACGATCGTCCCCTTCATCGAGAAGAACCCCTTCACCAGTCAGAAGCGCCAGCTGCCCGTGGAGTTCTCGTATCCATACCGCTACCGCATCATCGTTTCGCTGATGCTGCCCGAAGGCTACACCGTGGAGGAACTGCCCAAATCGCAACGCCTGTCCGCCTGCGACGAAGGCATCGCCTGCACGATGCAGTTGCAGCAACAGGGAGCGCTGATGCAATGCCTGTTCGAATTCGACCTGTCGCGCATCATCTTCCCCGCCACCGAATACACCGACCTGAGCGCATTCTACGGATTCGTCATGGACATGTGCAACAGCCGGATCGTCCTTAAAAAGTCATAGCCCATGCGCAGTCGTTTATTACCGTGTCTTCTGCTCACACTGGGCAGCACGGCCGCCGGCACGGCGCAGGAGTACTCCGTCGCAACGCTCGCCGACTCGCTGCGGCGAAACGCTCAGGCAGTCGTCCGGCTCTACGAAACCGATTTCCAATACAATTCGCCCTCCTCGGCGACGGCACGGCACGACATCGTCGTCACGCTGCTGGACCGCAGGGGAGCCAGACATGCCGACCTGGTCTGCTACGTGGACATGTTCAGTTCGCTGAAAAGCTTCTCCGCAGAGATCTGCGACGCCTCCGGCCGCGTGATCCGCAAACTCGGCAAAGGCGACCTGAACTATACCGAATATTCCCAGCATCTGGCCGACGATGCGGCCTACTACTGGCTCGAACCGCCGTTATCGGTCTTCCCATGTACCGTCCGCTACCGCTACGAGACGGCGCACAAGAACGGCATGTTCGGCACGCTGCGTTTCGTCCCGCTGTCGACCGACATCGGCGTGGCACTGGAAAAGGCGCGTTTCCGGCTGTCGACCCCTGCCGGCTATGCGTTCAACTGCCGATGCACGCCCTTCCCTGTCGAACCCGTGCGGCATACGGATCGCGGCCGCGACAACTACGAATGGACATTCCCGTCCCGCACGGCCGTGCTCGACGAACCGCTGATTCCGCCCGCCCGCGAACGGCTGCCGATCCTCTACTTCGCGCCGTCGGAGTTCACCTACGACAAAACGCAGGGGAATATGCAGGACTGGCCCCGTTTCGGCGTCTGGATGGACGGACTGCTCGCGGGCCGTGGACAGCTGCCTCCGGCCTTGCAGGCCGAAATACACGACCTAACCGACACGATCCCCGACAAACGGGGAAAAATCGAGGCGCTCTACCGCTATCTGGGACGCACGACTCGCTACGTGAGCATCCAGTTGGGCATCGGGGGCTGGCAGCCGATGGACGCCGCAACGGTCTATGCGAATAAATTCGGCGACTGCAAGGCGCTCTCCAACTACCTGCACGCGATGCTGGCCGCCTGCGACATCGAGTCGTTCTACACCATCATCCACACGCAGAACAAGCATATCCCGCGCGATTTCGCCACACCGGCCATCGCCAACCACGCCATTCTGGGCGTGCCGTGCCAGCGGGACACGCTGTGGCTGGAATGCACCAATACCGACGTTCCCTTCGGCTATGTACATCAGTCGATCGCCGGTCACGACGCCGTGATCTGCCACGACGGCAAGGCCGAAGTCGTCACGCTGCCCGCCTACGCCGACTCGCTCAACACCGAATGCCAGCGCATCGACGTCCGGCTCGACGAGGCGGGCAATGCCAGCCTCTCGCTGTCGAGCGTCAGTCGGGCGCGGCAATACGAGTGGACTCGGCCGATACTGGATCTGGCGCGCGACAAGCAAGCCGACTTCCTGCGCAGGTCGTTCCAACTGCCGCTGGCGCAGGTCGATTCGCTGCGCTGCGAGGAGGTGCTGGACAAGCCGCTTCCCGAGATGCACATCCGCGCCTCGATCACCGCACTGCGCTATGCCAACAAGACCGGCTCGCGCCTGTTCGTCCCCGTAGCACCGCTGCGTTCGGGGCCGGGCCGCCTTACGACCGAACGCAGGCACGACCTGTGGATCGACAAGGGGTATTGCGATACCGATTCGCTTACGCTGCATCTGCCGGAGGGGTACGTCGTCGAAGCGCTTCCGAAATCCGTAACGATAGAAAACCGCTTCGGAAAGATCGCATTCGAGGCCTTGTGCAGCGGCGACAGGTTGTACATCCGCATCCGCCTGCTGCGCCGTTCGGGCCGTTACCCGCAAAGCGAGTATGCAGCCTTCCGCGAATTCATGCAGGCCGTCTACCGCGTCTATTCGGCCAAAATCGTCCTGCGCAAGGTATAAACGATCGGTCGGCGACACCCGAAAGGGTAGTCGCCGACCGACTGAAAGGAGCGGCCGAAACCGGCCGCCGTATCCCGAAACCTACAATTTCGGGTTGTTCCGATGACGCTCCGCGTCGCGGGTGCTCTTCTTGGCGAAATTCGCTTCGACGGCCCGGGTCAGATCGACCCCCGTCTGGTTGGCCAGACAAACCAGCACCCACAGCACGTCGGCCATTTCGTCGGCGAGATTCTCCTTCTCGCCGGCCTTGAACGACTGGTCGCCGTACTTGCGCGCCATGACGCGCGCCAACTCCCCGACCTCCTCCGTAAGAACCGCCATATTGGTCAGTTCGCTGAAATAACGCACGCCGTACTCCTTGATCCACGTATCGACGCGCTGCTGCAATTCACTCAACTCCATATCCGTACAGAAAAAAAGGGTCCTTCCGGCAGACGCGGATTTCCGAACGTTTCCGTCAAACCGGCAGGGCAGAGCCGCACCGGCGCAGGAGATTCCCTGACGGGAAGACGAACGCCGGAATCAGACGGTTTCACCCCGCCGCACGGTGCGGCAAGGGTGAAATCCGGCTCCGGAGACCCGTCGGTCCGCCCGTATCAAACGAGCTTCAATTCCTTTTTAATCGTCTCGATCTTGGCGTCCAGCCCGACCTCCACACGGTCGAAATCGGCCACCGATTCCAACTCGGCGCGCACGCCGAAGTAGAACTTGATCTTCGGCTCGGTTCCCGACGGACGCACCGAAACCACCGTCCCGTCGGCGGCGAACCACTGCAACACGTTGGACGCCTCCTCCTCGATCGGGGTTTTGGCCCCCGTCCTGACATCGGTCGATTCGAGCAGTTTGAAGTCGTTGATCTTCACCACGGGCGAACCTGCAATCTCCCTGGGGGGATCGGCGCGGTAGTCGACCATCATCTGCTGAATCTCGGCAGCGCCCTCCATGCCCTTGCGGACGACCGACACGAGCCCTTCGCGGAAGAAACCGAACTCCACGTAGAGCTTCTGCAACCACTCGTAGAGCGTCAATCCCATCGTATCCCTCGTCCACGCAGCAGCTTCGGCCACCAGCGAGCAGGCCGATACGGCGTCCTTGTCGCGCACGAAATCGCCGGCCAGATAGCCGAACGACTCCTCGCCGCCGCCGATGTAGGTAGCCTTGCCTTCGTTGTTGCGGATGATGCGGGCGATGTATTTGAAGCCCGTGAGACAGTCGTAGCATTTCACGCCGAAATGCGCCGCCATGACGTTGGGCATCTGCGAGGTGACGATCGTCTTGACCACGAACTCCTTGCCGTCGAGGCGC
>ERZ824575.2585-NODE-2585-length-13964-cov-3.820835_pt1 | contig 13964 bp, 10 predicted proteins | sample MGYA00519470_ERZ824575 | MGnify/ENA primary metagenome ERZ824575 (study PRJEB31778, sample SAMEA3449170) | human gut metagenome | biome: human gut; feature: human-associated habitat; material: faeces | place: United Kingdom | collected 2010/2012 ...
TGTCATCCACCAGCGGAGTAACGAATACAGAAGCAAAGGAAGTCATACGTTTACCTTGCGCATTGTACGGAGAAACACGAACCAGGCGGTGCACACCGTTCTCTCCCTTCAAATAACCGTATGCAAAATCACCTTCAATATTGATAGTACAGGTTTTGATTCCGGCTTCGTCACCTTCCTGAAGGTTGGCAATGGTAGCTTTATAACCGTTGGTCTCGGCATAACGCAGATACATACGCATCAGCATAGAAGCCCAGTCCTGACTTTCCGTACCACCGGCACCTGAATTGATTTTCAACACACAATCCATCTGGTCGGCTTCGTCACGAAGCATATTTTTGAGTTCGAGTGCCTCTACCGCTTCACTAGCTTTGGCGTAAGCAGCGTCCACATCTTCCTCGGTCACCAGTTCTTCTTTATAGAAATCAAATGCCAGTTCAAGTTCATCTGCCAATGTCTTGAGTTCGTTGTAGCCTTCAATCCACTTTTGCAGGTCTTTCACCAATTTCATTTGAGCTTCGGCCTTCTTCTGGTCATCCCAAAATCCCGGAGCTTGTGTTCTTAATTGCTCTTCTTCGACTTGAATTTTCTTCCCGTCGATGTCAAAGATACCTCCTCAGCGCATCAGTGCGCTCTTTCACGTCTTTAAGTTGTTCAATAGTAATCATTTGATTTACAATTTTATTATTTACAAAATTCAGATATCGGGGGACAAAGATAAGCAAAAATCTGCTACCTTTGTTTTTGTTATTAAAATGTTGTCATATTATGAACAAACTATTGAAACTTTCTTGCTTGTCACTCTTCCTGATATAATATCTGGGTACTTCGGACATGACACCGGAGAAACTGAAAAGTGAATTCTATCGCTTGGCTTGTACTTTCTACGTATCTCCGGGCAACGAACGTACGTATGTCGTACTCTCCGGACTGAATGAGAATATGCCGGAATCGGAGGCTGCATTCAAACTGGCTAAAGACGGATTAACGAACCGCCTGCGTACCGAACGTATCATCAAAGGTGACATCATCTGGAGTTATATCAATGCACAGGACCTAGGCCAAAACGTAGACCCGCGTATCAAGCTCTACAATGATATACAGAACATGACGCTGAAAGACATTGCCGATTTCCAAAAGCAATGGGTAAAAGGACGCACGTATGTTTATTACATTCTGGGAGATAAGAAGGATTTGGAACTGGATAAGCTGAAAGCTGTAGGTCTTATTGAAGAATTGACACAGGAGCAGATTTTCGGATACTAAAAAGGAACGAATAAACTAAGTATGTCTTCTAAATAAGTTTATACTATCAAAATCAAGAAGTTTTTCTTTATAAGGAATTTGTAAAAATGAAAACAATACAAACTAATTAGGGAGATGTACTTATAAATAATAAACGGTGAACAACTCTGCCAATTGCACAGATTTTGTTCACCGTTTTATTGTTTGCAACTTATCGTTTACGGTTTACCGTTTCATATTTAACGTTCACCGTCCATCGCTTATTTCTCATTTTCTTCGTACATCTTTTCAATCTGCTCACTATAATTCTTGGCAACTACCGACCGTTTCAATTTCAACGTATTAGTCAGTTCTCCACGTTCCATACTGAACGGTTCGGGAAGCAGAGTGAAACGTTTGATTTGCTCATAGTGTGCAAATTGCTGTTGGAGTGTATCAATCCGTGCACGAAACAATCCTACAATCTTCGGATGTTTCAACAGTTCCTCCATATCTTTGTATTTAATGCCTTTTTCTTCCGCATACTCTTTCACAAACCCATATACAGGAACAATCAGAGCGGAAACAAACTTACGCTGATCGGCAATAATGGCAATCTGGTCAATATAACGGTCAATAACCAATTTCGTTTCCAAAGCTTGCGGAGCAACATATTTGCCGTTCGATGTTTTGAATAGGTCTTTAATGCGTTCCGTCAGGAAAAGCTGGCCATTTTTAAAGTAACCGGCATCACCTGTATGGAACCAGCCATCGGGTTCAATGGCAGCAGCCGTAGCTTCTGCTTTCTTATAATAACCTTTGGTAATCGTCTTGCCCCGAAGAAGAATTTCATTGTCTTCACCGATTTTCACTTCAATTCCCGGAAGTACAACACCTACTGAACCGATATCATAGCCAACCGGCAATGTACAAGATACAGTGGCCGTCGATTCCGTCAAGCCATATCCTACCACCATATTGATTCCTACCGAATGGACAAATTCATTGATTTCATCGGGGACGGCAGCACCGGCAGTCGGGAAAAAGTTACCGTTCTCAATACCGATTGTTTTTTTCAGTAGAGAGTAGATTGTCTTTTCGTAGAATTTATATTTCAGTTGATTCATCACCGGAGGAGTCTTACCCAAACGCAGATAATCCAGATTATGGATTCTACCTACCCGGATAGCATCCAGCATCAGTGCTTTCTTCAACCCTGTTGTTTCGTTAATTTTCTCCTGTACACCTGCATATACTTTCTCCCAGAAACGGGGAACACTACACATCAGTGTCGGACGAATTTCCTTAATCGTTGTCTGAATATCCGCCGGACGGAGATTGATACAAATCTGCACTCCTTTATGAATACAGAGATAACACCATGCTTTCTCAAACACGTGTGTCAAGGGGAGGAAGTTCATAGATACATCCTTATCCGACATGGTCGTCAAACGGTCATCGTGTGTATGAAACTGTTCCAGATAACAGGAATGATGAAGCATGACGCCCTTCGGTTCACCCGTTGTGCCGGATGTATAGAGAATGTTTGCCAAGTCATCGTATGAAGCCCGTTCGGTACGTTCTTCTACCGTATCATTGTGAGGCAATCCCTCTCCCATCGCCATAAACTCATCAAAATAGATAGACGATACGTCGCGGGGATCTTTCACTACCGAACGGTCAAAAATAATCAGTTGTTGCAGAGAGGTGCAGAAACCAAAGATGCTGAAAGCAGCATCATACTGGTATTGCTCGCCTACAAAAAGGAAACGAATCTGCGCATCATTAATGATATATTGCGCCTGCGCAGGTGAACTCGTTGCATAAAACGGAATAGTAACAGCCCGATTGGCAAACGCGCCAAAGTCGACATAGAACCATTCGGGTTTATTTTGTGAAAATATACCGATATTCTCTTGTTCTTCCACTCCCAATGCCACGAAAGCATTAGCTGCTTGCCGTACTGTTCTGGAGAACTGCTTCCATGAAATAGGAATCCATTGAGCTGTCTCATAGTCACGGTATTTTAAGGCTACCTTGTCGCCATATTTTTCGGCTTGACGATGGACCAGGACAGATAAATGATGATAAGTCATACTCTTTGTATTAGTAAATATGGTACAAAGGTATTGGTTTTACTTCATTTAGGCAACATTAATCCAAGAGTTTTGCAACGCAACATTATGAATCAGACATTTGGCAATAAAAACCAAACGGTTATAAACCAAACTATGCCAGCAAAGCCTACTTCATCTTTACCGGCATAGTATAAATTACATTCTACTGCAAATTAGGAAAAATAATCATATTCCCTAACTCCTATCGATACAACCGTATTTCAGCACATAATGCATTTATAGACCCACCATTAGAGAAATTATCCAGTACATGCACTGTCAGATATCGCACTTTTATGGGCGAATAAAAAGCTATTTCCCAAGGAGTATGATCAGAAGGCATTCCTGTTGTACATGTCGCTATACCTATGCGCGTCAAATTATCCGGCTCATCCCCACCTAATAATTCCACTTTTGAATAATCCAAATTCCATGCTCCCCAATAACCAGCAGGAGTAATTGAAAGCCCTATAATTTCCTGAGGCTCATGCATATGAAATGGTATTTTAGCATTTGGATAGCCAATATAACTCATTAGGAACGTGTTCATGTTATCATCACTTAAATCTTGTGTAGGAACTCCATATCCTCCAATCACATCATAAGAAGTAACATCAATCATTGTTTTATCTTTCAAACTGCCATTCACATCTATATTCGTGATTTCCTTATTCACTTTCCATAAATATGTACTATAATTTTCACTTATCTCAACTGCATCAGTAGTTACCAAAGACAAAGCTACCATTCCACTCTCAGCAAGTTCCTTAAGTGAGCCAGATTCCTCATCAAGCGTGAAGGATATCATCTCCTCACTTTCAAGTTCTCCCTTTTTGATGGTAACCGTTTGATTCAGAAAGGAGATTGCGTCTTCTCCCAACCATGTTACATCATCCTCTCTAGCATCCGATACCGAATTTTCCACTTTCATCGAAAAAACCAAATCCTGGGGAGCAGCATTGGTCAGTTGCACCCGGAGATCCACCTGTTCGGAACCCGCAATCAAATCTCCTCCGTTTCCTGTCTGCACAACTGTAGATTCCATATAATTCTTGGGATAAAAACAACGGTTGTCAATAAATGCTTTGACAATGTCACCACTGTTTTCTTCCGGAAAAAGAGTGCTTCCCACTTCCCGTTCACTTTCACATGCAACAAACCACAATGGCAAAAGCAATACCATCGAAGTTATAATATTCTTCTTTATTGATTTCATGATATTTCAATTATAATACATTATTTAATTGTTAGCATTGAGGCGAACATTATCTCTCCATTCAACAGGATCAATACACCATGCCTCATTTCCATTTCCTGTAGCATCGGTAAACCTGTCACCTTTCCCTTCATTGAATTTAAAATAAGCAAACAAGGCATTGGAGTGAGGATCGGTCGCATACAAGTTGTTGGCTATTTCCCGCTGAGATAAAGCCCGCTTCCATAAGCGGAATTCACTCATCTGAACATCTGCTTTCAAATATTCGGTATTTCCGATTTTACATTTCGTTTTACTGAGATTCGTCACTTTACCCGGTACATCTATCGAATTATCCAATTTTCCGTCAACATACAGATACAACTTGCTGCTTGTACATACCCAAGCTATCTGATACCATTTATCCTCTTCAAACAACGTTGCACTGTTCATCTGTAAGCCTTGCGTCTTTATCTGCAAACGGTTTCCTTCAATGGGGGCATCACCAAAACGAGTATAAATCTGCCCGTCCGATTCGCCCAAACTGCTTGAACCATCAAAAAGGGCCTGATTATTCAATTCCCCAACCTTCTTCCCAAGTTTGCTCATATTGACACAGAACTCTAAAGTCCATTCGCTTAAAGATAAATCTTCAATCAAACTGAAAGCAACATTATGTCTAGAGTTGAAAACCGGGACTGAAGTCACAATGGCCGGGTCAAGCAAATAAAGTATAGTACTTCCGGGTTTCAAGACCTCTGTTGTACCATCTTTACTCTGAAGTGTCAAAGCAATGGCGTATTTATTTCCGCTATCTTTCATTTCCTGCGTCAAGGGAAGAATTTCCAACCCTGACGATTCCGAAAGAACCTCTCCCTGCTTTATCACAGCCTCTTTCCCCTTAAAATTATACTGTTCGGCAGGAAGAAATTTATAGGATGTATAATTAACTTCATTATACTTTGCCAATAATTCAGCATCTTCCACAAACTCAAAATTATAGTCTTTCTCTGCCGGATCGGAAAGACGCACATTCAAATTGGCTGTCACCAAATCTTGATCAATAAACACTTTTAATGCAGTATTCGGATTCGTACCAGTTTGTGAAATATAGGCCTGATTATGTAACACCGAATATTCGGCATTATCACAACCGACAAACAGACATGTAAAGAATAATAGTCCGATTATATTTTGTTTTAATAAATATCTGTTCATTTTTTATTCGTTTTTATTTACTTAATACTTGGATTCTGAATTTGTATGGCTTTACGCAACGCCGGATAAGTTTCGCTCCCTTGTGCATTCACTTTATACTCATATTCCATATGGTAAGTTCCTACACCGCCTTTGCGATATTGTATGCCACCAACCGACGGATTCCAATAAGCAAAACCACTAAGTGAATTTATCTCCGTGCCGTCAGGAAGTATAAAAGCCGCCCCACCAGTCTTGGCATGATCCTCAAAATTCTCACAGATAATAATCTTTTTCGCAATCTCTCCAGCTGTCGCCACATCTTTGAAGTGGGCATACTGTTTGTCGAAGCGAGCATCCAGCCGACTGTTGTCTTGCTTATAATAAGTTGTATACGTTTGCAGAATCAGATAATCAAAATGGTGAAACAGCTCAGCAGGCAGTGCATCCGGTTCACCATCCACAACCAGCATTTTTCCCGTACCAGACTTCGGACCGACTCTCTTCGACATCGTTTCCACAAACTTCGCGATTACTTGACCGTTATTTTGCCAAAGTTCCTTATCGGTAGGAAACGGATGCTGTACATTCGGTTCAGCATCAAAATCGAACCCATCATAATTATACTTTTCGATCGTATCACACAAGGCGTTCGCATATTTCTCCACTGCAACCAACCGATTCTCCAGTGAATAGTCCCACCCCCAGAACTTATGTCTCCAGTCTTCTATAGATGTACCATTGTTTATTTCCTCCTGTGGCATCGGCGGTGTAATCTGGTCGCCAATATCAAGCACCAAGAAACAGAACAATACCTTCGTTCCCTTTTTTTCTTGCACATAACGTAAATCTTCCATCATAGCAGGTGACGGATTCTTCCAGTTTCCCCACAATGACACAAAATCTACACTATCCGGCAATCCTTTTAAGGAATTCTCATAAGAAGCACCGGTTCCCGTCCAGTTACCATACCATCCGAACGCAACCGGATGGTCACTCTTTTTATATTCACGCAGACGGGCATAATAAGCCTCATCCTTATTAGATATAGTCAGATTCGCAGGATCTTTAATTTCCGTATCCAACCAATCATCACAGGCCGTCAAAGCAAATGATATTCCTAAAATTCCAAAGAAATATTTATATAATCGTTTCATTTTTATAGTTTTTTACATTTAGATTTCTTACTTGTTACCGCCATTTTGCCACCACATCCTTGCAGCATAATCATCTTTCCCGCCTAACATTTCAACAGCTTTCCGATAATTTTCCTGATTATTGCCATTCATCTCTCTCGGATCAAACGGAATACGATTCGGCACATCCAGATCGTATCCATTGGTGGACTGAGCCACAGGAAATACGCAAGGATAACCGGTACGACGTATTTCATTCCATCCTTCCTGACCATCAGGAAACAAAGCAATCCATTTCTGAATCATAATTTTTTCCAACTTCTGCTCTGTTGTTCCTTCAAACTTGACAGTAGTCTCACACGGAGCAGAAAGTGTTTGCCCATACTGATAATGGGAAAAAACATATGCCCGAGGTGCCAAATTGGAATTCATATAATCGTCTACAGGAGCGGTCACACCATTCTCCTGAAAAGACATATCAATGCCCTGTTTATACCATGAATCCGCACTGCCGAAACCTTCCCACACTAAAGCTGCTTCCGCACGCAAAAAATAAACTTCCGATGCACGCAGCCAATATGTAGGAGTTCCACTTTGAATATTGGGCTTTGAGCAAGATTTGTAGATATCATTCTGCGCATTGGCATGCCCTGCCGGCACCGCTTGATACGTTTTTCCGTCGAAAGCCTCAACACCATAAGAGGCATTACCATCCATCGGCAAAAAATAAACGCTCAAACGCGGGTCTTCATATCCCATCAGATAAGAAAAGATGGAAGAACCCATACGAGCTTCATTATAGTTGCCTGCCAACCATTCAATGTTGTTGCGGAAAGTCATACCCGCTCCTTGACTCATTTGAGCCGCATCATCCTTAGCCGTCATCACGCCAATAGAATGATTCACTGCTTGAGTAGCATACTTTTTCGCCAGTTCCGCATCAGCGAAGCGGACACGCATAGCCAAACGAAGCATCAGCGAATTGCCGTATTTCACCCATTTGGTAGCATCTCCGGCATATACCGCATCATAAGCGCCCATTACATTCACCCCATTTTCCGCCTTTTCCGTTAATTCTTCAATGGCTGCGGTCAATTCTTCAAACATCGCCGTATACACCTCTTTCTCCGAATCGAACGGAATGTTCATTGTAGCGTCCGCCGCATGAGAATAAGGCATCGGACCGAAACTTTCAAGTGTCTTGTGCCAAGCGGAAATCTTCAGAATTTGAGCCAAAGCAAAGACTTCGGGCGTACCATTTTTCTCGGACGCTATTTTCAATTTCTTCCAAGGATCAAGAGCATTGGTATAAGACTGTGTATAGGTCGCTTTTATCCAATTGTCCAACAAATAATAAGTAGTATTGTTACTACCTGCGTTCCAACCGTTACTGTTGTTCTCGCCAAAAAATCCACTCCAATTATCGGCCGACAGATGATAAGCTATTTGATATTCATTGATAACATCTGTATCATCAGCCTGTGTGCCTACGGGAATCACTGTCCGTTGCATAGCTGTAATCAGCCCTCCGACTTCAAAACCATCCATCGCACCTTCTCCGTCGCTCATCTCAAATTGGTTGGTATTGATTTCTTCAAAATTGCATGAGGCAAATAGCGCCATTGCGCATATCACCGCTAATAGTTTAAAATGATTCATTTTTCTCATAATAAAGAAGGTGTATTATAATTTAAATTTAATACCGAAGCCAAAGCTACGAACACTCGGTTGCATAAAATAATCATTACCTTGTCCGTAAGTACTAGTGGAAGGAGTCAGTTCCGGATCGAACGGAGCTTCGCAATACAACATCCAAGGATTGTTGGCTATAAACGAAACTGTAACATCTTTCAACACGTTACCAAACCACTTATTAGGCATAGTATAGCTAAAGGTAAGTTCTTGCAAACGAATATTGGTGGCACTGTATACATAGTAACCGGAAGTTTCATAATTTCCCGTACCTGTCATCTGATAATAAGACTTCGCATCTACCAGACCTTGTCCCTTCAACAATACACCTCCCGCTTCACGAGCCTCAGCCGAACGTTTGGACACACCGTAACGATCAAGCAATGCCTCTGTAGAAGAGGTCACCACACCACCAAAACGCCCGTTGATTTGGAATCCGAGTCCAAAGCCTTTGTATGTCAACATATTACTCCATCCCAGATTAAAGTCAGGAGAAGTTTTTCCCAAATAAACAGGTTCCCCCTTTTCCATTCCAAAGGTTCCGTCGCTCTTTACCTCAACATATCCCAGGTGGTCTTTCTTCAAGAAGGTGTTGGCATAAATATCGTGGATACTTCCGCCTTCTTTCAAGATGACACGACCACCATCCTTCAAAACCTCCGGAATATTAATCGGTTCATCCATCAAATCCGTATGATAGTTTTCAACCATCTCCTTAATCTCGTTTATATTTCGAGAGAATGTCAATGTTGAAGAGATTCCTAATCCGAACTTAAACTGATCGGAATAGCTTAATGAAGCCTCCCAACCACGATTTTCCACATTACCGGCCTGCAAATAAATCTGCTTGTATCCGGTATATTCCGGAAGATCACCCAAGAAGGTCTGATTGTATGTATTAGAATGATAGTAGGTTACCTCCGCACTTAATTTATTCCACAACTTCAGACTTAATCCAAATTCGTATGACTTTGTACGCTCTGCCTTGAAATCAGTAAACGGATAGATACCGGTAGGATCTAATGCACCACCCACAATAGGGGTAGTTACCGTACCCGGAGTCAGTCCCGAACGGGATACAGGCGCACCGACTTCCGTATACGAACCACGAACTTTCAGGTAAGAGATAAATTCGGGCAATTTGACCATCTCGGAAATAATCCCGGACAGACCGATTGAGGGATAGAAGAAAGATTCTTCATCGGTATTCACCAAACGTGAATTCCAGTCATTACGTCCGGTCAGCGTCAAATAAAGCATACTCTTCCAACCAAGTTCCAAATTGGCAAAAACAGCATGATTACGTACACGACTATCACCACCCTTTTCTGAGATACGACCATTAGCCGGATCGATATTAGAAGCCGCAAATTTATTGGGCACTCCCAATAATGTCCCTTTGTATCCTCTCTCCAATGCCCAATAGTTAGAATAGTTCCAACCCGCATTGGCAGAAATACTGAAATCAGCTATATGTTTATTTACGTTCAACATAAAGTCGGCATATTCCTGACGGTCTTCATAGTTATTGTATCCATACAGTCCTTTCTTTCCTTCCGCAAATTTATCGTCGGATGAAGCGTAAATCTTGCGTTCAAACAATACATGTGTGTCATCCATTCTGAAACGGGCTGTCGCATTCAACCAATCGGTAATATTATAAGTCAACCCTACGTTGAACATATAACGACTCTTTTCATTCGTAGCTACATTGCGATAAGCAGTCCAGTAAGGGTTCTGTGAAGCATATACCGGATCTGCCACCGGCCAATACTGAACCGGAAGTTGGCGACTTTCATCGAAATGTTCGAATGACTTAATTCCATCAAAGTCTTCACCACGAGGGAACAAATAGGCGGCCATCACCGGATTCCAATATTGTCCTTGCGATACCATATTCTTGTCTTTCTGTTTCACATACGACGCACCTAAATCGAGTTGTAATTTATCATTAAGGAAAGTTGCCGTATTACGGATTGTGAAATTCAAACGATCATATTCATTATTAGGCACAATACCTTTGGAATTGGTAGAAGAAACAGAAGCAAAAGTCTGATTCGATTTCGTACCGGTGGTCAACGTAACCGAATTAATAAAGTTTGTTCCGGTATTAAAGAAATCCTTCTTGGGATCATAACTTGTAGGAGTCAACAGTTTCTCACCCCAGCTTTCATACATATCTTTTTTGTTACCATACGTATTTTGAAACTCAGGAGTCATATAAGCTTTGCTGAACTCTGAAGAAGAAGAGAACTGCACTGAAAGTTTTCCTTCTTTTCCTTTTTTAGTGGTAATCAAAATTACACCGTTAGCGGCACTACTACCATACAACGCAGCAGCCGAAGGACCACTCAAAACAGAAAGACTTTCAATATCTTCGGGATTGAAGTCGGCGATTCCTTCTGTTCCGGCCTTACCTTCACCCATAATACCACTGTCGGTATTTCCCATATTGGTATTGAACAAAGGAATACCGTCCACCACATACAAAGCATTGTTATCACCTTCAATAGATTTTGCACCACGCATTACAACACGTGTCGCACCACCAACTCCACTAGCACTTTTGTTAATACTCACTCCGGCTATCTTACCGTTCAGCGAGTTTACGAAGTTAGCATCTTTTACTGTAGTCAGAGCATCTCCCTTGACTTGTTGTACATTGTAAGACAACGCCTTTTCTGCACGTTTGATACCCAATGCCGTCACAACAACTTCATCGAGCACTTCTGTATCCTGCTTCATTACAACCGGATAGAAATCTTTCTTGGAAACAGGAATTATCTGTGCAGCATATCCGATATAAGATACTTTGAGAATAGATTTCTCTGCCGCCTTGATCGTAAAGTTACCATCGAAATCGGTAATCGTACCTGTAGAACTACCATCCACAGATATATTTACTCCAATCAACGGTTCACCGCTTTCATCAGTAACCTTTCCTTTGATATTTTTAAGGGTTTGTGCAACTACAGGCTTCTTTTCAGCTATTATGATGTAGTTACCTTGAATCTGGAATGAAAAGCCCGTCCCTTTTAAGATGGTATCAAGTGCGGTCTCGAGGGATGCATTCTGCAAGTTTAACTGGGCTATTACTTTTCCTTTTAATTCGGAATCACTATAATTTATAGACTTTTTGGACTGTTTTTCCACAGTTTTTAAGGCATCAATGACAGTGATGTTCTTCTGCTGGATAGTTATTTTACTATCATTTTGAGCCAAAGCGAAAGTCTGTATAAGAATAAGACTTAAAAAAGTGAGAAAGACCCGCTTATGAGCTATTTTTTCTGCTATTTTTTCGTAGATTTGTAGCATCTTTAGTATTAGTTAATTGGTTATTATTCTAGGATCATTCAGAATAGCGTCAATATTACGCTAATATTAAAAGAGATTGATTTCATATCCGGGAGGAACGGCCATTCCTTCCGGGTATTTTTTTGCATTACGTATTAAATTTAAAAGGTTCTACAATATATTTATTCTTTACTAGTTACATAGCACTTATTTCCCTTGATAACATAGTTTACATTTCCTACAACTTGCGATATAATCTTCATAACTTCCTCCAGATTCGCCTGTTTGGAGAAGCGGAAACTATATGTATTCTTTTTCAAGCTATGAAGGCTATATACAAAAGCATAAGGAAATTTGCGTTCAAGACTTGTAAAAATATCCTCCAGATACATATTACTAAAAACCAATTCCCCACGTTGCCATGCCGTCACATCATCTATCTCAGGCATCCGCAGATTGTGCGCTTTCGTATGTTTGTCATATACCAACTGTTCATTAGGCTTTAAAATAATATTGGACAGCAAGTTATTGAATTCAACTTTCACACTACCTTCCAGCAAAGTAGCCATCAGTTCGCTATTTTCCGGATAAGCATTTACATTAAATTCAGTACCTAAAGCAGTAACTTGATAATCATTGGCCTTTACAATGAAAGGATGCTTCTTATCCGGTTTCACTTTAAAGTTGGCCTCACCAATCAAATATACGCTTCTAGTCTCTCCTGTAAATTTTTCCGGATATAGTAGTATACTCTTCGAATTCAGCATGACATATGTACCATCCGGTAATGTAAGTTCACGAATTTCCGCTGTCGGTATATAGCATTCAACTAAATCTTTTTCCGGCCGTTCCTTTTCCAACATCAAATAAATAGAAACGGATGAGACTGCTAACAAGAAAATAGCTGCAGCTCTCCATATAAGCAACTGGTAATTTCTACGTGAAGTGATAGACTGCATTCCCAGATTCTGCCGCATTCGTTGTATTGATTGTTGCATGCCATCAGGCACTTTCTGCTCTCCGGCTTGTTTCCATAGCTCACGAAGAGCCTCACTCTTTTCATCAACATGCTCCTCATCAGCCAACCACTGTTGCACTTTCTTCTGTGTTCCGGCTGAATAGCTATTATGGCCGAATAATTCTACGAGTTGTTGAATATAATTTTTCATGAATCTTTTTCTTTCTTTTTTGGGCTTTATACACTAAATACAACTACTACATACATACTACTTAAAAATATTAGAGAAAAAAAATAAAAAAGAGGAGTACCTTCTTTAATTCGATCAATGCCAAATAAACCTGATGCTCTATTGTTCGGATAGAAACATCGAGTTTATCAGCTATTTCTTTATGACTTAATCCCCTGAAACGACTAAGTTCGAATATCAACCTCCGACGCTTCGGCATTTTCTCCAGGGTGAGTTGAATAATCATCAACATCTCCTTATAATATACGTTATTCAAGATCTCTTCCTTTTCTGTTAATTCATAAAGAAGAGTCTTCTCTATAACTTCCGACTGATATTCCTGTTCTACCTGTTGATGTTTAAAGATATTCAGAACTATATTTCTAGTCATTATAAAAATATAATTGTCTAGTTCTTTATCATTATCCAGCCACAACTCAGGCTGCAACCAGAGCTTACAGAAAACATCTTGAGCCACATCTTCTGCATCCGCTTCCGATTTTAGCAGCATTTGAGCAAAGTTCTTTACCTTTGGAAAATTTACAGTGAAAAACCTCTGAAACTTTAATTCAATCTGCCTGTCATTATTCTCCATCTCTCTAGTATTTTTCAGTGTTAGCGGTTAAATCAAATATTACATATATTTAGGTCTAAGGAATGATTCAATATAATATTATACATTAAATCATAATCTAAAAGCAAAATAAAAGATTAATAACACAATAAAAAAATATTATAACTCTTTTTTGGTTTATTTCTTCCAAGCAGCTATCATATAGAGCTTTCCAGAAAATAAATAAAATGTATATTATACACCCATAAAAATAAAAAGGCTTCATGAATCAATGATTCATGAAGCCTTATAAAGAATACTCGTACTCGAAGCGGGACTTGAACCCGCACAGCCGCAATGGCCAAAGGA
>ERZ824575.2609-NODE-2609-length-13834-cov-6.771536_pt1 | contig 13834 bp, 13 predicted proteins | sample MGYA00519470_ERZ824575 | MGnify/ENA primary metagenome ERZ824575 (study PRJEB31778, sample SAMEA3449170) | human gut metagenome | biome: human gut; feature: human-associated habitat; material: faeces | place: United Kingdom | collected 2010/2012 ...
AGCAATCCAAAACGGTATCATTGCCTCTCATTTTTGGATGGATTCAAGAGAGAGGATCGCCAAATCAATGCACGTCGGAATCCAGTGGAATCAGTCCTATAGTATGGATTACAGCGGAACTATCGTGGAATACTATGCAACCCTCTCTGTCGTACCATCATGAATGCACGAATCGATACAGATTGATAGTGTATACATGTAAGAGGAGTGTTGTTTTGTTTCCTGCCGTTCGATGATGCTAATCGCCACTAGATATTGCAAAGAATGGCTGATTCAGTCCTTCACTACAAGCTTGTTCTTCTGGGAGATACGGCTGTCGGAAAGTCATGTCTGGTTGTTCGATTTGTCAGAGACGAGTTCTTCCCCTTCCAGGAGCCCACTATTGGTGGTACGTGTTCATGTGTGTTTTCCTGACCACGTAGCTGCGTTCTTGACTCAGAACGTGAACGTCGATAATGTTACTATCAAATTCGAGATTTGGGATACCGCTGGTCAGGGTAAACACTGGAGAGTGCGTTTCATCGGTAGAGCGTTACAGAAGCTTGGCTCCCATGTACTACAGAGGTGCTGCGGCTGCCGTCGTCGTGTACGATATCACGAGCCGCGTAATGGCGTGTTTGAATCCTGAATGGTAGGAATCCTTCAACGGCGCCAAGTCTTGGGTGAAGGAGCTCCAGAGAAGAGGAGACCCCAACGTCGTGATCGCGCTGGCTGGCAACAAGTGCGATTTGGAGGAGAACCGCCAGATTCCTCGCGACGAGGCGGAGGAGTACGCCGCTGAGAACAACCTGCTGTTTATGGAAACCTCCGCGAAGATGGCGCTGAACGCTCTCCCCATTCCCACCAAATATGGTCAGGAATGTCTGATGGCACCGGAAGAGATTGCGGAAGTAATGGTATTCCTGGCATCCAATTCTGCCAGAGGTGTCAACGGCAACATCATGTTCGTAGACGGCGGTACCGATGCACTGTTAAATTCTGAAAAGGTATATTAAGGAGGAACGTACTATGAGACCCATTGAAAAATATGTAGAAGCTATGGAAAATAAAGATTTTGCCGGACTTGCAGAGTTGTTCACTCCCGACGGCATTCTGTGTGACTATTGTACCACCTCCGCTTCCCAGCAGGAGTATCACATCTACGGAAAAGAAGCCATTAACATGTTCTTCCGTAATAAATTCGGCTTCCGCCGTTACTCCATTTTAGATGCTGAGGTCGTTAATGACGAGCAGGCAGAATTCATTGCCAATTTTGGTGGCTACAACATCATGGCTATCGCCACGGTCCGTGAGACCGATGAAAACGGTCGGATCCAGAGACTGACCGTCAGACCGAAATAAATTCACCTATCCCTTATTCTTTTCTCTAATATTGCAGTAGCCCCGGCTGTCCGCTCGGGGCTACTGGCTTATAGAAAATTTGATTTGCTTCTGTTACTCCGGTGCACTTCCCGAAATCACATAATTAGTCACGGCATACAAAATTTCTCCGTTATATTCCACTCTCGACCAGCCGGAGGCTTCACTGTATCCGGTACGATGCAGGTTGGTACCATTCCGCACCTGGGTACGCACAGTACTCTCCCCCTCGCTGGTGCTGGGTTCTGTCCGCAGGTTGATCAGATCCTTGGGGGTAATGTAGTCATCACAATCCACAAATACGATCACTCTGCCGTCCTGAGTGCTGACACGATTCGGGTTCGACGGTTTTTCCGGAGTCTTGTACGCAAGGTCCGTGGTCAGATACGCTGTCACCGCATATACCGTCTGCCCATTGTATTCCAGTCTGGACCAGCCGGTGGAATCGTTTCTGCCGGTACGGACCAGCGTCTCTCCGTTTTTCAGCTGTCCCACCACATTTCCTTCGTCTCCGGTATAGGGAGTACTGCGAAGGTTAATTACATCTTTGGCGGTGACGGTCTCGTTCACATCTCCGAATGTCATGGCGTTTCCTTCCGCAAGAGCATTTCCGGCACTATTGGCATTGGGGATCTCCGTAGCCGCCGGTGCCTCTGTCGGCTGTATGGTTGCTTCCGGGGTTGCTGCCGGGGTCGCCTGTGGAGTCTCCGTCGGCGTTGCCGTAGGCTCCGGTGTGGTAATCGGTTCTGTGGACACCTCAGGTGCCATTACCGTCTCCGGGATATCAGTAGCCTCTGTCGTCTGTAATTCCGTTGCTGTCACCAATGCGTCGCTGTCTCCCGCTCCCCCGCTATGGCTGCTTAATTTCCATAGTGGAATGCAGATCAGGATCGCCAGGATTATCATTCCCGCAAACACCGGGATCATCCATGGTCTGAAGTGGAATACCACCTCTTCATCCTCGTCAAAATCATCCTCTTCCCGGTACTCTTCATAGTCCTGATCCTCCGCAGGCTCATTTACAAGTTCTTCATAATCAAAGCTATTTCCTTCCGGCTCTCTTTCCGAACTTCTGTTATCTTTCTTATCCATGGTGCATCCTCCTTCCGCCGTCATTAAGCTGATTATATACTCTCATCTTTTGCAAAACAAGTCTCTTTTCCTGTCTTTGCAGGTATGTTATACTGATCATAGTATTACAAAATCTGCTCAGGAGTCATTCCCCTTATGAAAAATAATTTTGCGAAATGGAAACCATATATTTTCCTTGCGATCCTGCTACTCAGTCTGATCCCTCTGATCTGGCTGGGACGCTACAATTATCCCACCGGCGACGATTATTATTACGGTGCGGAGACTCATCTGGTCTGGCAGCAGACAGGGAGCATCATACAAACGCTTGACGCTGCCTGCGCAGGTGTCGCAGACAGCTATCAGATCTGGCAGGGAACCTATTCAGCGCTTTTCCTGATGTATCTGGCACCCAATGTATTTTCCAATACCGCCTATCATCTGGTGACTTTCGTGATCCTGCTTTTATTGTGCGGAGGTATTTTTTATCTGCTGTGTCCTCTGTTCCGCCGTTTTCTGCCGGGAACTTGCGGAGAATGGATCACCGTTTCTTCCATTCTCAGCTTTCTGTGTATTCAGACAGTGGAATTTCAATGTGACAGCTTCTACTGGTACAATGGCTCCATGTATTACACCGGTTTCTTTGCCGTGACACTGTTTTTCCTCGGCACACTGTTTCGCTACCTGGACAATGGAAAGCGGATCCTGTTGCTTCCACTACTCCTGTTCGCTGTCTTTTTGGGCGGCGGCAACTATGTTTCTCTTCTTCCCTGTATGCTTCTGTCAGTAACCATAACACTTCTGTTACTGTTACAGAAAAATAAAAAAGCATATATCTGCGGGATTACTTCTGTCGTTCTCCTGTTGTCCTTCGCCGTAAGCGCCATAGCTCCCGGCAATCACGTACGTCAAAGCGGCATGTGGAAGATTCCTGCCTGGAAAGCGATTGCAAAATGTCTGTTACAGGGCATCCGTTATACCCTTGCCTGGACGGGATTGTGGTGGGTGCTTGCCGCGCTGCTTCTGCTGCCGGTCTTCCTGCGGATCCTGCAGAAGAAAAACGGAGCATTTTTCTCCCACCCTATTCTGTTTACCGGTTATGCTTACGGACTGTTCTGCTCCATGTCCTGTCCCCTGTTCTATACCATGAACTCCACGGGACCGGGCCGGGCGGTTGCCATCGTCTATTATATGTTCCTACTGATCAGTTTTACCGTATTCTTCTATTGGATCGGCTTTGTGCTTCTGAAAATGCAGGCACGACCGAACCCCCCGGAGAGAATAGAAGTCTCAGGAAAGCTTAACACCTCTCGTTATCTTGCTATGGCAGTTCTGTTATTCAGCATCCTCTGTACCGGATTGTGGCAGGAAACTTCCGCCATGAAAGCCATCCGGGTACTGACAGATGGGGAAGCCGCTGCCTACGCCGCGGAATACGAAGACCGTCTGCTTCTCCTGAATGATCCGAAGGTTACGGATGTGGTCCTGACACCGTTTACGCATCAGCCGGCGTTGATCTATACCGGTGATCTCCCCGGTGACCCGGAAGATCCCACCAGCAGGAAGGTCGCTCAGTATTTCCAAAAGACATCGCTGTATGTCAATTACGGCAACAACTGATAATAAATGGCCTGCGTATTCAGTGTATACAAAAAAGGACGTCTCCGATCTCCGGAAATGTCCTTTTTCTTAATAATTCGTCTTTATTGTCCTTCGTATTTCTCGCTCTGCATCCGGATCAGCTCTGCATCCTCAAAGTAGTTGATACGCATTGCACTCTTCACCTCAGCCAGAGTCTGCGCTGCCACTTCACATGCCTCATCACTGCCTTTTTTCAGGATATCATAAACTGCGGGAATATCCTTCTCCAGTTCTTTTCTGCGGTTACGGATCGGTTCCAAAGTCTCCTGCATAACATTATTCAGGAACTTCTTCACCTTCACATCTCCCAGACCGCCTCTGGTATAGTGTGCTTTCAGTTCGTCCAGATCTGCATAATCCGGCAGATATCTCTCAAAATGTTCCTGCCGGCAGAAAGCATCCAGATAAGTGAATACGGTGTTGCCTTCCAGGTGTCCGGGGTCGCTGACTAACAGATGCTCCGGATCGGTGTACATACTCATGATCTTGGTGCGCACATCATCTGCACTGTCTGACAGGTAGATGCAGTTACCCAGGGATTTGCTCATTTTTGCCTTACCATCGATGCCGGGCAGTCTCTGGCATGCTTCGTTCTCAGGTAAAAGTGCCTTAGGCTCTACCAGTACCGGTGCATATACGGTATTGAACTTGTGCACGATCTCTCTGGTCTGCTCGATCATCGGCAGCTGGTCACCACCTACCGGAACAGTCGTTGCCTTAAATGCAGTAATATCAGAAGCCTGGCTGATCGGATAGGTAAAGAAGCCTACCGGAATGCTCGCTTCGAAGTTACGCATCTGTATCTCGCTCTTAACAGTCGGGTTTCTCTGTAATCTGGCTACGGTCACCAGATCCATATAATAGAAAGTCAGCTCACACAATTCGGAGATCTGAGACTGAATGAAAATCGTAGCCTTAGCAGGATCCAGTCCACAAGACATGTAATCCAGTGCCACTTCGATTATATTCTGGCGCACCTTCTCGGGATTCTCGATATTATCCGTCAGAGCCTGTGCATCTGCGATCATGATAAAGGTCTTCTTATATTCGCCGGAATTCTGCAGCTCCACACGTCTCCTGAGAGATCCAACATAATGTCCTACATGTAGTCTGCCGGTGGGTCTGTCGCCCGTTAAAATAATCTTGTCCATTTCATCCTCTCAATCCGCCGCCAAAGCAGCTATACATCATTAAATTTATCATACCATTTTTTCCACAGTAGTACAACGGGTCCGAAAAACTTTTTCCTACCTTTCACTCTACCTGCACTCGCCGCTGCGCAGGGATTTCACCAATAACGGTATCTCGAACAACAGCATCACGATCCAGCCGATCATGTTGGCCCACGCCAGACTGGCGAAGTCCATATGCAGCAGACGCAGCATCACGAATACCGCCACAACTCTGCCCAACATATTCATAAAGGTGCTGTACAGTGTCACCTTCAGATCGCCGATGCCACGGAAGAATCCCTGGATTCCGTTGGTCATTCCCGGCAGGATATACATCCAGGAGATCAGGTGCAGATAACTGATTCCGAGAGATACCACCTGCGCATCCCCATCCTCGGCGAACAGAGTCATGATCTGCGGAGCCAGGCCCCAGATCACCGCAAACAAACCGATGGAATAGACCAGCTCGATCAACAATCCTGTCTGAAAACCTTTCTTCATGCGCTCTTTGTGTCCGGCGCCCTTGTTCTGCGCCAGGAAAGTCGTCATGGCATGTCCGATGTTCTGCTGCGGCGTATAAGCGAAATCATCCACGCGGTTCACTGCGGTAAATGCTGCCATAACCGCCACACCCTGAGTATTGACTACTGACTGAATGATGAGCTTGCCCAGCTGTAAGCATACCTGTTGCATGGCACTGGTGCTGCCGTAGCTGACAGTCTTACCAAGCAGGCTCTTATCAAAGACCCACCACTTTTTCCCAAGGCATAACAGTGGAATCTTTTTCTTGATATAAATGCCGCATAGCAGGCAGCACAGGCCCTCGCTGCACACTGTGGCAATGGCACTTCCCGCCACGCCCCATCGTAATACCACCACGAAGAACAGATCTCCGAAAATGTTTAAAAAAGCACTGGTTACCAGAAAATACAACGGTGTCTTACTGTCTCCCAGCGCCCGCATAGTGTTCGCCAGGAAATTATAGATAAATGTAAATATCAGTCCCAGGAAAATGATCCGAAGATATACCGCAGCTTCCGGAATCGCAGCCTCTGGCACCCGGATCAGCCGAAGCACCGGTGTCGCAAGCAGCAGCATGAGCAATGAAAATACCACAGAGAATCCGCAACCTGCCAGCATGGTGGTGCTGATCTGCTTCGACAGAGTATCATAATCCTTGGCACCATACTGGGAGCTCATTAAGACGCTGGCTCCCATGCACATTCCACTGATCAGTAGGATCGCTATATTCATGATCGGTGTGGAAGTTCCCACTGCTGCCAGTGCCTGCTCTCCCACGTATTTTCCTACGATCACGGAGTCCGCAGCGTTGTAGGTCAGCTGAAACAGATTGCCCAGTACCAGGGGAATCGTAAACGATACTAAAGGCAACAGTATCTTTCCCTGGGTCATGTCATGTTTCTCTATCATACTCATTGCTTATTGTTGCCCTTTCGTTTTCATTTTCTCTAAGGAGGGGCTATTCTGTTTTTCTATAAGTGTCTCTTCCTGATCTTGTTCTGCTTCTTCCATGCTGTCCTCTGCACCGGACGCCTCATTGCCGCTTACAGCGGGCTGGCTTCTCTGCTTCTCATCCATGCTGTCATTTTTTTGTGCCGCCTGCAGATTCCCTGTAACAGCGCCATCCGCGTCTGCCGTCACCTCCGCCACAGCACCTTCCGGCATATCTGCGGTCACTTCTGCCATCTCCGCCTCTTCTGCGGCATTCTCTGCCTGCGCCGCTGCAAAATTTTCCGCCGGTGCCGCACTTTCTGCGCCTGCGCTGTATGCTGACTGCGGTGCCGCCGCGTCATTGCTTGTACTGTCTGCCATTTTGGAGCTGTTGCGTACTGTCACAAACACAGCCCCCATGGCCACGAAGCAAAGACAGGCTGCCGCAATGCGGGACACATAGTATAGAGGAAATCTGCGTATTTTCCCATTTGCTTTCCGCTTTTCCACACCTTCATTCTGTTCACTCCGATGCAGTAATTCCTCCTCCACACCGGACAGGGCACGGAACAATCTTTCTTCTTTTTCTCTGTTTTGCTCGCTCATCTTCTCTTCCTCTTACAAGACAATTCCCTGCTGCTCCAGATATTTCTGTAGCTTTTTTCTCGTGCGGAACAGGGATGTCTTCACCGTATTCAGATTCATGCCATAACGCTCTGCGATCTGGACATACTCCTCCACGAACCAGTACCTTCGTAAAAAAACATTACATTCCTGTTCGGAGAGCGTATGCAGGAAAGCATTGATGCTCCGCTCTAACTCCGCTGCTTCCACAATACTTTCCGTATCGTGAGCTGCGGGAATGCATTCCGCCAGTTCATCCAGTGCCATATCCATCGTGCCGTTTCCCCGCTTCTGTGCATGACGCCCCTTCCATCTATCAAACGACAGATTGCGGGTAATTGTTCCCAGAAAAAGCTCCAGACGGTTCGGTTTTTTCGGTGGAATGGCATTCCACGCCCGCATCCACGTATCGTTTAAGCACTCCTCCGTGTCTTCCCTGTCATGTAAAATATGGTAAGCGATGCTGTAACAGTATTTTCCATAGGATTTCTGTGTCTCTGTAATAGCGCGCTCGTCCCGCGCCCAGTAGAGATCCAGTATGGCTGTATCTTCCACAGGTCTCTCCTTTCCAGAAAAGGCACTGCCGCAAATATCTGCAGCAGTGCCCCCATATTCTTCGTGTATCCCGTAATGTCCCCGGCTTCCTAGATCTGGAACTTCTTTGCATTCGCACTGAGCTCGTCTGCGATCACATTCAGCTGTACGGTGGCCTTCCGGCAATCCTCCACGATCTCTGACAGCTGATCCATCGTCGCCGCCGTCTCCTCGGTGCTGGCTGCATTATTCTGGGAGATCTCGGTCAGACTGTCGATCTTGTCCGCTACATCTGTCCGGTATGCTTCGATATGATCCAGCTCTTCGGAGATCACGTTAATCTCACCGACGACATTCTGAACCTCCTGATTCAGGGTGTCGAATACCTCCAGTGTATTGCCCAGCTTCTCATTCTGCTGGTGGATCTCGCCGACTACGCCATTCATAATCTCTACGCTCTGGTTGGAATTGCTGATCAGGTTCTCCACGATGCCGCGGATCTTGTCTGCGGATTCCTTGGACTGGTCTGCCAGACCACGGATCTCTTCCGCTACGACTGCGAAGCCTCTGCCCATCTCACCGGCTCTCGCTGCCTCAATGCTGGCATTTAATGACAGCAGGTTGGTCTGGTTCGCAATACCTGCGATGATATCGGTAGCTGCCTGAATCGCCTGTGCGGACTCGTTGGTGATATTGGTCTGCTCCTGCACCTGATCCACCGACTGCTGTGTATGAGAGCTGATCTTCAACAGTTCCTTCAGGGTGCTGTCCACGGTGGCATTGCTTTCCTTCATGTTGGCTGCGCTGCTACTCAGTACGTTCACACTGTCTGCTGTGCGGTTCAGCGCATTGCTCATATCGTTCATGCTCTCGCTGACCTTCTGGGTGTCTGCCGCCTGAGTGGTAGCGCCCTGCGCAATCTCGTTGACCGCGGTATTGACTGCGGAAATAGACTGTCCGATACTGTCAAAATTGCTCGAAAAAGTTCCGGTGAATTCATCCATCTCTTGCATGGAACTGTGGATATTGGTAATGATCCGGGAGAAGCCTACCACAACGGAATGCACCGCTCTGGCAATTTTGCCGACTTCATCGGTTCTGTTTACCAGCTTCGTGGAGATATCAAAATTCAGCCTGCCTTCAGCCACCTGATCCAGATTGCTGACCACACCAAGCAGTGCTCTGGAAATCAGACGTACGACTAAAATCGTACTGATACAGAAGATCAGTGCCAGCACATACATAAAGATCGTATTGGATCTCACAATGCCGGAATACAGTTCTTTCACGTGCTCCACCGGGATCGCCACTGCCAGAGCCCCCGCTGTCTTGCCGTCGGTTCCGGTAATCGGTGTCAGATATGCATAATATCTGGTATCCCCCAGCTTCAGGGAAGTGTCAAAATATTCCGATCCTGACAGTACTTTGGATGCCACAGAATCACTCAGTACGATGCCGGAATAGTCAAAGCTTGCTGCTGCCGCTTCCTTGTCCCAGAACAGTACCACATCTACGTTGGTATTGCTCGTGAAATTCTGGAAAAAGCTCTGATTCTCTGTAAAATTGATCTCGCCCTTGCAGAGACTGCCGTTCTCATAACGGAAGCCCTCCCCAGAAGCGCTGTCCAGATTCAGCTGCATCGCATATTCCGTAGCAGCCAGCTCTTCCTTCACAAGCGTTTCCGCGGTGTTGTTGCCGACTGCCTTCAATGCCAGCATCGCAAAAAATATGATGACCAGCATCGGCATCAGTACCATCGCGAGGATCTTGACGATCAGATTTGCTCCCTTTTTCCCCTTGAGATCTTTCATGTTGTCCAGTGAGACAGTTTCCCCTTCTGTCTGTTCCTTTTTTACCGCTTCTGCCATAGATAAAATAACCTCCTTTGTACCCTTATGACCTTTGTATATTCTTTCTAAAATGGACTGCCGGGAACAGCCCCTGACAGCTTAATAGATAAAAAGATTATAACGCACTCCGGTTGAAAAAGCTATTCTTTTTGTGCTTTTCCCTCCTGAATGAGGTCTTTGATCACCTCTCCACCGATGATCAGCCCCGCCACGGAAGGGACAAAGGAAATACTGCCCGGAATTGCTCTCCGGTCGGTGCATTTATGGACGGTGCCGGGAGGACAGACGCAGCCCGTCCGGCAGCTGGTTTCCATAGTTTCGAGAGGCTTCAGGGAAGCTTCGGTAGAGTAGACAACCTTCAGTTTTTTCACACCGCGTTTTTTCAGCTCTCTGCGCATGACCTTTGCCAGCGGGCACATGGTAGTCTTATAGATGTCCGCCACACGGAACTGTGTGGGGTCAAGCTTATTGCCGGCACCCATACAGCTGATGACAGGGACTCCGGCCTCCTTTGCGCGCAGGATGATCTCGATTTTTGCAGTCACAGTGTCCACGGCATCCACGACGTAATCGTACTGGGAAAAATCAAACTGATCGGCAGTCTCCGGGAGATAGAAGCATTTATGTCCTACCACCTGTGCCTCAGGATTGATCAGATGAATCCGCTCCTCCATGACATCTACTTTGTATTTGCCGATCGTCTGATGGGTAGCGATGATCTGGCGGTTGATATTCGTCAGACAGACCTTGTCATCGTCAATGAGATCAAAGGCGCCGACTCCGCTGCGGGCAAGGGCTTCGACGACATAGCCGCCGACTCCGCCGATCCCGAAGACGGCGACACGGGCGTGGTAAAGACGCTGCATGGCATCTTTGCCGAGGAGTAATTCGGTTCTGGAAAATTCGTTTAACATAGATGTAGATTCCTTTTCTTATAACTATATTTAACTATATTGCATGCAGCTGTGCTGTCCCCCTTTCATCCAGCACAGCAAACACCGCACGGTCAGGGAACCGGATCGTGAAAATTCCAAGTATAAAAAAACATGGGAACTTAAAGGTTCCCATGCCTTAGCTTATTTTTATTGTTCCTACTAGTATACTGGGAATACTCTCGTAAGAGTATATCACATCTTTAGAGATTGTCATAGAGTCCCTGAATAAAATTTTTCACCTGGAGGTTGTTCTCAGGCGTGGTATCTTCGAGGGTAGCATGGATGTAGGGTTTGCGCTCTTTCATGAACTTAAGGATAGAGGTGTAGTCCATCTGTCCGAGACCGCAGCCTACGGATTTGAGCTTTCCGTCCTCGGGAATAAAGTCTTTCAGGTGTACCATTGCCACATCGGGTCCTAAGACATCGATTGCCTCATCGACGATTGCCACCTGGTCTTTGTAGTTGCAGTAGTCGAGAAGATTGACAGGATCGAGGATGATCTGGAGGTTGGGGGATGCGATCTCATCGAGTACTCTTCTGGCTCTTGCCGGGTTGTAGACAATGTGCTTCCATACGGGCTCGATTGCCATGACAACTCCCATCTCCTCGGCGTATTTTACAACGGGACGGAGGTTTGTGATAAAGGTCTGCAAAGCCTCTTCACCATGGCATTCGGGTACTGCGGTATAAGTCTCGTTGGGAGCACCGGTCTCGGTTCCCACCACACCGCAGCCAAGCCACGAAGCAAAACGGATATGTGCCATATAGCGGTGGGTGATCTTCGCAAGCTGCTCCGGATTTGGATTTGCCAGGTTCAGGTAGCATCCAAGTACCGCAACATCCACCTGATTTTTCGCAAATACATTTTTCATATACATGGCAAGTCCCGGGGTCAGTGCCTCATCGGTAGTGGGAAACTCAGTGATCACCTTACCGGGTGCCAGATGTCCGCAGACAAAGCCAAGCTCATGGACATTGGCAATACGTTCCTCAAAAGGAAGCTTTTTCGTATCATGTAAACGGATTCCTAACTGCATAATTTCCTCCATTCCAGGTTCAGGTCTGATCTTCCTGATCCTGCTTATCATCAACGCCGGATCAGCTCATCCACGCCTTCCAGCTCGTAAGCCTCTCCAACCTGTCCTTTGATTCTCACGTTATCCAGGGTCAATTTTGCAACATTTCTTGCAAAAAGTCCTCTTTTACTGCTTTTTTCTACACCATCCGACATGGCAGGTACATCACATTTTGCATCCTCGGCATAGCTGATGGAGATGTCCTTCATGTAGATCTCCTCGATCTTCTGCTCCGGAAGTCCGTCAAAATAAGCTGCTGCCACATGGCAGTTGGTGCAATCCATATTTTCAAATACCATCTTTTTCACCTGCGGTGTTCTGTCATCCACAGGGTAGACATCTCTGGACTGGACATAGGTGGTCTTGCCGTCGGGATCGCAGAAATAGAAGCAGTTGACCACAAGCGGTGTCATCACATGATCCAGGGTCAGATTCCGGAAAATAATGTTGCTTAGAATCGCATCTTTTCCTCTGCCGCGGCGGGTCTTGATACGCAGGCCTCTGTCCGTATGACGGAAAATGCAGTCCTCCACCGTCAGATTCACCACGCCGCCTGCCATCTCGCTGCCCAGAGTTACAGCACCGTGACCGTTCTCCATCAGGCACTGGCGGATGTGGATGTTCTCGGAAGGAGTCTTGTGCTTTTTGCCCATGTAGATTTTGCCGCTCTTGACTGCGATACAGTCATCTCCCAGGGAGAAACGCACGCCCAGGATCTCCACATTTTTGCAGGACTCGGGATCCAGTCCGTCGGTGTTGGGAGAATCGCTGGGATTCTGCACGGTCACACCGATGAATTTCAGATCGTTGCTGAAATAGGGATGCAATGTCCAGGAAGGTGAATTGCAGAAGGTCACTCCCTGTAAAGTCACATTTTTACATCCGCTGATGAAAAACAGTCTGGGGCGGAACGCAATGTTCATGACCTTGGGATCCTTCCACCAGTTTTCCTTAGAAGCGTTGCCGTTGATCTTACCCTGTCCGTAGATCACCACGTCTTCTGCACCGATACCGCAGATGATGCCGGAGAACATAGGTAAGGGATTCCCCTCCCAGGTGCCGAGATTGTACTCGTCGGTCTCATCATAGCTTTGTAGCATGCCGGGGAATGTGGGGAATTTCTCTCTGTCGGTAAATGCCTTAAGCTCCGCACCCTCTGCCAGTTCGATACGGATGTGGCTTTTTAAGAACAGGCTGGTAATACGGTAGGTTCCTGCGGGGAAATACACTCTGCTGTTCACCGGGCATGCCATGATGGCAGCCTGGATAAAGTGGGTATCGTCGTGCTCACCGTCACCTTTGGCACCGAATCTGGTCACATCCAGGGTCACATACTCATAATCTGTCTTGAAAGATACTTCACCCTGCTTTTCACCATTCACGTAAGCTTCCACCACATATTTCTGATCCGGCTTTAAATCAAACAAGGAAGTGATGGCCTTCTCTGTAGTGAGGGTGGGCTCACCGTTTAATCGTAATTCTATGGGCTGTTTTGTAAAATACCTGCCGCCGTCTGCGATCTCTATAGTCACACTACGGGCAGTATGCATAATATGTCTGATTTCCATGCGCTGTTTCCTCTCGTTTCTACCTCATGCACTCCTGATATTTTTCCGCTAAAAGTAAATATTCCCCGCATGCCTTCTGTACGGCACCGCAGAATACTTTTTCCGAGGTTTCATCCATAGCAAAAGTTTTCGACTTTACATCATAATACTGCTCCAGCATACGCTTCACGGCACCACGGAAATTATCTAAAAGCTCTCTGTAATTCTCATAGATCTCCGGGCTGATCTGCTCTACGGTATGAAGCAGTGCTGCAGTGTAATCCGCGCCGTTTTCCGCGGTGAATTCGCTCTCCGCATGCTTTTTCAGCACACGCATCTGCGCCATGATATCCGGATATCCTTCCTTTTTATTCTCGGTGGTCTCATATGCCGCATATGTTGGATATACCAGATCCGCAGCCTGATAGATGTTCCTTCGTCCTGCATCTGCCTGCACCTTTTTTAAGTCAAAGATGCCTTCCTCCGTACGGGGAAGTGCCTTGATTTCCTGAATTGTCATAGTTTTTGTCATTCCTTTCGCTTCGCTCAAGGCACAAACAAGTTATGAAAAAT
>ERZ824575.2610-NODE-2610-length-13820-cov-3.060225_pt1 | contig 13820 bp, 10 predicted proteins | sample MGYA00519470_ERZ824575 | MGnify/ENA primary metagenome ERZ824575 (study PRJEB31778, sample SAMEA3449170) | human gut metagenome | biome: human gut; feature: human-associated habitat; material: faeces | place: United Kingdom | collected 2010/2012 ...
CCCCGCCGCATCATCTGTCACCGGTATGGATGATCTGAAAGGCAAGCGCGTGGGCGCGCAAATCGGCACTACAGGGCACATTGTGCTGCAAAAGGCTCTGCCTTCCGAAAACATCGCCGCCTATGACGATGTCGGTCTGGCTTTTGAGGATCTGAAAGTCGGCCGCATTGACGCCGTGATGTGCGACGATCCTGTGGCTGCATATTATGCCAACCGCAAGGAAGGTTATTCTGATCTCATGAAGCTGGCCTTCATCACCACGGAAGGCGAGGATGCCGGCTTTGTCTTCCGCATGAAAGACGCCAGTATGAAAGACGACATCAACAAGGGGCTTGCGGCCATTCGAGCCGACGGTACGGAAAAGGCCATCAAGATGAAGTGGATGGGCAAGGCGGACTAGAGCATTCTGCTATTGCAAGTCTCTCTGTCCGGTGCCGCCGCAATTCACTGGCTGCGACAGGCTCCGCTTTCATGCGTGAAAGCTGCGCATCAGAATGCGGAGCCTGCAGGTATGTTCAAACATAAGGCTGTGTCAAAGTTCCTGGCTGATGCAGCAATCGGAGGTCGCACCTGCCCGATTTCAGCGGCAGCATTCGCTGCCGTGAAGGCAGCCGCCCTTTGGGCGCGGTGAAAGGCCCCTTCGGCAAGGCCCGGCGAGCTTCGTCCCGCGCGGCTTCGCCGGTCTCGGCCGTGCTTCGAGACATTTGACCGCAATCTCCGGATGACGCCCGACCGGGCTTGCCGATACTCGCTCTCGCTTGCGTTTTGCGCGAAAAACGCGGCGCTCGCACTCTGAGCCTCCCCTCCATGCCGCCTTCCAGGCGAAGGGGGCAAGGGAGCATACTTCTCTTTATCAACCGTAAACTTGCACAGAGCCAATCATAAAGCACTCTGCTGAGGCGGCGCGTCTGCGGACGGGCAGCCTTTTCCTGATCCGGAAGCCGGAGTGTTCTGCATTTGAAAATATCTGCCGGCCAGTTCCTGTGTTCCGGCTCGCAGGTGTCGCGGCGCCTCTGGCCGTCAGCGCACAGCGCTTGCGGAGCAGAGCATTTCATGAGCGAAATGCTCTAAAACCGCCTGGGGATCGGACTCGCATCCGGCCCACAGGCGGCATATGAAAAACAGCCCCATGCCGGGCAGTAAAACTGTCCGGCAACAGACCACACGACGTTTTCAGCTTCTGATCCGATCGGCCAGGGCCGCCACGGAAGGCAGAACCTTGCCCTCCAGCACCTCCATGAAAGCGCCGCCCCCGGTGGACAGATAATCCATTCTGTCGCCCAGTCCGAAGCTTTCCACAGCGGCGATGGAATCACCGCCGCAGACCAGCGTATAAGCGGGAGAAGCGGCCAGTACCGCGGCCACGCCGCGGCTGCCCTGATCAAAGGGCTTTGTCTCAAACGCGCCCAGCGGCCCGTTCCACACAATGGTGCCGGCATCAGACAGCATGGCGGCATATTCCTGCACGCTGCCTTCTGCGATGTCCAGCACACAGTCGCCCGGCTTCACCTCCCCGGCTTTCTTTACTTCGGCCTTCTCGGGCTGATCCAGGCCGGGGGCGACAACCACGTCCGAAGGCAGGGGAAGCTTCACCCCCCGCGCGGCGGCCAGTTCCATAAGGCGCCTGGCATCGGGAACAAGTTCCTCTTCCACCAGAGAGTTTCCCATATCCATTCCGGAAGCCAGCATGAACGTATTGGCGATGCCGCCGCCCACAATGAGTCCGTCCACGTTTCTGAGCAGATTTTCCAGCACGGTGAGCTTGGTGGATACCTTGGAACCGCCCACAATGGCATACAGGGGACGCTTCGGATGTTCCAGCACCTGTGTGGCTGCCTCCATCTCCGCCAGCAGAAGCGGCCCGGCAACGGCTGTTTTCGCCGCGCGAATCGCACCTTCGGTAGAAGCATGCGCACGATGCGCCGCCCCGAAAGCGTCCATGACATACACATCCCCCAGTCCGGCAAGCTTTGCGGCCAGTTCAGGATTATCCTTCTTCTCACCCTTGAGAAAACGTACATTTTCACACAGCGCCACTTCCCCCGGTCTGATATCCAGCCCGGCAAAGGGATCGGCGACAAAGCGCACGGACATCCCGAGCAGTTCGCCCAGGCGGGCGGCCACTGGCTTCAGGGAAAAAGCCTCATCAAACTCCCCTTCCACACGGAGGGCATACGTCTCACTACCGATATCGAAGTTACCGCCCGGAATATTCTTGTTTTCGGCTCCGATAATAGAGCTGATAGTTTCAATGCTCAGGTTATAAGCTTCCAGTTTGTTAGGGTCGCAATATACCTGAATCTCACGCTGCGGCGCACCACTGATAGACACCGTTCCCACACCGGGAATACGTGCCAACGGGTTAACCACACGGTCGTCCAGTATCTTGTAAAGCGCGGCTTGGCTCTCATTGGCCTGTACCGAAAGCAATACAATCGGAATCATGTCCGTACTGAACTTGAAGATGATCGGATTCTCGACATCATCCGGCAGCTGTGAGCTTACCATGTCGAGTTTGTCACGTACATCATTCGTCAGCACGTCAATATCATTACCAAACTCAAATTCCAATGTAATCAATGACATATTCTCGGAAGAACGAGAGGTAATATGTTTCAGGTTACTCACCGCATTCAAGGTATTCTCCAGCGGCCGGGTAACGTTATTTTCTATATCCGAAGCACTTGCGCCAGGATATGCGGTCATTACCATGATCGTATTTGTATCGATGTCCGGATACAAGTCGATAGGTAACTTGGACAAAGAGAAAAGACCAAAAATCACCACTGCCAGAAAGCAGAGGGAGGTCATAATCGGTTTCTTAACCGCACCTTCGTATAAACTCATTTCTTTATAGTGATTAGTTTAATAGTGATTTTACTTCTCGATCTCTACTTCCGTACCGTTTATCAGACGTGCCTGTCCGGCCACTACCACCTGCGAGTTATCGGGCACACCGGATTTCAGCTCATACTCCGAGCCCATACGTCTGCCTAACTCCACTTTGTTGTAGGACACTTTGCCATCTTTATAAACGTACACATAGCGATCGCCGGAACCTGCCTGTTTCACAATAGCCAAGTCGGGTACTACGACGTTGTCCGCCGTACCGAAGTTCAAGGTAGCACGGGCAAACATTCCCGGACGTACACGCTGATCTTTGTTGTCCAACTTGATCTCGATCTGGAAAGTACGGGTAGTTGCGTCGATAGTCGGATAGATCAGGCTGATAGTTCCCTTGAACAGTTCGTCGCCATATACATCCAGCTTCACATCTACCGGTTCGCCTTTCTTCACCTTCGTGAAGTAGGTTTCAGACACATTGATCATCAGCTTGACCGGAGTGATCTGCTCTACTACCAGCACCGGACTTCCGCCACTATACATATCACCATTATCGTAATTACGGGCAGTGATTACTCCGTTGATCGGGCTCAACAGAAACGTATTCTCTACCAGATTATCATAAGCAGTCTGCTTCACATCGAGCTGCATCTTCGCAGCATCCCACTCTGATTTGGAAGCACCGCCTACCTTATAAAGTTCGTCGATACGATTAAATTCAATTTTCTGATTGTCCAGTTGCAGTTTCGTCTGTGTGAGGTTGGCTGCATCCATCTGCACCAGCTTCTGGCCTTTGGATACACGGTCGCCCACTTCTACCAGAATCCGGTCGATGCGGACAGGTGACGAAGGAGCAATGTTGTTCTTTACTTCAGCTTCTACCGTCGCTGTATAATCCTGTATCTGATCTACGGGACGGGCTGTTACATCAGCCACTTTTACTCTGGGCTTCTCGTCTTCCTGTTTCACAGCAGCCTTATCTTTTCCACCCGTACATGAGCTCATTACTACTGTCAATAGCAGAGCCACTAATTGGATACCTTTTTTCATATTCCTTAGTTGTAATTTTAGTTGTCTATCTTTATTGTTTTCCCAAAACCTGATCAAGGTCAGCCTTAGCTACCAGGTAATCGTAGATTGATTGATTGTAAGTAAGTTGTGCCTGCGTCAGTGATACCTGCGAACTGTTAAGTTCAAGCACGGTTCCCTTACCGACTTCATAACGTTTTCCGGCAATCTGTACCGCTTTTTCAGCCTGCATCACGTTTTCTTTGTTGCTGACCACCTGCTCGGAACTGGCAGTCATATTGTTACGGTAGCTGACTACCTGCATATTCAGTTTTCTCTCCGTATCGATACGGTTCCAGTCAAGCTGGCGCATCTGGATGCGGGCCGATTTTACCTTCGTAAAGTTGCTCGCCCTATACAAAGGAATGCTCAGATTGAACATCAAAGACGAACTGTTGCTCCACGTATAATCAAAGAAATTGATGTTCGGATTATACAAAGACTGATATTGATAAGAGAAGCTCATCGACAAAGTAGGCATGAAGTTCGTTTTCAGCGACTTCACGTTCTTTTCGAGCAATTTCATATTCAGCTCGAACTGCTTCATCGTTGTATTGTTCTCCAGACTCATATCTTCTTCTTTCAACTGATTGGCAAACAGCATTGATTCGTAGTTTGTCAGATTATCGTCAGTCTTAATATCCACATCAGCCGTAATGCCCATCAACACTTTCAACTGGAGTTTTGCCAGCGTCACGGCATTGGCGGCAGAAATGACATTCGGCTTGATGCTGCGCATCTGTACTTCTGCGCTGATCTTGTCAAATTCGCTGACTGCACCTTGTTGATATTTGGCGTTCACGACATTGAAATTATCTTCTGCCAACTTATAGCTGCCTTGAAGCACTTCATAACTATCTTGTGCAAGCATCAGCTGATAATAAGCCTTGGTTACCTGATTGATCAAATCCAGTTCGGAAGCACGCGACTTCTCCACTGCCAGTTCGATATCCGTCTTTGTCATTGACATGGCCCGGTAGACTGCCGGTGCAAACAAAGGCAGGTTAATGCTCAGTCCGGCATTGGCGGTATTCGTACCATCCTGCCCCATCTTGAACGACATATCGTTCAGTTTCATTTCAGCCGCTTTGATCGTGTGATCCAATGATCCGTTTAGGCTTGCTTCGGGTAACAGGCTCTGCCATGCTTCCTTACTTGCAACTTTCTTTAAGGCAATTTCTTCTGCCGCCACCTTTATCGTAGGATTCTCATCCAACGCTATTTCCAGGGCTTTGTCCAACGTCAATGTCAGCGTATTCTGCGTTGTCTGCTCCGTCTGAGCCTTTGCAAAGCCAAACGCACAGAGAGCCATTGCCGTCAGAAGCATTTTCTTGCCTGTCAATCTTTTCAATCTGTTCATAAACTCGTTTCTATTTGATCCTTAATTGTTTGTCATCCGAACCTAGCTCCTATTGTTGCTCGACCCGGTTTTTACGATATTCTGATATAAATTCCTCTAAAACTTTGGCTCCTTTTTCCGTGGAAATGCCACGTATATAGGTAAACATGATGGATTCATATACTTCTATAAAAGGATATTCGTTGCAAATGTCCGTATTCAGCAGCACATCAAACTGCTCGCGCACCAACAGATTGACTATCTCAAAGTTGACATCCGCCCGAAAGATACCTTGCTCTACCCCCGACTTAAAGAAAGACATCGTCTTCTCCGAGTCACTTTCACTACGGTCTTTCATCATCGCATATACCTTCGGATATTTCTTTATATCCTCGAAGAAGCGCTTGTTGGTCTGATGAAAGATCTCGATGCTTTTCTGAAAGACAGCAAGTATCACCTCCAGCACATTGTTGGATTGCTCGTATATCTCCTGCAAGTATTTGTCTCTTTCAGCTTGCTTTTGCAGAATACACTCTTTCAATAATGATTCCTTATCTGCAAAAACCTCATAGAGCGTACGTTTGGAAATGCCCAATGCTGCCGCAATGTCATCCATCGTAATACACTTGATACCTTTCAAAGTAAAAGCTTCTGTCGCGGTCATTATAATCCGTTCTCTCAGCTCCGCCTTTTGGGACGCGTCTCTTCCATGCTCCATCATCACTCTTTTTAGATTTTGTTAGACTCAGTTTTCTATAAATTCACCATTTAAAGCGAAAAACGGAACAAAGATATATAGAAAACTCAATTAACAAATCAAGTTTCCTTTTATTTATAGCCCATTTGATAAATATTATCATTCATTAGAGGTATATGAAAACAAGTGTTAAGAGGAAATATAGAGCAAAAGTAAGGAATAGAGGTATATGAAGTAAAGTTTTATCGCTGTAAGAGGGAGAATAATCGGCAAATGCCGGATAAATACCGATAAGAATCGATCGTTTATCCGGCAATAACAGTCACCATTATTAACGAAAAGCGAAAAAGGAGGTTTAGTACTCTAACTTAGTCCTTTTTAAAAAAGCGACTGTTTTATGTATTTCTTTATACATCACGATGTCATCTTTCACAAAAGGCACTTCTTTCCGGTAGGCATGCAGGAAACTCTCCAGCAGCGGAGACGTTTTCAGCGGACGGCGGAAATCGATGCCCTGCGCAGCATTCATCAGTTCGATGGCAAGGATATGTTCAAGGTTGTCCATCACTTTATAAAGTTTGGTTGCGGCATTGGCCCCCATACTTACGTGGTCTTCCTGCCCGTTGGACGAAACGATGGAATCGCTCGATGCGGCATAACAGTACATTTTGTTCTGGCTGACCATAGACGCAGCAGCATATTGGGGAATCATAAAACCGGAATTCAGTCCCGGATTGGCTACCAAAAACTCCGGAAGTTCGCGAAGTCCCATAATCAATTGAGAGACACGGCGTTCGGAAATGTTTCCCAGTTCTGCCAAGGCAATGGCTAGAAAGTCATAGGAGATAGCCAACGGCTGACCGTGGAAATTTCCACCGGAAATGATTCTGTCTTCGTCAGGGAAGATCGTTGGATTGTCCGTGACGGAATTGATTTCGGTCAGCAGTACGGAGGAAACATAGCGGATAGCGTCTTTCGTAGCACCATGCACTTGCGGAATGCAACGGAAAGAGTAAGGATCCTGTACGTGCGCCTTGGGACGTTCGATCAGTTCGCTGCCTGCCAGCAGTTTACGGAAAGCCTCTCCCGTCTCGATCTGTCCGGGATGAGGGCGTATCTGCTGGATGCAATCCATAAACGGGTCGATGCGTCCGTCGAAGGCTTCGAGAGAAAGGGCGGCTATCAGGTCGGCTTTCTTGGAGAGGCGGAAGGCTTTGAGAATGGCAAATACACCGTTGGCACTCATGAACTGGGTACCGTTGAGCAGTGCAAGCCCTTCCTTGCTCATGAGCCGGACGGGTTCCCAGCCAAATTCGTCGAGCACGCTGATGGCTTCGCATTTCTTTCCTTTATAGTTGACGTCGCCCACACCGATCAAAGGAAGGAACAGATTGGCTAATGGGGCGAGATCGCCGGAAGCTCCCAAAGAACCGCGATCATAGACGATGGGCAGTACGTCGTTATTGAAAAAGTCGAGGATACGCTGCACAGTGATTAGTTGCACGCCGCTATGTCCCAACGAGAGGGCGTGGGCTTTGAGCAACATCATCAGTTTGATGATGACAGGACGGATTTCTTCGCCTACACTGCAGGCATGGCTCTTTATCAGGTTTTCCTGCAAGGTTCCCAATTCGCCGGGAGATATATTTTTAGTGCATAACGAGCCGAAGCCGGTGGTGATGCCATAAAGAGGTTCTTCGGAAGAAGCTATTTTATGGTCGAGATAATCACGGCATTTCTGAATGCGGAGCTTGGCTTCGGGAGCCAGTTCCAGCTTCAGATTCTCGTTGATGATCCGTTCGATGATTTCGAAGGTCAGTTCTCCGGAACCTATTTGATACACATTCTTGCTCATACGCGTAAGTCTTGGTTGACGGCATCCAGTAATTCTTTCTCTTTCCGGCAAGCGGTTTGCTCTATCCGGTCCGCTTCGGCTTGCAATTCTTGGACAAATTCTTTGTCTTTGAGTACCCCCAGATTAATGCGGACATTCAGCAATGCTCCCAATACGGCGGATCGTGCCGCCATCATGGCTACACAAGCGTCTGTAATAGCGTTCCGATTCCCCAGACGGGCGATGTCTGCTATGACGGGCATCACTTCGAGTGCTTTTCGGGCAACTTCCATCGGAATGAGGGCGGCATGCCTGGTGGCTTCCTGAATGGCAGCGCTGCGGGCAGCTTTTTCTTCATCGGTAGCTTTGGGAAGTTTAAAACAGGCAAAAACTTCATCATAGGCTTCGGAGTCTTTATCAATCAGGGCGATGAATTCTTTTTGGAATCGGGTGGTAAGCGTCTGTGCGTGCTGCATTACTTCTTCGCTGGCTTCATATCCTTTCTTGCCGATGGTGAGTCCTGTCACCATCGTGGCCAAAGCGGAAGCCAGCGCTCCACCTAAAGCGGCAATACTGCCACCGCCGGGTACCGGATCATTGCCGGCTACCTTATCTAAGAAATCTTTTACGGTTAAATCTGCTAACATGGTATTTTATGCTTTTAGTTATCAATTGACGGGGTATAACATACCGCCTTTAATAGTCATGATGACACAGTTCATGCCTACGTAGTATGGCAGAATGTGATAATTGTCCGAATTCAGTATGACAAAGTCACCTTGCTTGCCTACTTCGATACTTCCGATCCGGTCTGCCCGATGAAGGGCAGCAGCCCCGTTTAGTGTGAGGGCAGTGATGGTTTCTTCGATGCTAAGTTTCATGTAAATACACGCCAAAGCAATGGTCAACGGGATGGAACCGGAGAAACAGCTTCCCGGATTCAAGTCTGTGGCAAGTGCTACGGCACAGCCGGCATCAATCATTTCACGACCGCGTGCATAAGGTTCTTTCAGTGCGAAAGCCGTCAGAGGCAGCAGGGTAGCTACTACTCCTGCGTCGGCCATTGCACGGATTCCGGCATCGGAAGCCTGAAGCAGATGATCAGCAGACAAAGCGCCCAGTTCGGCAGCCAGCTCAGCACCACCAAAGGAAACGATTTCATCGGCATGGAGCTTTAACAGGAAGCCTTGTTCTTTGGCTGCCCGAAGGAGACGGCGGGACTGTTCGACAGAGAAAACTCCTTGTTCGCAAAAGACATCACAACATTCGGCTAGTTCGTTCTCGCGGATAACGGGGAGCATTTCACGAATCAGAAAGTCGATGTATTCGTCTCCTCTTCCTTTATACTCTTCGGGAAGGGCGTGGGCTCCTAAGAAAGTGGATACAATGTCGATACGTTTGTGCTCGTCATTGTTCAGGCTGCGCATTATTTTCAGTTGCAGCAGCTCTGTTTCCCGATCGAGTCCATAACCGCTTTTACCTTCTACCGTGGTGACTCCCATAGCACTCATCTTCTTCAGAAAGCCTTCGGCTGCCGAGCGAAGTTTCAGGAAATTCATTTGCCGGGTAGCTTTTACGGTACTGGCTATCCCTCCGCCACGTTCCATGATGGACATATAGCTTTCGCCTTTCAGCCGCCATGAAAATTCTTCGGAACGTTCTCCGCCAAAAACAAAATGGGTATGCGAATCGACAAAGCCCGGAAGCAGGCAATGTCCCCGGGCGTTGTAATGCCAGTAATGCTGGTAGTAGCCGTCACGATCTTCGCCACGACTCTCGCCGACGTAAGTGATGATGCCTTTGGTCACTTCTACCGTTCCGTTTTCTATGATGCGGAGTTGTCCCATTTCCGCACCTTTACGGGCGGAGATTCCTGTCGGGGTGACAATACGGGCATTGAATATAATCAGGTTTTCACTCATTGATCTTTTATTATTCGGTTCTTACTATTTCAATCATAATTCGATATAAGTTTCAGCAGCTTTATATCGGACGCACATTATTTTAATACTCCGGGCGCTATTCCATGATACGCGCTTCCAGCACCTGCTGCATGGAGAAATTCTCCAGTCCTAAATAATAGGAGGCCGTATCTATCAGCGCTTCCATCGGCACCAGACCAATGATCTCACTTCCAACAATCGCCACTCCATAGCGGCGGGCCTCAATACGCACCAATTCGAAAGCACGGTAAAGGGCGGTGCGGGTGTAATCGGTCATATTAATGGATACTTGGGTGATATTCCGCTCTTTCAGTTCCACCCCCATTGCTTTGACGTAGCGGAGACCGCCGTTGATATGCCGGATATTCTTTGCTATCTTCGTGGCTATTTCAAGATTATTGGTACTCAGATTGATGTTATAAGCAACCAGCGGCATTCGGGCACCGATAGCTACCGTTCCGGCAGTGGGATGACGCTCGGCAGGACCGAAGTCGGGCTGCCATTCGGGAAGTCTGATTTTCTCCGCCATTCCTTCAAATTCTCCCTTACGGACGGAGGCCAGATTTTCCCGATGCGGAGCTGTGGCGGACTTTTCATACAGAAAGACTGGGAGATTATATAGTTCCGCCACCCGGGAAGCCACTTCTTTCGACAGGGCGACGGCTTCTTCCATCGTCGTATTCTTGATCGGAATGAAAGGAACCACATCCACCGCTCCCATGCGGGGATGCTGTCCGCTATGATGATTAAGGTCTATCAGACGGACAGCAATGCCGATAGCTTCAATGACTGCATCGCGCAAGGCTTCCGGTTCGCCAACCAAAGTGACTACCAGACGGTTATGATCTTCATCATTGCTATAATCGAGCAGCTTCACGCCGGATTTGCCACGAAAAGGGGCTACTATCTTGTCTATTTTCTCCAAATCACGTCCCTCGCTAAAGTTGGGGACACATTCGATGATCTTACTCCAATTCATATTTATTTCTCTATTTCGTTACTTTCTATTACAATGCTTCTTTTATTGTCTTTTTAATCAGCTCGTCATCAGCCAGATAAGGCATCGTTATATGATACCCTTCCGAATGTGATTCATTGAAAGCGTCACTAGTTTCCATTGCATGCGGATTGCGGGCCCACGAACGGCGGGCCACTCCGCCCATCACATCCCAAAGCATAGCCGAGCGAAGTATCTCGTCTACCCGTTCGCTGCCGTCACATACCATGCCGAAGCCGCCATTAATCGCTTTTCCGATACCGACTCCGCCGCCATTATGCAGGGCTACCAAGCTCATGCCACGCGCGCAGTTTCCGGCGAAACACTGCACGGCCATATCAGCCATGACATTACTTCCGTCTTTGATATTCGATGTCTCACGGAAAGGCGAATCGGTTCCACTCACATCATGATGATCGCGGCCCAACATGATCGGTCCTACTTCTCCCCGCCGTACCATTTCATTGAAACGGAGGGCGATATTCATTCTTCCTACGGCATCCTGATAGAGAATACGTGCCTGAGTACCTACTACCAGCCTGTTCTTTTCGGCGTCGCGTATCCAGTTATAATTATCCAGATCCTGTCCCCGGCGATTGACATCAATGCACTCCATTGCGGCACGGTCCGTTTTTATCAGATCTTCGTGCCTACCGCTCAGACATACCCATCGGAAGGGGCCATAGCCATAATCAAAGAGTTGGGGTCCCATGATATCTTCTACATAACTCGGCCATATAAATCCGTCTTTCTCATCAACTCCATTGCGGGAAATCTCTTTCACTCCGGCATCATAAATCGCTTTCATAAAAGAGTTGCCATAATCGAAGAAGTAAGTGCCGCATGCCACCAGTTTCCGGATTACCTCAAAATGGCGGCGCAAAGAAGCGTCTGCCAGACGACGGAACTGATCAGGAGATTCATGAAGAAGGCGGGTCCGCTCATCGAAAGTCAAGCCTGCGGGACAGTAGCCTCCTTCGTAAACGGCATGACAAGAGGTTTGATCGGACAAAAGTTCAATATGAATCTGCTCGCGTTCCGCATATTCCAGCAAATCGACGACGTTGCCATGATAGGCTATCGAGCAAGGTTCCCGACGTTCCATCGCTTCTTTTGCCAGGCGGAAAGCTTCCGACAGGTCCTGTGTGACATGGCCTACCCATCCCTGCCGATAACGTGTTTCGATACGGGAGCTATCGACTTCGGCTATAATAGAGGCTGCTCCGGCTATTTCGGCTGCCTTTGGCTGTGCCCCGCTCATTCCTCCCAAACCGGAAGATACGAAGAGGTGACCACGCAAATCTTTGTCCTGCGGAATGCCGAGTTTCAATCGCCCGGCATTGAGTAATGTATTGAAAGTGCCATGAACAATACCCTGCGGACCGATATACATCCAGCCGCCCGCCGTCATCTGCCCATAGTTGGCAACTCCCATTTGTGCGGCAATGTGCCAGTCGTGCTGATTGTCGAACTGACCTATCATCATAGAGTTGGTAATAATAACGCGGGGAGCATCGGGACGGGAACGAAACAGTCCCAACGGATGTCCGGACTCAATGACCAGTGTTCGCTCAGGAGTAAGTTCTTCGAGATATTGCTTGATCAGGAGGTATTGCATCCAGTTCTGACAAACTTGGCCGGTTTCACCATAAGTAACAAGTTCATAGGGATACAACGCGATATCAAAACAGAGATTGTTGTCAATCATTACTTGAAAGGCTTTGCCTTCCACACATTTGCCACGATATTCATCAATCGGCCTGGCTTTCAGATCGCCTGCGGGACGGAAGCGGTATCCGTAAATTCGCCCACGGGTACGCAATTCTTCCATAAATTCAGGTGCCAGTTGCTCATGCAATTCCAAGGGGATATAGCGCAATGCATTCTTCAATGCCGTAGCTGTCTGCGCCGGCGTAAGCGTATAACTACGGTCGGGGGCCCTCCGGATACCTTCTATGAAAGCTGGGTAGGGAGGTAACGTGTTGCCAAGAGTTATCTTCATAATAAGCAGAATTAAGGATTACAAACTGTAAGCAATACAGTTCTATAACTCTTCGCAATATAGAAAAAAAGAAGAGAAAAGACAAAGGTTTTGGTAGATTTATTATCAGAAAGGTATTATTTATTCTTTCTGCTGCTCACCACACAGCATTTGCAGATACTTGAAGGTATGCTTCGCTTCCTGACTGTCTTTTGTAAGGTAGGCTTTTTTCCATTCCGGATGTTTTTCCAGCAGTTGCGCCATCTTTTCTTTTCCTACAAAATCAATCTTTCCGGTCTCACCGTTCAGCTCATAGCAGACCCGTTTAGTAACCAGACTTGAAGCAGCAAGAGCATCTCCCACATTTCCGCCCAGTTTCACATCATCTTCTTCTGCAAATGTCCCACCAATTACCGACCCTAATGGCATCGCACAGAAATAGATATTTTTGCCCAACTGAACAGCCGGAGCATACCACGCCCCGAAACGCATCTTTTTATAACGCAACTTACGACAGTTGATAAATAAGTCTCCTTCAGAAGTACGCACCGCAAAACAACGCTTCTTCAACTGGCGGCACATAGATTCATCATTGCCTGCCGTTATCCGGTAGTCAGCCCCGCCTGTCAATAGAATCTGGCTTCTGGAACGCTTCTCTACTCGCAACACTGCAAGGGTATCGCCATCTTGAGCCATCAACTCCTTCAAGTTTGAATAAATGATATTCTGCGCAACTACCGGAAGGCTAATCACGCTTATCAGCAACCACAAAATATATCCTTTCTTCATAAGCCATCCTCCTTTCTTCATTCAACGCCTTTTCGAGTGGAAAGTTATAAATTTTAGCGCATAAATGCAAGAATGGAAAAAGAAATGTTGAAAAAAGAAGCCAAGAAGCCCCTTTCGCCTTCTTGGCACAGCACCTCTTACACGCAATTATCCCGGAAGCAAGTCAATCGCCCCCGAAGTTTGTTTACTCATGAAATACGGTTTATGGTTCTTTTTATAATCTTATCTTGTCTTTTTTCATCTGGAATATCAGGTGTTTTATCTGGTATATCAAGCGTTAATACCTGAGTCGGGGTTGACTAAAAAGTCGGTAGTATCTCCAATTCCC
>ERZ824575.2629-NODE-2629-length-13737-cov-15.140111_pt1 | contig 13737 bp, 13 predicted proteins | sample MGYA00519470_ERZ824575 | MGnify/ENA primary metagenome ERZ824575 (study PRJEB31778, sample SAMEA3449170) | human gut metagenome | biome: human gut; feature: human-associated habitat; material: faeces | place: United Kingdom | collected 2010/2012 ...
ATAGGAGCTTTATTGTCAAGAGTTTATATGTCTTAATAGGTAAATTCCGTTTTTTCAATTCTCCAAACTGGAATTGATTGTTTTTAGGCCTCTATATTCTTTCCCAGACGTTGCTTTAGCTCCATGATTCGCACTCGAATCTCGTCAATAACCTTCTCAAACTCCTCGTCGCTTTTTCCTGTTGGGTCTTCCAGTTCCCAGTTATCGTCAAAGGGTCTGCCAATAAAAGGACATCCCACATTGCAGCCCATGGAGATGGCGATATCCGGTTCGGGAATATCCGAAATCAGCTTGGAATACTGCGTCTGCTCCATGTCGATGCCATAAATCGCCTTCATTAGCCGCACGGCATCCTGATTGATCTGTGGCCTGGTTTCCGTCCCTGCGGAATAGCTTTCAAACACATCGGATGCAAGAGCTTTCCCCAATGCCTCTGCAATCTGGCTGCGGCAGGAGTTGTGGACGCAGATAAATGCAACCTTTGGCTTTGTCATGCGGGGAACCTGCCTTTCGTTTTGTTTGCGATTTTTACAAGGAACAGCATCACCGGCACTTCGGTCAACACGCCAACCGTTGTGGCAAGTGCGGCAGGAGAGGTTGTTCCGAACAGGGCAATGGCTACTGCAACCGCCAATTCAAAGAAGTTGGATGCGCCGATCATTCCGGCAGGTGCTGCAATGCGGTGCGGCAGCTTGAGCAGCCGACAGGCACCATAAGCAATGCCGAAAATCAGGAAGGTCTGCAAAATCAGTGGCACGGCAATCAGCACGATATGCAGGGGATTATCCAGAATGACCTGCCCCTGAAAGGCGAAGATCAGTACCAGCGTCAGCAGAAGTCCAACCGTCGTAATGCCGTCAAATTTCTTGACAAAGGTATTCTCAAAATACTCTTTTCCCTTTTTCTGGGTCACAAAATACCGGGTCAGCATACCACCTGAAAGGGGAATGACCACGAACAGCACCACCGACAAAATTAGCGTATCCCACGGCACGGACACATTAGAAACGCCCAGCAGGAACTTCACGATAGGGACGAATGCTACGAGGATAATCAGGTCGTTGGTGGCCACCTGCACCACCGTGTACGCCGGGTCGCCCTTTGTCAGAGCGCTCCACACAAAGACCATCGCCGTGCATGGCGCAGCGCCAAGCAGCACCGCTCCGGCGAGGTATTCCGTCGCAAGCTCCGGTGTAATAAACGCCTTAAACACCACAAAGAAGAACAGACTTGCCATGCCATACATGGTGAAAGGCTTGATGAGCCAGTTGACGATCCAGGTGACGAACAGACCTTTTGGATTTCTGCCCACATTTTTGATGCTGCGGAAGTCCACCTTCATCATCATGGGATAGATCATCACCCAGATGAGAATCGCCCTGGGAATCGACACCCGTGCATACTCAAACCGGTTCAGAAATTCCGGAATCTGCGGCAGAAATTTGCCGACGCAGATCCCCACCGCCATGCAGAGAATGACCCATACGGTCAGATACTTTTGAAAAAATCCAATGGGAGAAGCGCTGCGCTCTTTCATACTCTTACCTTCTTCAAAATCGCAATGACTTCATCCTTTTTCAGCACCTTGCCGTAGGACACCACCTGACCGTCCACCACCAAAGCAGGGGTGGTCATCACGCCGTAGGCTGCGATTTTCTCAAAGTCCCGCACATGGTCAATGGTCGTATCCATCCCAAGCTCCCGCAGTGCGTCTACAGTTGCCGCTTCCAGCGCATTACACTTGGCACAGCCGCCCCCCAAGAATTTTGATCCCGGACTCCTTCTTTTCGGTTTCTGCCGCCTGCATTGCTTCCGGCGTACAGCTCCCGCCGCAGCAGCAAGGCTGCTTTTGTTCTTCTTTTTTCTTACCAAATCCGAAAATTGACATTTTGATACCCTCCAATTATAAAATGAATCCCTGAAACAGGTTGAATAAGTAGCCTACAACGATAATGCCCAAAGCGCAGATAGCGATAAAAACACCCAGCAGCTTCGGCTTAACTGCCTTGCGCAGCATGATCATTGACGGCAGGGACAGCGTAGTGACGCCCATCATAAAGGCAAGCACCGTACCAAGCTGTGCGCCTTTTCCAAGCAAAGCCTCAGCAATGGGAATCGTGCCGAAAATATCGGCATACATAGGAATGCCGATGATGGTTGCTAATATTACGCCGAAGGGGTTATGGCTACCAAGAACCGCCACAACCCAGCTTTCGGGAATCCAGTTGTGAATGACAGCCCCAATGCCTACGCCGATGAGAATGTACGGAAAGACCTTCTTGAAGGTTTCCGCTACCTGATCCTTGGCATAAACTAGCCGTTCCTTCTGCGTCAACGTTGGGGAGGCAATGTCCACGACAGATGCCCTGCGGATAAATTCCTCTACCTGATTTTCCATGTGCAGCTTTTCAATCAGCGTACCGCCAGCGAGGGACACGGCATTATCAAGATGGGCAACAGTGTATTACCATTCACCAATCTGGAGCCCAAGGATAGTGATGTCTATCAGCTCATCACAACGAAACCGGGAGAAAGGAAGAAGCAAGAATGATTTTGCATAAAGAAAAGGCGGGCCGGAGCCCGCCTTAGAGTCAGTGGCAGTTTAGTACTGCCAGATATTGTTTTCTAAATCATGCAGACGCGCTTTGTAGTCGTTAATAAGCGCCTGCGTGTTTTCTGTTTATAAATGCTAGTTCTAGAACAGTCCATAAGCCTTGAGAACTCAGATACATTAATCTGTTTGTTTTGATATTGGTTGTAGTATTTCCAAAATTTGTCCGGTAAGCTGTCAGATGTAGTCTCATTGCAAAACCCTGCATTTTATAATCAAGTGCTTGTTCGTTCAATGCTGTACTACCTTCTATATTTTATTGTCTAAAATACTAAAATCATTTAATTGTTCATCAATAATTGGAATCCCTTTTTCAGATAATGATTTAACAATACTTGGTTCATAATAATCATAAAGAATACACTTATATCCTTGCTTTAAGTCCCATTGCTTATCGATTCGTCCAGTTGCAATGTCTGCATAGTGATTTCCTTTACCTAATGCTAGAAATTCTACTCTCTTTGTTTCTTTATCAAAAAACACTTGATTTACAGAGTTTAAATCAATTTCAAACAGATAGCCTGTCTTATCAACACTTCTCGAATTCCATCCTGATCCCCAAGAAATTTGAAAGAAATGATTTAATACATCATTTTCAATCCACATTTTTTCATTTATTCTACTATGAATCCAATGTCTAGTAAAATTTAATGTTAATGCTCGAAATACAATTCCAATCACAAATGTTGATGCAAATACTATTGCACATTTATCAAAATTAATATAATTTGTCGATGTAACTATCAACACTCCATAAACTAATGAACATATCGCAATAAGAAAAGAGAAATGATACACCATTTTAAATGGCCTCCATTTTTTTTCTTTGTGTATACGATTTCTTTGTGCTTTATTTTTTTCTTTTTTAGATATAGTAAGTTCCACAATAGTCCTCCTTAATCAGCCGTTACAACATTCCACACTTTTGTCGATTTTTCCCTAAATCTCCCAAGATATAACCTTCATTTTTATTTACATCGTACTTATAAATATATTTGTCAACCTGACTCATGAAATAATTTTTCTTAACCAAGTTTGTTATTACAGTATTTCTCTGTGTATCAACTGTTTTTTCAAGTGTAGTTGAGAAGCATACATCAATCTAGAATGAGAAGCACATGTAATTCAGACTCATTATTTACCATAATATCAATTTTTAATTGCAGGTGCAATATCATAATCCGTGAAGCATGAATTTAGTAACGCAAAAGGAAATATATGACATACACCCAACTAAGTAAACCATGAAAAATCGCCCAACCGACAGATTTCCATGTTTGCTTCCTCCATCAATTCCGATTTGTCATCCTGATCATATCACAAAAAAGCGCCCATGCCAAAACCCGGCATGGGCGCTGCCTTTACTGCTTTAGTTTTTCAGCGCCTGCATCGGGGCGGGGATGCGGCCGCCGCGGTGGATCATGACCGCAGGGCTGAACTTGCTGATGGGCATGATGGGCGCGTGGCCCAGCAGGCCGCCAAAGTCCAGCACATCGCCGGCCTTGTGGCCGATGGCGGGGATGACGCGCACCGCCGTCGTCTTGCTGTTCACCATGCCGATAGCGGCTTCATCCGCAATCAGGGCACTGATGACCTCGGCGGTGGTATCGCCCGGGATGACCACCATGTCGATACCGACCGAGCAGACCGCCGTCATGGCTTCGAGCTTTTCCAGCGTCAGGCTGCCGCAGTTGGCGGCGTTGATCATGCCGTCGTCCTCCGACACCGGGATGAACGCGCCGGACAGGCCGCCGACATGGTTGGACGCCATGACGCCGCCCTTCTTGACCGCGTCGTTCAGCAGGGCCAGGCAGGCCGTGGTGCCGCAGCAGCCGCAGCTTTCCAGGCCCATCTCTTCCAGAATGTTCGCAACGCTGTCGCCGATGGCGGGCGTCGGGGCCAGCGACAGGTCGATAATGCCCGCAGGCACGCCGAGACGCTCGCTGGCGAGATTTGCCACCAGCTGGCCCAGGCGGGTAATTTTGAACGCCGTGCGCTTGACCAGCTCGGCCACCTCGTCCATCGGGGCGTCCTTCGGCAGTTTGGCCAGCGCGGCACGCACCGCACCGGGGCCGGAAACGCCGACGTGAATCTCGCAGTCCGGCTCGCCCGCGCCGTGGAACGCGCCCGCCATGAAGGGGTTGTCCTCAGGCGCATTGCAGAACACGACGAGTTTTGCGTCGCCCATGCACATATTGTCCTTGGTCAGCTCGGCGGTCTCGCGCACGACCTGGCCCATCAGTTTGACGGCGTCCATATTGATGCCGGACTTGGTGGAGCCGATATTGACGCTGGAACATACAATATCGGTTTCGGCCAGCGCACGGGGGATAGCCTCGATCAGGCGCTTGTCGCCCGCCGAAAAGCCCTTGTGTACCAGCGCGCCGAAGCCGCCGATGAAGTTGACCCCCACGGCTTTGGCCGCGCGGTCCAGCGCCTTGGCGTACTGCACCGGGTCGGCATCAGGCGCAGCGCCCAGCAGCATGGCAATCGGCGTGACGCTGATGCGCTTGTTGACGATAGGGATGCCGTACTCGGCGCTGATGCCGTCCACGACCGGGACGAGATTGCCCGCCAGACGGACGATCTTGTTGTAGATTTTTTCGCAGGCTTTGTCGCCGTCCGGGTCGATGCAGTCCAACAGACTGATGCCCATGGTGACGGTGCGCACATCGAGATTTTCTGCGGTGAGCATCTCGATGGTTTCCATAATGTCGCGGCTGTTGATGATTCTCATACTGCCGCCCCCTTAAATGGTGTGCATGGCGTCAAAGACTTCCTGGCGGGTCACAGTGACCTGCATCTTCATCTCTTTGCCCAGCTCGGCGAAGCGGTCGCGCACAGCGGCGGCCTCGGCGGTCGATTTGCTCAGATCCACCAGCATGATCATGCAGAACATCTCCTGCATGATGGACTGGGAGACGTCCTCAATGTTGATATTCAGCTCGGCACACACCGCGCTGACCTTGGCAACGACACCCACGGTGTCCCGCCCAATGACCGTGATAACTGCTTTCATAGTATGACCCCCTCAAAATGTCCGGTGATAAACGGAATACTGCCATTATAACAAAGTTCTGCAAAAGAGTAAAGAATTTAACGAAAAGTGATACTTTTTCAAATGAGCGAACAGCCAACAAGCTGCCGCTTTGCAGGGGCCGCACAGGTGTGGTCCGCAACTGTACGGCGGACATCCGCTTGCCTTTCACGCGCGAGCCGGTCATGCCCGGCCCCTACAGGGCGTCGGAAATGTCAAAACTCCGCCGAATGTTCCGCGCCGCGTACATCATCCCGCTGCAATTCGGCCAGCAGTTCATCCTCGCCGCCGTGGAGCAGCAGCTTCTCGCTGTACTGCTCAAACCGCTCACACTCGTTCTCGGCCAAGAACGGCGCGGAGTCGGGGCCGAGGGCCAACTCGTTGACAAACACGACCATCTCCTGGCCGTCTTCAAACGCCTGCTCCATAAAGTCAAAGGCGCATTCCAGCGCGTCGCCCGCAGTGGAAACCGCTTCCTCCCGGTGGCGCACCTGCGCATTGAACGCCCCGCGCACCGTGTCAAAGGCGTCGTCAGCATCCAGGGCGCTGTCCAGGTGCCTGCTCCACTCTTCCAGCAGGGCCAGCGTGCGGGTGCGGGCGGCGGCTTCATCGGGCAGCAGTGCCCCGGCAGCCTTGTCGGTGTCCAGCCGGGCGCGGTAATTCTCGCACTGGGCGGCAAACAGCGCAGCGGGGTCGGCGTCATCCTGCTGGGTCAGTGTGCGCTTAAAGCTGCGCAGCTGCTGGTAGCAGGCATCCGTCACCGCGCCGGTGGCCGTGGCGGCGGCAAAGCGGGTGTTCAGCCCCGCCAGCAACAGGCTGACCAGGCTGATGCGCTCGTCAAAGCTCGCGTCCATGGCGCGGGCCACCACCGTGTCAAAGGGCTTGCCCTGCAGGATATCCTCGACGCCGTAGTCCTGGTGGTACTTGCGGTAGAGCACCCAGTAGGCCGCAAAATCCCGCGCGACCTCCGGGTGGCGCAGGTATTGCCCGATGACGCCCTCGTCGATGGGCAGATCCAGCTTGTCCGCCGCCTGCAGGAAGGCGGACAGATCCTCCCACCCGCGGGCGGTCACAAACTGTACGCCGTCCACATCGTTCTCGATTTTGTAAAAGTGCTGGGGGCGCAGTTCCAGATAGGCCGTCACGGCGGGGTGCAGCCGGTGGGCGCGGGCGTAGTCCTGCCAGACGCTCAGCTTCGGCTCAACGTCGATGCGCCGCACGCGGTCCAGCGTGACGAGGTCAAATTCCCGCACACTCTTGTTGTACTCCGGCGGGTTGCCCGCCGCCACAATGACCCAGCCTTCCGGCACGGCCTGGTTGCCGAAGGTCTTGCACTGCAAAAATTGCAGCATCGTCGGGGCCAGCGTCTCGCTGACGCAGTTGATCTCGTCGATGAATAGGATACCGTTTTTCTTGCCGGTGCGCTCCATGGCCGCGTAGACGCTGGCGATGATCTCACTCATCGTGTACTCGGTCACGCTGCGGGTCTTGCCGCCAAAATCCCGCTCCCGGATGAAGGGCAGGCCCACGGCACTCTGCCGCGTGTGGTGGGTGATGGTATAGGCCACCAGCGCAATGTCGCACTCCTGCGCAATCTGCTCCATAATTTGGGTTTTGCCTACGCCCGGCGGGCCCATCAGCAAAATGGGGCGCTGGCGGATGGGCGGTATCAGCGGGCGGCCAATATCGTCTGTGGCAAGGTAGGCTTGCACAGAACGCTTGATTTCCTCTTTGGCACGTTGAATATCCATGGTTCATCGTCCTTTCGGGTCAAATTCTTCCGGCTGCAAAACAAGGCGCATGGCCCAGGGCGGCACATCGGGCGGGGCGGTGCCGTCCTCCAGAAACAAAAACGCAACATCGAACGCCGGGCGGCGTGTGGGATAGACACCCTTGCCGTCGGTGAAGTATAAAACGCCCTGCAAGTCTCGCAGTGCGCCGTCCTGGCGCAGTTCTTCAATGCGGGCGAATGCGGGGCGGAAGTCCGTTCCGCCGCCGCCCACCAGTGTAAACTGGGCCGTGTAGCGGTCGAGGGCGTCCAAATCGTTCAGCCAGGTTTCGTCCCGCACGGCGTTGTCCGCCTGCATGACCAAAATGCGGCACTGGCGGAAAAAGCTGTCCTGGCTTTTTAACAAGGTGAAGGTCTCTTTCAAAAACGCCTTGACCAGCTCGCCCGCGGTGGACTCGCTGGTGTCCACCACAATGACGAAGTCGCGGATCTTTTTCACCTCGCGGCTTTCCAGCGGCTCAATTAAGGGCATATTGCCGTAGGTGCGCAGGCCGTAGCTGTAAAAGCCCAGGTCAAATTCCTCGGGGTCAAGGTGCGGCTCCTCATGCCAGACGGCGAAGCGGCGCAGGAAGTCGCGGTAGGTGCGGCGGCTGCGCCCGGCCTGCACCTGGGCCTGCAAAGCCTGGGCGGCGGTGTCCTGCCCGGCGCGCTGGCCGTTTTCCTCCATGCTCAATTCGGTCTGGCGGCCCAGGTTTTCCCACTGCTTGCCGCGCATCTGGGCCTCGGGGCTGGTGGGGTCGGCAGGCCACAGGCGGTGGCTGTCGGTGTAAAACTCCCGCTGCCACTTGTTCAACGTTTCGGCGTCGGTCTTAGTCAGCACACGGTAGATTGGCCCGGCGGCCAGAAATTTGCATGACTGCCGCAGTTGTGTATAACATTGCTGCCGCACCCAGCCCACCGGGCGCTTCGTGGCGGCGGTGTTCAGGGTGTCCAGCGTGCTTTCCACGGCAATGTCACAGGCCAGGCCCCACAGGTCGGGATCGCGCTTGTCCCGCAGCCACAGGTGGCGGAAGATGCAGTGGAACAAACTGTGCAGGTAGGCCCGGGGCAGGTAGCGGCGGTTTTTGCGGTAGGTGTCCAGCACCCAGGGCGCAGGGTAGTAGAGCGCCCCGCCGTCGGTGGCAAAGCTGCCGCCGCTCTCCGTCTGTGCGGCGGGCAGTGCCCCCAGCGCCGCCGTCAGGTAGCGCTGGTCCAGATACAACTCCCCGCGCAGCTGTTCCATGACCCGGCGGGCCATCGTCTGTTCCCATTCGGTTTGGGTTTGGATGTGTTTGGGCATTTTTACAAATCCTCAAAATCATAGGTCTTTTTCACCCGCCTGGGGCGGCCCAACAAAATGGCTGCCCCGGCGCTCCAACCGGCGCGGGAACAATAGACGGCGGCGTCAGCGGTGGGCAGGCCTAGGCCCACCAGCAGCCGCAGCGCGGCTTCATCCCGGGTGTCGATGGCCAACTTGAACGCATCCGCCGGGTGGGCGGTCAGATACAATTCATAGTCTGCGCGGGCGTTGTCGCTAAGGCCGAACGGCTGCACCAGCCGCCCCAGCGCCAGGCGGCAGAGCGTATCCGCGCTCTCGCCGACGCAGGCCTGCGTGAACGATGCGTCAAACGCCGCGTAATCTACTGCGCCGCCGGGCGTAAAGCACTGCCGCATCCGGTAGCCCTCGCCCTCAATGCTGTGGTTGAAAATATGCGCGGGGGTGTTCTCGTCCAAAAACTCCGAATACTCGGGGTAAAACAGCCGCGCACCATCCAATTCTGCCGTGATATCGGCGCTGACGGCCCCCAGCAGCTTTTTCAGCCCGGTGGGGGCGTCCGCTGCGGCCCGCAGCGTAAACACCCGTAACTGGCGGCAGTTCGTGAACAAATCGCTGCCCAAGGATTCCACCCCGGTCCCCAGCGTGACCCGGCGCAGCTTGCGGCAGTTGTAAAATGCCGCGCTGTGCAAGACCCGCACCGTGTCCGGCAGAGTGACTTCCTCCACAAAATTGCCGGTGATCTCGTGGGTGTCGGTACCGGTGCATTGCGCCCCGGGCCTGACAGGCTTTTCCGCAAAGCAGTAGGGGCCGATCTCCACAACGGGCAGACCGCCAATAACGCCGGGCACGGCGGGGCAGGGGGTATCCCCCAGCAGGCGCAGCACCCGTACGCCGCCCGCGCATGGCTCCCAGAAAACCGTCACAAAAAAGCCCCCTTTACATTACCGCCATTATAGCATAAAATAGGGACGCGAGAAACAGAAAAGTGAGAGAAATCTATGAGAAGTGTCAAGCAAACGGATATTTTGACCGGCAGCATCCCCAAACAGCTGCTGTTGTTCTTTCTGCCCATCTGGTTCGGTACGCTGTTCCAGCAGCTGTACAACACGGCGGATACTCTGATCGTCGGCAACTTTGTGGGCACCAACGCGCTGGCAGCGGTGGGCGCAACCAGCTCTTTTGTCAATCTGTTGGTGGGCCTGTTCGTCGGCCTGTGCAGCGGCGCGGGCGTTGTCATTGCCCAAAGCTGGGGCGCCCACGATGCCGACGCCGTTGACCGCCAGGTACACACGGCGCTGGTGCTCAGCGTGGCCATCGGTGCGCTGCTGACGGTGCTGGGCCTGCTGACCGCTGAGCCGATGATGCGCCTGATGGGTACGCCTGCGGAAATACTGGACGATGCAGCGCTGTATCTGCGCATCTACTTTTTGGGTATGATCCCCCAGATGCTCTACAACATGGGCACAAATATTCTGCGTGCCATCGGCGATTCCAAGCGGCCGCTGTACTTTTTGATGGCGGCGTCGCTCGTCAATATCGCGCTGGACGTTGTGTTTATCGCAGCGTTCGGCTGGGGCGTTGCGGGCGCGGCGTGGGCCACGGTACTCAGCCAGGTAGCCAGCGCGGCGCTGACGCTGCGGTGCATCGTCGGCTCCCAGGGGATGCCCTGGCACGTCCGGCCCGAAAAACTGCGGCTGCACAGCGATGTGTTCGCGGCCATCTGCACCATCGGCGTGCCCGCTGCAGCCCAGAGCGCCATGTACAACATCAGCAACATTTTCATTCAGAGCAGCATGAACAGCTTCGGCACCAGCACGATTGCGGCGTGGGGTGTCTACGGTAAGATCGATTTTGTGTTCTGGATGACGATCAACTCGCTGGGCATCGCCATCACGACCTTTGCGGGGCAGAACTTTGGCGCACGGCAGTACGACCGCGTGCGGCGCGGCGTGCGGGTCTGCCTTGCCATGGCGGCGGGCATCACGCTGTTCATCAGCGTTACGTTCTACAACCTGGCGGAGCCGCTGTTCCGGCTGTTCAGCCAGGATGACGCGGTCGTGGCCGTGGGCGTCGGCATGATGCACGTCCTGACGCCGGTGTACATCACCTATATCTGCATCGAGGTGTTGGCCGGGGCGCTGCGCGGCTGCGGCGATGTGCGCATCCCGACGCTGATCACGGTGTTTTTTGTCTGCGGCCTGCGGATGCTGTGGCTGTTTGTGGCCGTGCCGATCCGCCACGAGGTCGCCACGGTGGAGTTGAGTTATCCCATCACCTGGACGCTGGCATCCGCGCTGTTTATTGTGTACTACCTCAAGGGCGGCTGGATGCAGCGCTGCGCGGAGAAGTGGGAGAAAAAACAGAAAGCGTAACAACAAAACCCCCATCGGGAAAATTTCCGATGGGGGTCATTTTTACAAATTACAGCTTAAAGCTATCCTTCAGCGTGACGATGCGGTTGTACACGCCCTCGTGCTTGCTGTCCGGCGTAAAGTAGCCGTTGCGCACGAACTGGAAGCGGTCGCCGGGTTTGGCGTCCTTCAGGCTCTCCTCGAGCTTCGCACCCTGCAGTACCTTGACGCTGTCCGGGTTCAGGTAATCCTTGAAGTCGGCATCGTCGGGGATGCTGTTCATGTTGGACTCGGTGAACAGTTTGTCGTACAGCTCAACCTCGGCGTCCAGGCAGTGGGCGCAGCTGACCCAGTGGATGGTGCCGCGCACTTTGCGGCCGTCGGCGGGGTTGCCGTTGCGGGTCTCCAGGTCAGCCTCGGCGTGGATGGCCACGACCTTGCCGTTCTCGTCCTTGTCCACGCCGGTGCAGCGGACCAGGTACGCACCCATCAGGCGGACTTCGCTGCCCAAAGTCAGGCGCTTGAACTTCGGCGGCGGCACCTCAAAGAAGTCGCTGTTCTCAATCCACAGCTCCTTGGTGAAGGCGACCTTGCGGGTCGTTGAGTCGTTGGCGTCGCGGTTCGGGTTGTTGGGCAGGTCAAAATACTCGCACTGGTCGGCGGGGTAGTTGTCGATGATGAGCTTGACGGGGTCCAGCACGGCCACGCGGCGCTGGGCGTTCAGCTCCAGCTCGGCACGCAGCACGGCCTCCAGCTGGCGCATATCGACGAGGTTATCCGCCTTGGAGATGCCGGCGTCCTTAACGAACTTGAAGATGCTCGTCGGCGTGTAGCCGCGGCGGCGCAGGCCGGACAGGGTGGGCATACGGGGGTCGTCCCAGCCGTCCACGATGTTTTTCTCCACCAACTCACGCAGGTAGCGTTTGCTCATGACGGTGTTCGTCACGTTCAGGCGGGCGAATTCGCGCTGCTTCGGGAACTCTTTGCCGAACAGGTTGGTGATGACCCACTCGTACAGGGGACGGTGGTTCTCAAATTCCAGGCTGCACAGGCTGAAGGTGATACCCTCGATAGCGTCCTGGATCGGGTGTGCGAAGTCGTACATCGGATAGATGCACCACTTGTCGCCCTGCCGGTGATGGTGCATATAGCGGATGCGGTAAATGACCGGGTCGCGCATATTGAAGTTGCCGGAGGCGAGGTCGATCTTCGCGCGCAGCGTGCGGCTGCCCTCGGGGAACTCGCCGTTTTTCATGCGCTCGAACAGGTCGAGGTTTTCCTCGACGGAGCGGTCGCGGTACGGGCTTACGGCGGGCTTGCCGATATCGCCGCGGAACTCGCGGAACTGCTCGGGCGTCAGGTCGCAGACGTAGGCAAGGCCCTTCTTGATCAGTTCGACGGCAAACTCGTAGTCCTTTTCAAAGTAATCCGAGCCGTAGAAGAAGCGGTCGCCCCAGTCGAAGCCCAGCCAGTGAATGTCCTGCTGGATCGCGTCGACGTACTCGGTGTCCTCCTTCGTCGGGTTGGTGTCGTCCATGCGCAGGTTGCACAGGCCGCCGAACTTTTCCGCCGTGCCGAAATCGATCGTCAGCGCCTTGCAGTGGCCGATGTGCAGGTACCCGTTCGGCTCCGGCGGGAAGCGGGTGTGCACGCGCTTTCCCTCGAACCGCCCGCCGGGGGCAAGGTCCTCTTCAATGAACGCGTCGATGAAATTTCGGTTCTCCAACGGCTTTCTTTCTTCTTCCATAGTAAAAATCCTCCCGGATGAAATGTCCTGTAATTTATACATTATAGCCGATTGCCGTCCATAACGCAATGCAAAAATGCGCGGAGGCTTCCAGAATGTGAAAAAAGTGAAAACAATGCGGGAAATTTGCATTTTCCTCTTTTCAACTCGCCGAATCTATTATAAAATAGACGCGAATCGAAAAGGAGAGATCACTGACTATGCGTGAACCGAAATATAAACGAGTGTTACTCAAGATCAGCGGCGAAGCCCTCGCGGGCGACGCGCACCGGGGACTGGACTTCGCGGTCATCGGCGGAGTGTGCGACGTGATCCGGCAGTGCGTCGAAGCAGGCGTACAGGTCGGCGTCGTGGTCGGCGGCGGCAACTTCTGGCGCGGCGTCAAAGATGGCGGCGGCAAGATGGAGCGCACGCGTGCAGACCACATGGGCATGCTTGCGACCGTCATCAACGCGCTGGCCGTGGCCGACTGCCTGGAGCAGCGCGGCGTGGAGGTGCGCGTGCAGACCGCCATCGCCATGAATCAGATCGCGGAGCCCTATATCCGCTCCAAGGCCATCCGGCATCTGGAAAAGGGCCGCGTCGTCATCTTCGGCTGCGGCACAGGCAACCCGTTCTTCTCAACGGACACCGGCGCGGTGCTGCGCGCGGCGGAAATTAACGCCGACGCGATCCTGCTGGCAAAGAATATCGACGGCGTTTACTCCGCCGACCCCGCCAAGGACCCCAGCGCCGTCAAATACGACGCCATCACCTACGACGAGGTGCTGGCCCGCCATCTGGCCGTCATGGACACGACGGCGACTTCGCTTTCCATGGATAACCATATTCCCGTTCAGGTCTTTGCCCTCAAGGATCCGCAGAACATTCTGCGCGTCGTGATGGGTGAGCCGATCGGCACGATTGTAAAGGAGGAACTATAACATGGCAGATCTCAAGGAATT
>ERZ824575.2641-NODE-2641-length-13661-cov-3.064751_pt1 | contig 13661 bp, 12 predicted proteins | sample MGYA00519470_ERZ824575 | MGnify/ENA primary metagenome ERZ824575 (study PRJEB31778, sample SAMEA3449170) | human gut metagenome | biome: human gut; feature: human-associated habitat; material: faeces | place: United Kingdom | collected 2010/2012 ...
GAATTCCAACAAGATACTGTGCCGGTTATGTAGTTGATACAAGCCTTTCAGGAACACAGAATAGTGATTATTATGATAATTATATAGTTATGGATAATTCAGCACATGCATGGGTTGAAGTATTTATCAGTGGATATGGATGGGTTACTATAGACCCGACTCCCGGATATGGTGATGATTTGCCGGAGGAGGATACACAGGCATCTACAGAAGCCACACAAAGTGATTCTGAGACAGATGATGGCATGCAGGAATTTAACGGTTCTGTAGGTAATACGGCAGATAATACCAGTACAGAGGATAATTATGATTATGACTCATTAACAGGATTTTCTACATCTAAGGGATTAGGTATAGGGAAAATACATATCAATGTCAGGTATATTATTGCAGCATTTGCAGGACTGATTGTTATGGTACTGGTTATGATATGCATTTTAAGGATTGTCTCAAGAAATGTACTTCTTAATCCGGATAAAGCTGATGATAAAAAGTTATTCAGGCTATACAATTATCTTGAAAAGCTTCTGGCATTTTCAGGATTTGAAAGGCTTTCAAGCGAGGATTATCAGGATTATATATACAGGATTATTGAAGCTGAAAGCAGCCTGCAGGGAATTGGACTTGAGAAAGCAGTGCAGACAATCCTTGAGGTCAGATTTGGTAATGTAAAATGTGTTGACAAAGCTGACATAACTGGGATAATAAATACTATAAGACAGGTGCGAAGCTATGCACTTAAGAAAGCCAGAGGATTGAAGAAGCTTATAGTATGTTTAATTTAGAAGAAGAGCTTAAGAAACTCCCGGCAAAACCGGGAGTTTATATTATGCATGATAAGTGGGACAATATAATATATATAGGTAAGGCGAAGATTTTAAAGAATCGTGTAAGGCAGTATTTCCAGAGCAGCAGGAATAAGTCTGCCAAGATTGTGCAGATGGTGTCACATATTCAGTACTTTGAGTATATTATCACAGATTCTGAACTTGAGGCGCTTGTTTTGGAGTGCAATCTTATCAAGGAGCACAGACCTAAGTACAATACCATGCTAAAGGATGACAAGAGTTATCCTTTTATTAAGATTACCGTTGGTGAAGAGTATCCAAGGGTACTTTTTGCAAGAAAGATGAAGCATGGAGCAGGTAAGTATTTCGGTCCTTACACTTCTGCGGCAGCAGTCAAGGACACTATTGAACTTCTATGCAAACTGTATAAGGTAAGAACCTGTAACAGAAATCTGCCTAAAGATGAGGGCAAGGACAGGCCGTGTCTTAATTATCATATCGGACAGTGTGATGCACCATGTCAGGGATATGTAAGCGGTGAGGAATACAGAAGAAGAATTGATGAGGTTGTAGCTTTCTTAAATGGTGATTACAAGAAGATTATGGACAGGCTTACAACGCAGATGCAGGAAGCGTCTGATAAGATGGAGTATGAGGAAGCTGCAAGATACAGAGACCTGTTAATGAGTGTCAAGCAGGTTGCACAGAAGCAGAAGATTACAGCAGATGATGTTAATGACAGAGATGTCATTGCGTGTGCAAGTGACGGTCAGGACGCAGTTGTGCAGGTGTTCTTTATCAGGCAGGGCAAGCTTCTTGGAAGAGATCATTTTCATATGAAGGTTGCCGAAGGTGACTCTAAGAGCGACATAATTTCGGAATTTATGAAACAGTATTACGGCGGAACTCCATTTATACCTAATATTATTATGGTGCAGTACGAGATAGAGGATGCGGATACAATAGCACAGTGGCTTAGTGCAAGAAAGAGTCGCAAGGTAAGTATTGTCACACCTAAGAAGGGCGACAAGGAAAAGATGGTTGAGCTTGCATATAAGAACGCCCAGCTTGTTCTTACACAGGATGCGGAGAAGATTAAGCGTGAGGAGAGCAGGACAACAGGAGCTATGAAAGAGATTGCCGGATGGCTTGGACTTGGGACACTTCACAGAGCAGAGGCTTACGATATATCTAATACAAATGGCGTTGAAAGTGTTGGCTCAATGGTCGTTTTTGAGGATGGAAAACCAAAGAAGAATGATTATCGCAAGTTCAGGATAAGAACAGTAAAGGGGCCGGATGATTATAAGAGCATGCGTGAGGTTCTGACAAGACGTTTTACAAGGGGTATGCGTGAGCGGGAAGGACTCGAGGATAGTCATGGATTTTCGAGATATCCAGACCTTATTATGATGGATGGCGGACGCGGTCAGGTGAATATTGCACTTGATGTACTTAAGGAACTGGGACTTAATATTCCTGTGTGTGGTATGGTAAAAGATGATACCCACAGCACAAGAGGTTTGTATTATAACAATATTGAGATACCGATAGATAAGCACAGCGAGGGCTTTAAGCTGATTACAAGGGTGCAGGATGAGGCACACAGATTTGCAATAACTTATCACAGAAGCTTAAGAGATAAGGCACAGGTATCTTCTGTACTTGATTCGATTGAAGGAATCGGACCTGTAAGAAGAAAGGCACTTATGAAGCATTTTCTTGATATAGAAAAGATACGGCAGGCATCAGTGGATGAGCTTATGAAGGCTGATGGTATTACTGAAAATGTGGCAGAGAATATATACAATTTCTTTCATTGATAATACTTTTATAATAGCATTTAGAGCTTGTCTGTGATAAACTTAGGATATATGAAATCGTAAACATGAGTTTGGAGGCATAGAATATATGAATAATGGTAAAGAGAGGGTAAAGTTATCTAAAGTTATCCAGAAAATGAATCTTGTTAATCTTACACCACAGATAGATGTGTCAGGAATCTGGCTTAATCTGCCTGATGTGAACAGACCGGCTTTGCAGCTTACAGGTTTTTATGACCAGTTTGATAATGACAGATTACAGATTATTGGTAATGTGGAGAATGCTTATCTTGCGAGTCTTTCTGAGCAGGAGAGATATGAAAGATATATGCAGCTTTTGTCAAGTAATATTCCATGTATTATATTCTGCAGGAGTATAAAGCCAGAGCCTAAGATTATTGAACTTGCGGTTAAGTATCAGATACCTCTTCTTATGACAGACCAGGCAACATCTTCATTTACAGCAGAAGTAATACGCTGGCTGAAGGTTCAGCTTGCACCATGTATCGTAATCCATGGTGTTTTAGTTGATGTATATGGTGTAGGTGTACTTATCACAGGTGAGTCTGGTATTGGTAAGAGCGAGGCTGCACTTGAACTTATAAAAAGAGGACACCGTCTTGTAACTGATGATGCGGTTGAAATCAGAAAGGTCAGTGACGAGACTCTGGTTGGAAGCGCACCGGGAGTTACCAAGTATTTTATAGAGCTTAGAGGCATTGGTATTATTGATGTCAAGACACTTTTCGGTGTTGAAAGTGTTAAGGAAACTCAGGAAATAGATATGGTTATCAAGCTTGAGGACTGGAACAAGGACAGAGAGTACGACCGCCTTGGACTGGAGGAAGAATATATAGAATATCTTGGAAATAAGGTTGTGTGCCATACGCTTCCGGTAAGACCAGGACGTAATCTTGCTGTAATTGTTGAGTCAGCAGCGGTCAACCACAGACAGAAGATGATGGGATATAATGCAGCGAAGGAATTATACAGAAGAGTACAGGAAAATCTTATGAGAGGCGGGGAGGATGACGATGAGTAAGATTATATTTGGAATTGATGTTGGAGGAACAACCTGCAAATGTGGTACATTTTCTGAAGAAGGTGAGCTGTTAAGAAAAGAAGAGATTCCTACAAGAAAGGATGAGGGTGGAAGCCTGATTCTGCCTGATATAAGTGAGTATATCAAGGGCGTTCTTGCAGATATGAATATGACAACAGAGGATGTGGCAGGAATCGGAATGGGACTTCCTGGTGCATGTCTTGAGGATGGAACTGTCAACAAATGTATCAACTTGGGCTGGGGAGTATTTAATGCAGCCAATGCACTGTCTGAGCTTACAGGTATTCCTGTTAAGATTGGTAATGATGCCAATATGGCAGCACTCGGAGAATTCTGGGTAGGCGGTGGAAGCGAATATAACAGCATGGTAATGGTGACGATTGGAACCGGTGTAGGCGGTGGAGTTATTATTGATGGAAAGCCTCTTTATGGATTTAACGGTGCAGCAGGTGAGATAGGTCATCTTCCACTTGTTGAAGGTGAGACTGAGAGCTGTAACTGTGGAAAGAAGGGCTGTCTTGAGCAGGTTGCTTCTGCAACTGGAATTGTAAGAACGGCTAACCGTATGCTTGCAGAAAGTGACATGCCTTCATCTTTAAGAAGTGTGCCATACATATCGGCAAAGGTTATATTTGACGAGGCTAAGGGAGGAGATGCCCTTGCTATACAGGTAACAGAGTATGTATGCAGGTATCTTGGAAAAGGACTTGCATGTGCAGCGGGAATGGTTGACCCGGAGGTATTTGTAATTGGTGGCGGAGTTTCTGCCGCAGGGGAATATTTTATCAATCTTATTGATAAGTATTATAAGGAATGTGTGTTCCATGCGAGCAGACAGACTAAGATAGTTAAGGCTGCACTTGGCAATGATGCAGGAATGTATGGAGCAGCAAAGCTTATTCTTGGAAATTAGTATTAAGGATAGTGAGATTATATGGATAATAAAATGTTATCAGAAGCATTAATATCAATGCTTGGTGCCGGGAATGTAAGAACAGGTGAACTAATGAAGACACATACTACATTCAGAATCGGAGGTGCTGCAGATTATTATGTAACACCACAGGCAGAAAAGCAGATAGCAGATGTTATCGCATTTTTGAAAAAATCGGACATTAAATATATTGTTATTGGAAATGGCAGTAATATTCTTGTGAGTGATGAAGGCTTCAGGGGAGTTGTAGTTGAGCTTGGCGATGGTTTTTCAGATTATGAGTTTCTGCAGGATTCACAGGATAATTCAGATGAAGTGCTTGTCAAAGCAAGTGCAGGTATGAAGCTTACAAGACTTGGCAACCAGCTTGCTGCTAATGGAATTGCCGGATTTGAATTTGCAACAGGTATTCCGGGTTGCATAGGTGGTGCTGTAAGAATGAATGCAGGTGCTTATGGCGGGGAGTTCAAGGATATTCTTGTCAGTGCAAAGGTTATTGATGATGAAGGTATTATCAGGGAGCTTTCAGCAGATGAACTTGAGCTTGGATACAGAACAAGTATTGTAGCGAAAAGCAATATGATTGTTCTTGAAGCAACTTTGAAATTAAGAAAAGGTGAACCGGATATAATAAGAAATAATATCTCAGAGCTGGCAGCTAAGAGAAGGCAGAAGCAGCCACTTGAGTATCCTAGTGCCGGAAGCACATTTAAAAGACCGGAAGGATATTTTGCAGCAAAGCTTATTGAGGATGCAGGTCTTAAGGGTTGTGCAAGAGGTGGCGCACAGGTATCGGAGAAGCATGCCGGATTCGTTGTCAATAAGGGCGATGCAACTGCGAAGGATGTATGCGAGCTTACGGATTATATTAAGAGTGAAGTTATGGAAAAGTTCGGTGTCGGGCTGGAACTGGAAGTTGTAAAGGTTGGATTCTAAGGCTTGTTATAATTAAACAGACCAGTAATTAAGGACAGATAAGAAAGAGAAGATGATAAGATGAAGATGATTATTGTTACAGGTATGTCAGGTGCAGGTAAATCTACAGCACTTAATGTATTAGAAGATGAGGGGTATTATTGTGTCGATAATATGCCAATCTCTCTGATTCCTAAATTTGCAGAGCTTGCCAATGCTGGTGATGATGGTTACAGTAATATAGCCATTGGTGTAGATATAAGAAGTGGTCACGCACTTGCTGAGCTGGATTCAGTGCTTGATGATATGCTTAATAAGCATTTTAACTATACAATTCTGTTTCTTGAATCAAGTGATGAAGTACTTGTAAAGCGATACAAGGAAACGCGAAGAACACATCCGCTTGCAATGGATGATCATGACAGAATAGATAATGTAATAAAGCTGGAAAGAGATGAGCTTAAGTTCTTAAAGAAAAGAGCAGATGTTATAATCGATACAAGCCAGATGCTTACAAGGGAACTTAAGGCAGAGCTTGAGGGCATATTCTTTGACGATAAGAATTTCAAGAATCTGTTTGTTACAGTTCTTTCTTTTGGTTTCAAATATGGAATACCTGCAGACGCAGATCTTGTGTTTGATGTGAGATTTCTGCCTAATCCATATTATATTGAAGAACTTAAACACCTTACCGGTAATGATAAGCCTGTACAGGATTATGTGAAGAAAGCTCCGGAGACAACAGAATTTCTGAAAAAGATAGATGATTTATTAAAGTTCCTTCTGCCTAATTATGTTAAGGAAGGAAAGAACAGTCTTGTTATTGCAATTGGCTGTACAGGAGGAAAGCATCGTTCAGTTACTCTTGCTAATGAAATCTATAAGCTTATAAGCAGGACTGAGTATGGATGCAAGGTTGAGCATAGAGATATTGAGAAAGATTCTAAGAGAAAAGGTTAAGTATGTCATTTTCATCAGAAGTAAAAGAAGAGTTAGTTAAGAAAACAGATTCCGCGAGGCATTGCCAGATTGCGGAATTTGCTGCGTTTATGGGAATGTCTGGCAATGTAAGCGAGACAGATAATGGAGAATTATGTCTGGAATTCGTTACAGAGAACGAATTATCAGTCGAGAAATTCAGTGACCTGTTATTGAGAATATTTAGCATTAAGATGGATGCTGATACGAATAAAATGGTTAAGAATGGCAAGGAAACTATTATAAGGATAACCAGACAGAGTGATGTTGCTAAGATATTGCAGACATTAAAATGGTGCGACGACCGGTTTACACAGATTGAACCGGTGTTTGTTGACGCAAGAATTGTAGCTATGGACTGCTGTAAGAAAGCATTTATAAGAGGAGCTTTTATGGAACGAGGTTCTATAAGTGACCCGAACAAGTTCTATCACTATGAGATTGTGTGCAAATATGAGGAGGACGCTGATATTCTTATGGATATGCTGCGTTTTTTCGGACTCGATGCCAAGGTTATTGTAAGAAAAAACAGTTTTGTTGTGTATATGAAAGAAGGCAATAATATTACTGATACGCTTAATCTTATGGGAGCGGTTGTATCACAGATGAATCTTTACAATGTCATGATTCTTAAGGGGATCAGTAATGATGTCAACAGAAAGGTAAACTGTGAGACTGCTAATCTTAACAAGACAATTGAAGCGGCGGTCAAGCAGATTAAGGATATTGAACTTATAAGAGATACTGTCGGACTTGACAGTTTAAGTGACAGTCTGATGCAGGTTGCTCTTTTAAGACTTGAGAATCCTGACATGAGTCTTCAGGGATTAGGTGAGCTGTTAGACCCTCCGGTTGGTAAATCGGGTGTAAACCACAGGTTAAGAAAGATTGGCGAGAAGGCAGATGAATTAAGACAGAGCATGGGAATCTCTGTCTGATTAAATATTTTTAATAAAATTTTACATTTTCTTTTCAAATAGGGATTGACAAGAAGTGTATAATTGAAAATATGAGATAAAAGAGCAGTCATATACTGCAGAAAGGTTGATTATGATGACTAAAGTAGATATAATTTCAGGCTTTTTGGGAGCAGGTAAAACAACTCTTATAAGTAAGCTTTTAAAGGAAGCCTTAAAGGGAGAGCAGGTAGTTCTTATTGAGAATGAATTCGGTGAAATCGGTATTGATGGAGGATTCCTTAAAGATTCTGGTGTTGAGATAAGAGAGATGAATTCCGGATGCATCTGCTGTTCACTTGTTGGTGATTTCGGAACTTCTCTTAAGGAGGTTGTTGATAAGTATCATCCAGACAGAATCATTATTGAGCCTTCAGGAGTAGGCAAGCTTTCAGATGTTATCAAAGCGGTTAAAGACCTTCACATTGAGAATGAAATCGTTCTTAACAGTGCTTCAACAGTTGCAGATGCATCTAAGGTTAAGGTATATATGAAGAATTTTGGTGAATTCTTTAATAACCAGATTGAGCATGCAGGAACTGTTATTTTAAGCAGAACACAGAATGTTTCTGAAGAGAAGTTAAAGACAGCTATTGAGCTTATTAAGAGTGTTAATCCTAATGCACATATTATCACAACTCCTTGGGATGATATTGACGGAACTAAGATTCTTGGTGCAATGGAGAATGTTACTAACCTTGAGTTAGACATGCTTGCAGAGGCAGCGCAGAAGGCTTATGAGGAGCATGAGAAGGAGCACCACCATCATCATCATGAAGATGGAGAGTGCTGCTGTTGTGGCGGACATCATGATGATGATGACGAGCATGAGCATCATCACGACCACGAGCATGAACATCACCATGACCATGACGAGGAGCATGAGCATCATCACGACCACGAGCACGAACATCATCATGACCATGACCATGATCATCACCATCACCATGCAGATGACGTATTTACAAGCTGGGGAACAGAGACTCCTAAGAAGTATGAGAAGGCAGAGCTTGACAGCATATTAAAGAAGCTTTCTGAGAGTGAAGATTATGGTAAGGTTCTCCGTTCTAAGGGTATGCTTCCTTGCACAGATGGAACATGGATGTATTTCGACCTTGTACCAGAAGAATATGAGATTCGTGAGGGAAGTGCTGATTTCACAGGAAGAATCTGTGTAATCGGTTCTGAACTTAAGGAAGATGCACTTAAGGAACTTTTTGAAGTTTAATCAGTGTTTAATAGAAGAACACATTTTTACAACGCATTTATAATGAAATGATAGCGCAAATGCGCGGAAATGAGGATAAATATGGCAAATGAGGAATATCAGATTCCGATTTTCTTGATTAACGGTCAGCTTGACAGTGGTAAAACAAGATTTATCTCCGATACTATAGCAATGGGACAGTTTGCAGACGCTAAGAATAAACTTCTTATTGTGTGTGAAGAAGGTGAAGAGGAGTATAGCGAGAAGCTTCTTAAGGACAACGGAGTTGATATGGTTGTTGTAGAGAAGGAAGATTTTAATATCAAGACTCTTAATGAACTGGACAAGAAGTATGATCCATGGATTGTTATTATCGAATATAACGGAATGTGGGATCCAGCACTTATTCTTGGAAGTGAGAAGCCAAGAGGATGGCAGGTATACCAGTCTATAACTTTAGTTGATGCTAATTCATTTGGCTTACAGTGGGCTAACATGAAGTCTATTATTGCAGAGTCTGTTAAATATGCTGATATGGTTATCTTTAACAGATGCAAGTCAGGTATGGATCTTGGCAGCTACAGAAGAAGCATGAGAGCATTAAATCCTGCACTTCAGATTATCTTCGAGGACGAGAAGGGTGACCAGGTTGCTATATCTGAACAGCTTCCATACGATATCAATGCTGATGTTATTCAGGTTGATGACGAAGATTATGGTATCTGGTATATGGATGTGTCTGAAAGACCGGAAGTATACGCAGGTAAGAAGGTAAGATTCAAGGGACAGGTTCTTAAGAACAAGTACTTTAAGGATAAGAATTTCGTTCCGGGAAGAAAGGTTATGACATGCTGTGCAGAAGATACACAGTTTATTGGTTATATCAGCTTCTACAACAACATAGCTTCTCTTGAGAACAGAGAATGGATATGGGTTACAGCTACTATTAAGTATGAATTCCAGATGGCATATAAGAAGAAAGGTCCTGTTCTTTACGTTGAAAGCGTAGAAAAGACAGGTGCACCTAAGGAAGAGATGGTGTTCTTCTGATATGATACAGGATATATGGCCAAAACATCTGGACAACCAGTATAAGAATCTTAAGCCAGGCAATGAGGATACTGTGTTTTATTTTCAGGGTTCCTCGTTGCTTGCAAGACCATCAGGACATTTTAACTCACAGAATCCTGAAGAAAATGTATTAAAATATCCACAGTATGATGAGTTCGTTCAGGGGATAAAGTCCTCTTACGGAGACAAAGCTGTGGATAACTTTGAATTTATATATCTGTTGTCAATTGATGAGGAACATTTTTTCCTCGCAAGAAAGACAGGAAGCCTCGAAAGAGGCACATTCTTGGGAGAGATGGCTGATTCAGCTGTACACAAGGATATGTATTCTTTCGTCAGAGGATATGAATTCGTAGGAGTCGATTCTTTCCGTAAGGCACAGCCAAGAGAGCATGCTTATGCGGCTATTACTGCATTTCATCTGTATGGCTGGTACAGGGATAATCATTTCTGCGGAAGATGCGGAAAACCACTCAAGCATGATGACAAGCAGAGAATGTTACGCTGTGACTGCTGTAAGAATATGGTATTTCCTAAGATATGTCCGGCTGTTATTGTTGCAGTTACAGATAAGGACAGAATTCTTCTTACTAAATATGCGGGAAGAACTTATAGGAATTATGCGCTTATTGCCGGATTCACAGAGATTGGTGAAACAACAGAGGAAACTGTAAGCAGAGAAGTTATGGAAGAGGTAGGTGTGAAGGTTAAAAATATCACCTATTATAAGAGCCAGCCTTGGGGACTCAGCGGTTCTCAGCTTCTTGGTTACTTCTGTGAGCTTGACGGTGACGACACAATAACTCTTGAAGAAGATGAGTTATCGGTCGGCACATGGGTCAAGGCAGATGATATAGATGTAATTGATGACCATATCAGTCTCACAAGGGAAATGATTGAGAAATTCCGCAGTGAGCATGTGAGTCACAATTAATTGTAATCTTTAAAACTAATATTAAGATCTATGGTATTACCACTGACACCGTCTAACTTAGCTGATTCAGTGTATTGCCATATAGAGAATTCATATGGGAAGTAAGGTGTGTCTGAATAGTAGGCAAACCACTTCTCATATTTTTCTAAGCGGGTAAGGTCAAGTCTTCCAACGAATCCCTTGAGGTTGGAATATATCATTGGCTTATAGCCTGCTTTTTCTATTGCCCTTACTATAAGCTCTATCGCCGCCTCGTCCGATGTAAGGTCGGGTGCGAAACCGCCCTCGTCGCCAACGCCGGTCGCTTTATTTTCAGCCTTTAATAAGGCGCCCAGCGCGTGATATATCTCGCTGCATTGGCGAAGCCCGTCTGAAAAGCAGCAGGCCTTATAGGGAATTATCATAAATTCCTGTATATCTATATTGTTTGCCGCATGCGCGCCGCCGTTTAAAATGTTCATCATCGGAACCGGAAGACGGTTTCCACCTATGCCACCGAGGAACCTGTATAACGGAATATCCAAGGAGATGGCTGCGGCACGCGCGCAGGCGATGGATACCGCAAGGATCGCATTCGCTCCAAGTTTTGACTTGTCCTTTGTTCCGTCAGCCTTGATCATCGCGCGGTCAACTGCATAAATATCGGACGCGTCCAGGCCTGTCAGGGTCTCATTAATAATTGTATTGATATTTTCAACAGCCTTTGTCACACCTTTTCCGCCATAACGTGCCTGATCTCCGTCTCTTAATTCCAGCGCCTCGAACTCGCCGGTAGATGCACCACTCGGCGCGGTTCCTCTCCCGATGGTTCCGTCTGCCAGATATACTTCTGCCTCAACCGTGGGATTTCCACGGGAATCTAAGATCTCTCTTCCAATGACTTTCTCAATTTCCAGATAATTCATCATCATAAGCTCCTTTCGAGTATCAACGCCAATTACTCTCCCACCCGGATCAGGCAGGAAAAACGACGTGATCTATTGATCTGTCCACCTGCGAAATCAACCACCAGCACATGTTTAGGAAATGCCAGTCAGTATTTCGGTTAGTTTTTTCTAACCATCATGATTTTATCATAGCATCATTTTCAGTTCAAGAGGATCGTATGCCAAAACATTCAATTGAAAAAAGTTGTCGTTACCATAAATTTATCGGCAATTCCCAGAATAAAAAAGAGTGTGTCTTTTTATGTAACAGAGAATTCCTCGAAATTTCCTGCTGCATAAAAAATGGACCATCCTGATATCCTTAGGATCGCCCATTTTTTCTATATTTATTCACATTTTTATTTCATCTGATATCAGCCCGTCACATGCAGCAGATCGACCAGGAATAACATCGCCAGTCCATAATAAACCACAATTGCGACAAGGTCGTTCACCGTCGTGATCAGCGGGCCGGACGCAACCGCCGGGTCTACGTTGATCTTCTTAAAGAACATCGGGATCAGTGTGCCGACCATACTGGAGATCACCATCGCTGTCACAAGTGCGATTCCGACACAGCCGGAGACAAGCAGCGCATGGTGGATCGGATATCCCTTGATCACGCAGATATAGATTCCGAGGAAAAGCCACGCCATAACTCCAAGAAACAGTCCGTTCACGAAGCCGATCTTCATCTCTTTCACAACAAGCATAAGCTTCTGCTTTGCAGTCAGTTCCTCATCCATAAGCACACGGATCGTAACAGCCAGAGACTGTGTTCCGACGTTTCCTGCCATGTCGAGGATCAGGGACTGGAAACACATGACGATCGGGATCACGGCAACGACAGACTCAAAAGCGCCCACAACGGAAGATACTACCATGCCCAGGAATAACAGAATGACAAGCCACGGAAGTCTCTTTTTCACGCTCTCCGCCAGCTTCTCGTTCAGATCCTCCTCCGCAGTCAAACCGGCTAATTTCGCGTAATCTTCGCCCATCTCATCATCCACGGCCTCAACGATATCCTGGGATGTGATGATACCGGCAATCGTTCCGTCTTCCTGCAGTACCGGGATGGAATCCTCGGCGTAATCCTTGATCTGCTCGATACAGTCCGCAACCTTTTCATGATCCTTGACATACGGATACGAGTGGCTGATCAGGTCCTCAAGGTCCGTATACTCTCTTGCGATGATCAGATCCTTCAGATCGATCGCTCCGTAAAATTTATCCTCGTCATCGATCACATAGATCGTAGAAATATTGTCGTTCTCTCCTGCCTGCTCGATCAGTTCCCGCATCGCCTGACGGATCGTCAGGTTATTGTGGATCATAATAAAGTTGGTAGTCATGCGGCTACCGATCTCATCCTCATCGTATGAGAACAGAAGTCTTACATCCTCGCTGGCTTCCTTATCCAGCATGCCGACGATCTTATGCTTCGTCGTCGCATCCATCTCTTCCAGGACATCCACCGCATCGTCGGAGTCCATCTCGGAGACGATCTTTGCGGCGCTCTCGATCGGAAGCTCCTTCAGGTACGGCTCCGCGTCGTCTAAGTACGCGAAGATCTCCGCGACCCGCTCCACACCGATCAGCGGATAGAGTTCCCGCCTCTCATCCGGCGTCAGCTTTGTGAGGGCATCCGCAATATCGTTATCATGATAATCGGATAACCGGTCGATCAGCTCCTCCTTCGGAAGTCCGCTGCGGATGATATCGACCAGTTCTTCCACATAATGTTGTTCTTTTAAAACTTCTGTTTCCATTTCTGCCTCCTTTTCCGTTGTAACTGTCCTTTATCCGTCCAGTTACTTTTTATCATCAGGACTGTGCGTATCTTCGCGCCTCCTGATCGAATTGCCTAATTTCGGCAACAAAAAGAACACCGCCCAGGATAATTCCTGGCGGGGTCCAACCATACATCGCTGTGATGGACAGGCCGTTCCCTTGCGGTGTTCTCGAGACATCTCAATATGGAATCCAGCTATCAGAGGATTACATCATCGCACCGATAGCCGCATTCTGCGCCTGTCTGTTTTTCACACCGCATTTCGTACTTC
>ERZ824575.2646-NODE-2646-length-13641-cov-13.365523_pt1 | contig 13641 bp, 11 predicted proteins | sample MGYA00519470_ERZ824575 | MGnify/ENA primary metagenome ERZ824575 (study PRJEB31778, sample SAMEA3449170) | human gut metagenome | biome: human gut; feature: human-associated habitat; material: faeces | place: United Kingdom | collected 2010/2012 ...
CCTTGTCAGCCAGCGGCGTGGAGACGATAGACTTGCACATGACGGGGTTCTTGGGCATCGTGCCCTGCTCAATGCGGCCCGCGCAGATGTAGTCGAGCAGCAGAACGCCGACCTCGTTGCCGGAGAGTAGCTCATAGCTGCCATCCTTGCACTTGACGGCGATGCCGACGCGGTCCGCGTCGGGGTCGGTGGCCAGCATCAGGTCAGCGCCGGACTTCTCGGCCAGCTCCAGACCCAGGCGCAGTGCCTCGAAGATCTCGGGGTTGGGATACGGGCAGGTCGGGAAGTTGCCGTCCGGGTCCTTCTGCTCGGGCACAATGGTGATGTCGGTGATGCCGATGTCGCCCAGAACATGGGTGACGGGCACAAGGCCGGAGCCGTTCAGCGGGCTGTAGACGAGCTTCAGACCCGCGGTCTTGCAGATGCCCGGGCGGATGGAGCGCGCCTCGATGGCGGCATACAGCGCGTTGATGCAGTCGTCACCGACGTACTCGATCAGGCCCTGGGCCATGCCGTCCTCAAAGGAGATCAGCTTGGCGCCGGTCAGGATATCGGTTTTCTGAATTTCGGCGTAGACGATGTCGGCGGCCTCGTCGGTCATCTGGCAGCCGTCCGGGCCGTAGGCCTTGTAGCCGTTGTACTTGGCGGGGTTGTGGCTGGCCGTGACCATGATGCCCGCGTTGCAGTTGTAGTAGCGGGTGGCAAAGCTTAGCGCGGGAACCGGCATAAGGGCCTTGTAGATGCGGACCTTGATACCGTTGGCGGCCAGCACCTCGGCAGCGGTCTTGGCGAACAGGTTGCTCTTGATGCGGCTGTCATAGCTGATGGCAACGGTCTGGCTGCCGCCCTGGGTCTTGACCCAGTTGGCAAGGCCCTGGGTGGCCTGGCGGACAACGTAAATATTCATGCGGTTGGTGCCTGCACCGATGACGCCGCGCAGACCGGCGGTGCCGAATTTCAGGGCCACGGCAAAGCGGTCCTGGATGGCGGCATCGTCGCCCTTGACGCTTTCCAACTCAGGTTTCAGGTCGGCGTCGTCCAGCTCTGCGGCGAGCCAGCGCTCATACATATCTTGATACATAAGTAAAACACCTTCACTTTCCATAGGAAATACTAACTTAGGTATACTCTAAATATACCAACTTTGCCGTACTCTGTCAATCGAATTTTGTTTATTTTTGCCTGATTTTTACAGTTTCTTTCGCCTTTCGCCCTTGCCAAACGGCGTTTTCCAGTGTATAGTGAAGGTATCTGCTCTGCGCATCGATGATTATATCCAAGGAAAGCCGTGGACCCATATGAAACATACGCCTGAACTCATCGTCATGCTGACTCACAACGACGTCACTGTGCCCGATGCCGCCGCAGTCTTTGCCCGGTGTCAGCACACCCGCGCCCGGTATTGGGGCTTTAAAGAGGAAGGGCTTCCCTTCGCCGAGATGCAGGCCCTGTTTGCCCGGATGAAAGCCTGCGGCAAGACGACCTGTTTGGAGGTCGTCGCCTACACTGAGCCAGAATGCCTGCGCGGGGCCGAAATGGCCGCTGCCTGCGGGTGTGATATCCTGATGGGTACGGTCTACTCTGACGCCGTCCATGCTTATTGCCGCGCCCATGGGCTGCGGTATATGCCCTTCGTCGGGCAAATTTCTGGCCGTCCCTCTATCCTGCACGGTACCCCGGCGGGGATGATCTGCGAGGCCGAGGGCTATTTAGCCAAGGGCGTGGACGGCATTGATCTGCTGGGCTACCGCTATACCGGCGACGCGGCGGCGCTGAACCGTGCGTTCATCGCGGCGGTCCATGCGCCGATCTGCCTGGCGGGCAGTGTGAACAGCTTTGCCCGGTTGGATGAAATCAAAGCTGCCGGGGCCGCGTATTTCACCATCGGCAGTGCCTTTTTTGCGCACGCTTTTGGCGGGGATATCACCGACCAGATCAACACCGTCTGCGACTATATGGAGGCCCCGTATGCTTGAGCGTTGGTACCCCACGGCCCATGTTCCCAGCGTATTTGCCATCGACTATGAAAAGCTGGCCGCGCTGGGCTACAAAGGCATTTTGTTTGACATTGACAACACTCTTGTCCACCACGGCGACGATTCCACGCCCGAGGTGGACGCGCTGTTCCGCCATATCCACAGCCTGGGGCTGAAAACACTGCTGCTCTCCGACAATTCTGCCGCGCGCATCGAGCGATTCAACCGCAATATCCGCACGCTTTTTATTGCCGAGGCGGGCAAGCCCGACCCCGCTGCCTACCGCCGGGCCTGCGCCATGCTGGGCCTGCCGCCCGAGCAGGTCGTCTGCGTCGGCGACCAGGTGTTCCGGGATATCCGCGGCGCGAACCGCGCCGGGCTGGACAGCATCCTGGTGGATTTCATCCGGCTGCCCGGCGAGACGCACTATGGCAAAAAGCGTGTGCTGGAAAAAGCCATCCTCTGGTTTTACCACCGTGACCCGCGCCGCCGGGGCCGTCTGGACGGCATAGGAAAGTGAGGCAGTTTCATGTTCTGCGATATCAGCCCGACCTGTTACAAAATTGCGCTGCAAAAGGAAATCTGCAAGCGCCATATCAAGAATTTTTTCGCACAGGAAAACTATGCCGACACGCAGGATACCGCGCCTCTGCCCTGCATAGTGGCGCAGTACAGTTCGCACCTCATCAAGCGCGGCAAGGGCATCGACCCAGTCTTGCAGGAGAACAAGGCCGTCAACATCCGCCTTGCCAATGAAAGGCTCAACGGCATTCTCATCCGCCCGGGCGAGACGTTTTCCTTCTGGCATCGGGTTGGCAAGACGACCAAGCGCAAAGGCTACCGGGATGGGCGGATTTTGGTGCGTAATCATATTCTGCCGGGCATCGGCGGCGGGCTGTGCAACCTGGCAAACACGATTCACCGCGTTGTGCTGGTAAGCCCTCTGACCGTGACCGAGTTCCACAAGCACTCCGACGCGCTGGCCCCCGACGAGGGGCCGCGGGTGCCGTTCAGTTCCGGCACGTCGGTGTTTTACAATAACGGCGACTACCGTTTTAAAAATGAGACGGACCAGACGTTCCAGCTGCTGTTGTGGTGCGATGAGGACAATCTCTACGCCGAGCTGCGCTGTGAGCGCCCCCTGCCCTGCCGCTACCGCATTGTGGAGGAAGGGCACCACTTCCAAAAAGAGGGCGGCAAATATTACCGTGTGTCGAAGATTTACAAGGAGACACTGGACGCACAGACCGGGCAGCTGCTGCACCGGGAGCTTGTGCTGGACAACCATTCCGAAGTCATGTATGACCCCGCGCTGATTCCCGGCGTGGAAAAACTGTAAAGGGAGCCGCCTATGTATGCAAAAGTGACAAGCCTCGGCGTGACCGGGTTAGCCGGGTACATCGTGCAGGTGGAGGCCGATCTGTCCGGCGGGCTGCCGCAGTTCAATCTGGTGGGCCTGCCGGATTCGGCGGTGAAGGAGAGCAGCGAGCGGGTGCGCAGCGCCATCAAGAACCTGCACTACGAGTGGCCCGCCAGCCGTATTACCATCAACCTGGCCCCCGCCGACGTGCGCAAGACCGGGCCGGTATATGACCTGCCGGTGTTCGTGGGCATTCTGGCCGCGCAGGGCAAGCTGCCCGTCCCCGGCGGCGAACGGGCGTTTTTAGGGGAGCTGGGCCTGGACGGCACATTGCGCCCCGTGACCGGCGTTCTGCCCATGGCGATGGCCGCTGTGCAGAACGGCGTGAAGGAGCTGTTTCTGCCCGCCGAGAACGCTGCCGAAGCCGCTGTGGCCGAAGGGCTGACCGTCTACCCTGCCCGCAGTGCCCAGGATGTTGTGCTGCACCTGTGCGGCGCGGATCCCATCACTCCGGCCACGCCCGAAGGGTACGATGAGAACGGCGTCTGGCTGGGGCCGGATATGGCCGATGTGCGCGGGCAGAGCGAAGCCCGCCGCGCCATGGAGGTTGCCGCCGCAGGCGGGCACAACCTGCTGTTGGTCGGCCCGCCGGGTACCGGTAAGTCCATGCTGGCAAAGCGGCTGCCGGGCATTCTGCCGCCGCTGACCTATGAGGAAGCGTTGGAAACGAGCGCGATTTATTCGGTGGCCGGGCTTTTGCGCGGCGGCGCGGGACTGGTCAGGGAAAGGCCGTTCCGCAGCCCGCACCACAGTGTCAGTTCCACCGCCATCGTGGGCGGCGGGTCTGTGCCCCGCCCCGGCGAGGTGAGCCTGGCCCACAACGGTGTGCTGTTTTTGGATGAGTTGCCGGAGTTTGCCCGCGACACACTGGAGGTGCTGCGCCAGCCGTTGGAGGATGGCAAAGTCACGGTCAGCCGCGTGCATGGGTCGGCGTCCTACCCCTGTAAGTTTATGCTGGTGGCAGCCATGAACCCCTGCAAGTGCGGCTACTTAGGCCACCCGACGCGGGAGTGTACCTGCACGCCCAGTGCCGTGGATGCCTACCGGCGGCGCATTTCGGGGCCGCTGCTGGACCGTATCGACCTGCACGTTGAAGCGCTTCCGGTGGAATATGACGATTTGGCGTCGGAGTTAGGCGGCGAGCCGAGTGCCGACATCCGCGCCCGGGTCATGGCCGCCCGCGCCTTGCAGCGGGAGCGGTACAAGGCCCTGCGCGGCGTGCGCTGCAACGCGCAGCTGCCTTCCAGTGCGCTGCGCCGCTACTGCCGCATGACCCCCGCCGCCGAGAAAATTTTGCGCGGCGCATTTGAACGGCTGGGATACAGCGCCCGCGCCTATGACCGCATTTTGCGGGTAGCCCGCACCGTGGCCGATTTGGACGGAAGTGAAGTTTTGGACGCAGCGCATCTGTCCGAGGCGCTGCAATACAGGAGTCTGGACAGGAAATATGGAATGAGGTAAAAACTCATCTTAACTTATAAATGTAGTCGAGGCTCCTGTGTACGAACATTGTTTGCCTCTACATTCTCTACGACGGTGGAAAGCATTTTTTGACATACTGAGGGGCACAACTCATTTCCGAGCTGTGCCCCCTTTTTTAGTTCTGTTGCACCTTTACAAGGAGCTTTTTCTCCCAGATTTTCAGATCCAAAACCGCCTTTATCACCTGTTCACGGACTTCTGTCTGCAAATCATTTTCGGTATCAATCCCATATTTTTTTGAATAAACACGCTTGTACCGATAACCTTCCCGCTTTTTGTCGTTTGGTTTTGCGATGTCTATAATTTTATTTTGAATTTTCTTTCTGTCCTCTGGCAAATTCCAGCCGCCGAGTTCAAAGACAAGCGAAAGGGATTCATCCGTTCTGCCAAACCAATAGTTATAGATGTTGCTGTTGCCCCATGACCCATTGTTTGCAGACAGCGGCGGCAGTACTGCGTCCATTTCTTTTGTGTGGAAGCACAGCCAGGAATCCGTTGAATTTTCGTCAAAAACGATACTACCCTCATCGCTCATCTGCTGTAGGGTTTCTCTGACCGCCGCTGCGATTTGCCCGCGGTTATTCACGCGGTGTTCAAATATGAGGTCCAGTGCTTTTTGATGTTTTTTGTATATTTTATCGCATATCTCTATCAACTGTTGGTCGTCCACAATATCTCTCCTGATAATCGCTATATAGTTGTCAATCATCAACCGCACATCCGGAATCAAGTCGATACCGCCTGAAACACTTTCCAGTGTTTCAACAATATCCAGATAGGTCATCACATCCCAGTACTCTTCATCACTCGGCAATTCCCCGTCTGGTGTCAGATACAGATAGATTCTGCAATAGTCCGGGTACGCTTTTTCAAGGATTTTTCGATACCGGTTCAGTTGGTCACTGTGCTCATGCGCACCAACCTTATTTTCAAATGCTATCAGTGTTTTTTCTTCGCTGGAGGTGAGCAAAATATCTATATCGCTCCACTCCCTCTGTACTGTAAAGCTGTAAAAATCCATCAATGCCAGTTGGAACACATCGTACCGCCCAGCACTATCATTCGCCACCAGTTTTTGCACCAGCGCTTTTACATACGCATCACCCATGCCATGGTTTTCATTTGCATTCAAAAGCCACGCCAGCATATTGCTGTGGCGAATTTCGGCCCGCGAAATTTTCAGCACATCAAACAGATTAAATTTTCCTGTCCACGGCAGCAGTTCATTTAGGCAATCAATATCCAGCAAAAATTTTTTCAATGCTTCTTCGTCTGTCACTGCTTACACCCTACCTTTCCAGAATTTCCAGCAGTTTCGCCGCGCTTTTGTCCCAGCTGTATTTTTCCAGCAGGGCGGCAGGGGCGGCGGCGGGCGGGATGACGGCAGAAACGTCGCCGGGGTTGGTGCTCAAATCAATATAGGCGGCGCAGTCGCCGTAGACTTCGCGCATACAGGGGGTGTCGCTGACGATGATCTCAGGCGCACCGCAGGCGACGGCCTCCAATGGCGGGATACCGAACCCCTCGTAGAGCGTTGGGAAAAGGAACGCTTTGCAGTGGGCCATCAGCGCTTTGGCCTCACCGTCGGCGACATAGCCGAGGTAGAGCACGTTGGGCAGGTCGGCCAGCCCCAGGCGCTCGGCCTCGGCGGCCAGGCTACCGCCACCCGCAATGGCAAATACCGCGTCGGGCTTTGCCTTGGCCGCGCGCAGCACCCAGGGGAAGTTTTTGTTTTTCAGCAGGTTCGCCATGCTGAAATAGTACGCACCCCTTTGCAGCTGCGGATGCTTGGCAAAAATGCCGTCATCGGGTGTCAGGCGCTGCATCTGCTGCCAGGCGTTGTAGACGATGTTCACTTTTTCCAGCGGCACACCGTAATATTTGTGAATCTCGGATTTGGAAAACTCCGACACCGTGATGATGCGCTCGGCCTTTTGGGCAATGCGGCGGTATTGCAGGCAGTGCCAGGCGGCGCTCAGGCGGTCGCGGCCGGACGTATAAAAATCGCGCCGGGCGCGGTAGCAGACATCGTGAACGACTGCAATGCCGCGGAAGCCGAACCATGGAATAATGTTGCACGTAGCAAGACCCTTAGCCCCGCGCTGCTTTAAATATTCAGGGTAATCCAGCTGCTGCCAGGCAAGGCCCCGGCGGGTGCCGAAGGGCACGGCCCGGATGTTCTTGTAGGCCGGGGTGGTCACGCCCTGTGGGGTGACGATCTCCACAAAATCGGGCGGCACAATGCGATCCAGGGCGGCCAGCAGCTCAATGGAATAGCGCTGGATGCCCGAGACGCGCTGAGCGAAAAAAGAGCCATCGACGGCCCAGATGGTGTTGGACATAGAGTACCTCGTTTATACATTATAGTGTGCGTCAGATGCGGGCGGAGCAGAGCCCTGCCTCTACATTGCAAATTGTTGTTTATAATGCAGGATTTTGTTGACGCTTTGGTCAAGGCGGGCTTCGGATATCGTGCCGTTTTGCACAGCGGCAAGGACAGCATCGTAGGCTTCCAGCATGGAGTTTGGCATCAAAAGTACATCACACCCCGCCTGGATAGCCTGAATGGCAGCCTCTCCGGGAGTGTAGGCTTTTGTGATGGCGTCCATCGAAAGTGAGTCGGTGACGATCAGCGTGTTCTCTGCGTCGGGAATCATCGCAATCAACTCCGCCGAGAGGGTCGCGGGGGTGTCGCTGCCGATCACGTTCGGCGCGGCGATGTGCCCCACCATGACAGCGTGCAGGCCGGTATCCGCCGCAAAGGGCAGCAGCTCGCAGTTTTCCAGTTCTTCGCGGGTCTTGTAGGTCACGGCCAGGTCGGTGTGGCTGTCCTCGGCAGTATCGCCGTGGCCGGGGAAATGCTTGAGCGTGGGCAGGATGCCGTTTTGCCGCAGGCCCTCCGCCGCAGCGGCGGCCATTTGGGCAGCGGTGGCGGCATCCGACGAGAAAGCACGCTCGCCGATGATGGGGTTATCGGGGTTGGTGTTCACGTCAGCGTCGGGCGCAAAGTCCATGTTGAAGCCGTAGGTTTTCAGGTACCCGCCGATGGTCTGCCCCATAGCGCGGGCGTTCTCAGGATCGCCCGATGCACCCACTGCGGCGGCACTGGCATAGCGGGGCAGGTCAAAGGCGTCGTTGTTCGCCAGCCGCGCGACCATGCCGCCCTCCTCATCCACCGTGATGAACAGCGGCGTGGCGCTGGCGGCCTGCAAGTCTTTATTGAAGCGCGCCAGCTGGGACGGTGACTCGATATTTTTGCCAAACTGGCAGATGCCGCCCACCGGGTATTGCTGCAGTGTCTCCCGCATGGCGTCGGTCACTTGGGTCACACCGTCGGCCCTGGGATCGTCAATGGTCTCCTGGGAGAGGGTCAAATCGAGGGCGTCCGGCCGGACAATGAAAAGCTGACCGACTTTTTGTTCGAGGGTCAGGGGTGCGGCCGTGGAGGCGGGGGTTTCTGTTGGCGCGGGGGTGGCCGTGGAGGCCGAGGCGGAGGCACAAGAGGTAAGGAGAAGAGCAGCAAGGATAGGAAGGAGGGTTTTCATGGGCAGAGTTCTCCTTTCGGTTTTCGAGGGGGCGGCCGTGGGAAGGTGCGGCGGGGCGAGGCGTCCCACCCTGCAAATCAACGGATAAATGGGCATCTTCCTTACACGTGCGGGCCGGGCATACCCGGCCCCTGCAATGGCACTACCTTATATGTATAGTAGCATATTTCCTCTGCCGGGGCAAGAAAAAAGAGAGGGACAGCATCTCCCTCTCTTTTGTATCTGTTAGTCCGGCAGGCTGGCGGCGTAGTCGTTCTCGCCGCCTACCGGGTACTGGGCTACCACGTCGGTGGTCGCTGCCGTCTCGGCGGTGGCGGTGGCGGTGGCATCATGCAGCGTCTCCTTCGTCACGGCAAAAGCCGCCTTGTGGTCGGCGTTCACCTCATACACCACGGTAGGCGCGGCGTCGCTGGCAAGGTAGCACAGGCTGTCGGTGGTGTCGGTGGCCTCCGTGCCAAACCGCACCGTCAGGCTTGTGCCGTCGGTGAAGGTCAGCGTTGCGGTCACGTCCGGGTCATCCAAGCCGTAGGCGCTGTCTGCGTCTGGCGTCGTGATGGTCCATGCCGTCTGCATCTGTAAGATCGTGTTGGCCATCTTTTTGACGCTGCTTTGGTTCAGGGCGTAGCCCGCATCGTCGGTCAGCGTCCAGCTGCCGTCAGTCTGGGTGAAGTCCAGGTCATTCATCTGCATCGACACCACATCATCCAGCGTCTTGTCGGTCAGTGTCTGGGCCTTGTACAGGTCACGGGCAGATTTGCTCAAGGTAGCCAAATCGCTGCGTTTGACCGTGTAGGCCGCGCCGGTGTCGTCGTAGACGTAATAGACATCGGCCACACTGTTCAGCTGATCCACGGTCAGGCTGACGCTCTCCTCTCCCGCGCCGATGGCAATGGTCATCTGGGGGGTAGCGCTCTTTTCGGGCAGGTCGGTCAGGTCACTGCCTTCCAGCTTGCGCTGGGCGGTCAGGTTGGCGTAACTCTCTACAAGGCTGGCGGTTTTCGTCTGGTCCAGCGGCAATGTTGGGTCGGATTCCAGCATCCAGTCGCCGGAGCTGTTTTTGACCAACGTCACATCCTGGTTGTTGCCCGCGTAGGACAGGCGGTCGATATCTTCCACCGCAAAGCTGCACAGCGGCAGCGTCGCGTCGGTGGTATCGTCCCCGCGCTGCAATACGGCCAGCAGCACGACCAGCACCGCCATGACAATGATCAGCACCACCAGCGGCAGCATCTTTTTTGTGTTTTTCATGGCGGCTCCTTATCTGCGGCGGCGCACGACGCAAACCACCGCACCCGCAATCAGGCAGATGATAGGCAGCACCAGCGTAAACAGCACGCCCAGCGGCAGTGCGGCCGAGGTCGGCACGCTCAGCGAGGCCGCGCTCATGCTCTTAGCGCTGATGACGGCGGTCGTCTGTTCGCCATTCATCCAGTTGACGACGCTGCCCAGAAACTGCGCGTTGCCGCCGGAGACGGCCTGGTTGATGTTGGACAGCAACAGGTTCGGGCAGTTGACCCAGACGACCCGTGCGCCGGTGGTGACGTTCTCCGCCGCCACGGCCACAGCAAAGGTGCCCTCAGGGTCGGTGTCGGCTTTCTGGGCGGTCTCGGCGGTGGCGTAGTTCTCCATCGAGTAGGCTGCGTCGCCGGTGGTCAGCAGATCGGTAAAGCTGAACTCGCTGTCCTCATCGGTGGTGATGCCCTGGGCGATGGGGGTGTAGACCATCATATTCTGGGACACACCCGCCGTAATTTCGTTGCTGGCCAGCGTGGGCAGCAGGTAGGTCTGAGGGTAGCCATAGGGGTAGTGGTCGGTGTCCGTCTCGATCAAAAGACCCGGCTGGCGGGCCATGCCGCAGGCGGCCAGCAACGTGTCCAGGTTGGGCGTGTCGGTGGTAAAGTCGGTGGCCACAAACAGCTTGCCGCCGTTTGCAACGTAGTCAGTCAAAATCGTTGTTTCTGCGTCGGTCAGGTCGGCCCCGGGCGCATTGATGAGCACCGCAGCGGCATCCGCCGGGATACTGCCCGCCGTGGTCAGGTTCAACTCGGCAGTGGTGACGCCCGCGTTGTTCAGCGTGTCGGTAAAGTCGCTGGACAGCGCCGCCTCACCGTGGCCGGTCAGCTCATACAGCTGGTAGGACGTCTCCCGCGTGACCTTGGCAATGCCGGAGGTAATGGCGTTTTCCGCCTGGAAGCTGTAATTGGCGCTGCCGGTGGAGTAGTAGCTCTCCAGATCCAACTCGTACATATCGTTATAGGACAGCACATCGCTGTTGTCGCCGCTGACGAGGACGACACTGCCGGTGGAGGCCCCGTCGTACTGCTGGGCGAAGGTTGGGTAGAGCACCGGGTCGCGCTGCTGCCAGCTGAAATGGCTGCTCTCGCCCGCATAGCGGTCCAGCAGGCGGGTGATGTTGTCGTCCTCCTGCCCGCTCTCGGCCAGGTAGTAGGCCGTCACGTCGGCGTTCAGCTCATGCAGCAGGTTCTCGGTCGTCTCACTCAAGGTAAACAGCGAGGTCGTGGAAATATCGTACTGGGTGTATTTGGTGGGCAGGGCGCGGATAACCAGGTTGAGCAGAATGACCACGACCAGCGCCACGGCGGCCAGCACGCTTGCGTACAGGCCGCTGTGCAGGGCGCGTTTGCTGCCGCCCTGCGGGAGTTTCAAGTTCAATTTTTTCATAGCAATCGCCCCCTTAGTTCCAGCGGCGGCGTTCCAGCGCCTGCCCGGTCAAAAAGAGGAACAGCCCAATCACGGACAGATAGTAGGCAATGGCCGGGATGCTGAACATACCGCCCACGATGTCCGCAAAGGGTTCAAACAGGGCCAGCGCCGACAGTACGGCGTTGAAGGCCGCCAGCAGCCACGCTGGGCGCAGCTGGAACAGGATGAACAGCACGACCGCGCCGACGCAGAACACCGCAGCGCCTGCCGTCAGCCGCTTGCAGATGACACCCACGAGGATGGCCGCAATCAGCAGCACCACGGTGAACACGATGAACGCCAGCAGGTTGCCGGTGGTGAACATCGTTTTGATACCGTTCATCAGATAAGCGACGAGCAGCGCACCGAAGGTGGCAAGGTAGGCGAGAATCTGGTTCTCGGTCAAAGCCGAGATCCAAGTACCCACGGCCAGGCAGGCTGCGCCCAGCAGGACATAGCCCAGCAGGGCGCTGTACGCTGCCACCAGTGATACCGTACCGAAGGCTTTTAAAATCAGCGGCATGAGCACCGCCGCCGCCAGCGGGATGGCGAACACGGCGACCTCGGCCAGAAATTTGCCCGCCACGATGGCCGGGATACTGACCGGGCTGGTCAGAAGCAGCTGGTCGGTCTTATTCTTGCGTTCCTCGGCAAAGCTGCGCATGCTGATGGCCGGCAGCAGGAAGAGCAAGATCATCGTCATGGTGTAGAGCACCGACGCGAAATCCGACGAGGCGTAGAGCAGGTTGCGGTTCGTGTAGTACAGTCCCAAAAAGAACAGACTGACCGCCGCTATGACCCAGCCGATCATACCGGTAAAGTAACTTTTGACCTCACGCTTAAAGATTGCTGTCATCGCCGTTCGCCTCCTTTTCCTCGGTTTGCGTCTCGGGTGCGGGGGTCGTCTCCCCTGCCGCGTCCGGGGCTTCGGTCAGCTGCAGGAACACATCCTCCAGGCTCATGGTTTCGGCGCTCAGGCTCAGCACCGGGCAACCCGCCTGGGCCAGCGCCAGGCTGAGTGCACCGCGCAGGTCTGTTCCCGCAGTGCTGACGGCGGTAAAGCTGACCTCGCCGCCCTTTTCGTCGGTGACTTGTACATCGGTCAGGCCGGGCACAGCGGATGCAGCGGCCACAACGGCATCGCGGCTGCCCTGAGCCGTGGCGGTGATGGTTCCCTTCGCGGTCAGCTGGGCGGCCAGTTCCTCCGGCGTCCCCTGGGCCACCAGCTTGCCGTGGGCAATGATGAGAACCCGGTCACAGACGGACTGGACCTCGCTCAAAATATGGCTGGACAAAATGACCGTGTGGGTCTTGCCCAGGTCGCGGATGAGGGAGCGGATCTCGATCATCTGCGCCGGATCCAGACCGACGGTTGGCTCGTCAAGGATGATGACTTTCGGCGTGCCCAGCAGCGCGGCGGCAATGCCCACGCGCTGGCGGTAGCCCTTGGACAGGTTGCGGATGAGGCGGCGCTCCATCCCCTGCAAGCCCGCGCGGGCGGCGGACTTTTCCACCGCGGCGGCGCGGTCGGCTTTCTTGCGGGTACCTTTCAGCTCGGCCACAAACAGCAGATATTCCTGCACGGTCATATCCTGGTACAGCGGCGGCAGCTCCGGCAGGTAGCCGATGCAGGCTTTCGCGGCGGCAGGTTCATCGGCAATGTCGTGGCCGTCGATTTTCACCGTGCCGTCGGTGGCGGAAATGTAGCCGGTGATGATATTCATGGTGGTAGACTTGCCCGCGCCGTTGGGGCCGAGCAAGCCGTAGATGCAGCCATCCTCGACGGTGAAACTGATATCATCCACCGCTGTGTGGCCGCCGTAGCGCTTTGTCAGATGCTCTACTTCGATCAAAGTGCACACACTCCCTTTTTACATTGGTTGCCTCTATTATACTTTTAAAATGTGATAATTTTGCGATAATGGTTTGAAGATGTGTGAAACCTTGCGCCCCTTTCCGACAAAAAGCGCCGCAGAAACGGTTTTTCGGCCCGTTCCTGCGGCGGTATAGCATAGTTCTATTTAAAAGGTATCATGGCGCACAAAGCCGCCCAGTTCATCGGTGGTGGACATACCCGTGGCAAGGGCCTTGCTGCGCATGGCGGCATAAAACTCGGCGTAGGTGGCCTGCATATACGGCTCCAGGAAGAAACCGCCAATGCCGAGGGTGAACGCGCAGAGCAGCAGCCAGCCAAAGAAGGACAGCTGCAGGACGAAGTAGTTCCACTTTTCGCCTTCCATCATTTCCTTGCTCAGCTCCATGGCGCGGGTGGCGGTCATGTAGGGATTTTCAGCCAGCAGGTAAGGCACAAGCGCATAGCAGTACGACCAGTAGACGCCCGGCACGATGAGCAGGATGTAGCCCAGCGTGACTTTTAAATTGGTGAGCAGCTGCACCACGATAGGGTTGCCGTAGGGGCGGCGGAAGGTGCTGACGACAGTGGAGGCCGGGGTCAGGGATTGGCGGCTCTCCATAAAATAGCGGCAGCGGCCCACGTTGAGCGGGTAGACGACAA
>ERZ824575.2663-NODE-2663-length-13585-cov-10.831559_pt1 | contig 13585 bp, 8 predicted proteins | sample MGYA00519470_ERZ824575 | MGnify/ENA primary metagenome ERZ824575 (study PRJEB31778, sample SAMEA3449170) | human gut metagenome | biome: human gut; feature: human-associated habitat; material: faeces | place: United Kingdom | collected 2010/2012 ...
ATAATTTGTGTATGAATTAGTTGGCTAATTTTGTAATATTTAATGAATGTCCCTACATAACGGTCCATCACCATGTTCTGTACCTCAAAGTTGGCCGAGGGGAAGAGATTGCTGGGGTTTTCGGCAGTCCACATTCCCTGATAAGCTTCAGAAGTGATGTTGTTGGACTTCATACCCGGTGTGTTTATGTAACGGTTACCGGTGTTCAATATATCACGACCTTGTACGCCGTTGAAAGCAGCTTTCAGCGTCAGCGACTTCCAGGAAAGGCTGGTCTGGATACCATAAGTAAAGTCCGGATTGGGATTACCGATAATATCCTTATCCTTATCATCTACCACACCGTCTTCGTTTCTGTCGACAAACTTCACGTCACCGGCTTTCAATGTCTGCCCCATGGCAGTCTTATAGTAACCTTCCGTTCCATCAGCCTTAGTATAACGGATGCCCTTACCTTCTACCACATCGTCAACCTGTACGATACCGTCAGTCACATAACCGTAGAACTGTCCCGGAGCTTCACCTGCCAGGAACACATGGCCTACACCGAAGTGGTCACCCAAAGAATTACCAAAGTAACCGACTCTTTCACCCAATGCACCAAATTGTCCAGGCAACATACCCAAATCACCGATTTTTCCCTTGTTGACACCAATATTTCCGCTTACATTCCATTTCCAGTCTTTATGGTCAATGATGCAGGCATTCAGTGAGAATTCCACACCTTTGTTTGTCAATGATCCTTGGTTATAATAGGTTGTAGAGAAACCTGCCGAACCCGGAAGATCCCGACTGATAAGCAAGTCTGTAGTTTTCTTATTATAAACATCTATAGTACCTGTCAAACGGGAATTCCAAAAGCCGAAGTCTACTCCCACGTTCCAGGAAGCTGTCTTTTCCCATTTTAAGCTATTGTTTGCCAAGTTAGTAATAGTAAGCGTATTCAATGCATTGCCCAGTTTGTCGGCATAGATAATACTACCGCCACCATACATGGCAAAAGTAGAATACGGATCGATACTCTGGTTACCAGTGATACCATAGCTCAAACGAAGCTTCAATTGGCTCAGCCATTTCAAACTCTTCATGAATTCTTCCTGTTCCAAACGCCAGGCGATAGAAGCAGAGGGAAAATACCCCCAACGATTATTCTTGGCAAACTTGCTGGAACCATCGGCACGAATAGAGGCTGTTATCAAATATTTCTCAAAAAGATTGATATTCACGCGTCCCAAGTAAGAAAGCAACTGATAATCTTTCTGAATAGGTGTCTGATATTCACGAGAACCGGCCATGTGCATACCATTTTCGCGCATTTCCATTACAGAAAACTTGGTTCCGACAACATTTTTGTTCAAGAAATTGTAATCCTCGTAAGTCATACCGACTGTACCATCCAAATTACCCCAAGAACCCAGCTTCGTATTATACATTACCAGATTCTCTACCGAGTAATTGCTCTTGTCAAGATTGGAAATGGCCAAGTAACCTTGATTATTCATACCCTGATACAGCTCCAGACCATACCAGCGTTTACGTTCATTGGTATTGATGTTACCACCGGTACGGAGATTATAACGCAGAAACTTGCTGATTTTCCATGTCAGGTCCAAGCTGGCATTGAAAGTTTTATCATCAGCCAAGTCTACATAATCATTTAACCAACTGAATACCGTTGTTTTAGCTTCTTGGTCGAAAGCAGGGTCGTCCTCCGGCATTTCATATGGAGCATAGTCCAAAGCCGTACGTGAAACGGCACCTGTAGAACCACCCAATGTATTACCACCGGCCATCATATCGTTCTGACGGAGAGAACCAGCCAAGGACAAACGTAGAGAAACAGCCTTGGACAAGTCGGCATTCAAGTTGGCACGTAAGTCACCCTGCTTCAGTCCTGTCTGCTTCACGGTTCCCTCAATATCCTTGAAATTAGCAGAGACGTAGTAGGTAGTCTTACCTGTACCACCATTTACAGATACGGAATAGTTCTGAGAAAAAGCGGTTTGATAAATTTCTTTCTGCCAGTTTCGTTCAGCCAGCACATGATAGGATTCAGGTTTATCAGGATCATAAGAACCTGTAGCATCACCGAATACATAACGTACTTCGTCACCAACCAGGTGGAACTGCCAGTTTTTCTCATCCGTCTGACGCGAATTACGATACAAGGCATGCTCACGCAAACTCATCATATTCAACAGTTCAGAAGGCTCTGCAATGGTGAAGTTAGCCGAAGCACTTACTTTAGCCTTACCTTCCTTACCTTTCTTTGTAGTAATCAAAATGACACCATTAGCACCACGGCTACCATAGATGGCGGTAGAAGAAGCATCCTTCAATATGGTAATATCTTCAATATCGGCCGGATTCAGCGAAGCCAAGGGGTCTTGTGCAATCTGAAAGTCACCTGAAATACCAGAAGAAGCAAATTCACCGGTAGAAGCCTGCGGGATATTATCAATCACATATAAAGGTTGGTTATCGCCACGCAAAGAACTGGCGCCACGAATCGTAATAGAGGAAGCAGCGCCCGGAGTAGCAGATGCTGTATTTACTACCAAACCGGCAACTTTACCATCAAGCAGATTGTCTATAGATGTCGCTTTCATAGCCTCATTACCATCCGGACGCATGGTAGTCAAAGCACCGGTCAAGTCACCCTTGCGAGCCGTACCGTAAGCCACGACGACAACTTCATCCAATTGCTGCAAGTCGTCTTTCAATGTTACATTAATATTGGTACGATTACCTACTTTTATTTCCTACGTTGTATATCCAATAAAAGAGAATACCAATATAGAATTGGAATTTGGAACAGAAACAGTATAATTACCATTTACATCAGTTATGGTACCACTGGCAGCACCTTTTACATGTACGTTTACACCAGGCATCGTTTCACCATTACCATCGTACACAATACCTTTCACTTGAATGGCCTGAGCGAGAGCTGTGGTTACAGCCAACAGACATAGCACCATCACAAGCATCGCCTTTTGAAGTCTTTGTCTCATAGAATTAAATTTAAATAAATATTGTCGTTTCAACGCTGCAAAATTGCAAAACAATCCAAAAACCGAAGTACAAAAATCACTATTAATAGGTCTAAAAATCACTATATTTTCATTGATAGTATTTTTAAGGACTCCAGTTTCTGAAATAAAGCATTTATGCCCATTTCATCGGTATTACATTCATTTCCAACCAGGAAAAAAATTCATAAACTTCACTATACGAACAAGAAATCTATCGTTTATTCAAAATCAGACATCCATTCTGATAGGTTACACGATAGCTTTTCCCTTTTTGAGTCTTGAAAATCAGCACAGCGTCCCGATATCTCAATATGCAAGGTGTTCCCGCATAAGAAATAATGTCAACCTGTCGCAGCTTTCCATCTTTCCAGCATACATCCAATGAAAAATTTCCACGGGCACAAAGTCCGGACACAGAACCGTCACTCCAAGCATCGGGCAAAGCTGGCAACAAGTGAATGAATCCCATGTGACTTTGCAGCAGCATTTCCGTAACACCGGCTGTGCCACCAAAATTCCCATCAATCTGGAAAGGCGGATGCATGTCCCAAAGATTATTCAATGTTCCGTGTTTTAAGAGATTACCAAAAAGTTTATAAGCATGATTACCATCGTGCAGACGCGCCCACTGATTAAGTTTCCAACCCATACTCCAACCGGTTGCTCCATCACCCCGGTGTTCCAGCACCACTCTGGAAGCATCGGAAAGTTCAGGGGTGGTTATCGGTGATACCGTATGCCCGGGATGCAAGCCAAAGAGATGGTTCACATGACGATGCTGGTCTTTCGGATCATCCATATCACCAGACCATTCCATCAGCTGGCCATAGCGCCCAATTTTATAAGGAACCAACTTCTCCAATACCTGCTCCCAGTATTTGCGTTCTTTAGCATCCACCCGCAGCACTTTGCTGGCATCGATAGCATCAAGTAGAATTTCACGGACTACTGCATGTACGAAGGTTGCTCCCTGGTCTACCGGACCATGTTCAGGAGAAGTGGAAGGAGCCGCAGTATAGGTACCGTCGGGTTTATGCCATAAGTAATCTACGGCAAAGTTTGCACTACTTTTAATCAGTTCATAACCGATTTCTTTGAGAAACTTCACATCTCTGGTGTAATCATAATACTCCCAAATGTGTGTTGCCAGCCATGGTCCTGCCATAGGGTTGAAATTCCACGACATATTCTCACTCTCCAACGGTGTAGTAAAACCAAAGATATTTCCAGAAATGGAAGCCGTCCAGCCACGAGCCCCAAAATATGCCTGAGCAGTCTTCTCACCAGGTTTTACCAAAGTACGGATGAAATCTATGAGCGGTTTCATGCATTCGCTCAGATTGGTAGAACATGCCGGCCAATAGTTCATCTGCAGATTGACATTGTTGTGATAGTCCACACGCCACGGACCATCTACATTATTATGCCATATACCTTGCAAATTGGCAGGAAGATTGCCGGGACGAGAACTAGCTATCAACAAGTAACGACCAAACTGATAGTACAATTGTTCTAAATAGAAATCTTTTTGACCTTCGCGATAACGACTCAAACGTTGAGTAATCGGCATATCACGAAAATCAGATGAATTTGTCAAGTTCAGTTTCACACGGTTGAACAATGCTGTATAATCTGCATAGTGAGCTTGATATAACGCTTCATAGCCTTGTTTTTCTGCCTCATTTATCCAATAAGCTGTCGTTTCTTCCGGATTTACTCCCACATACGTTTTCGGATTAGTGAAGTCAGGGTTGAAATTAATCAGATAGTCAGTATCAGCTGTAATCAGAAATACCACCTCATCCGCTCCTTCGATAAGGAGTTGGTCATGAGTATTCGTTACAGTTCCACCTTGCGTTAAAACCCGCATACGCACTACATACTCCATACTATTATTATCTAATCTGGCTCGAAAAACCAATCCATTTTTCCCTTCAGGTTGTAAAGAGCCTGCCGAAACCGGATTAGGAGCATAACTGAATCTAAGATTCTGTTTAGCAGGGCGGTCAGCACTATAACGCATCACCAAAACGTTTGCAGGATAAGATATAAATGAAGTACGCTTATATTTTACTCCATCTTTGCAAAATTGTACTATTGCACGGGCTGAATCGAGCGACAGTTCACGGCGATATCCGCTTATCCCAATAGTACTTAGTCCTGTTTCTATGTAGAATTCTCCCATCGTCGTAAAGTTACCGAACCGGAATGGGTCTTCTTTATAAGATTCATATGGAACTGTACTGTTGAAGTTCTGGCAGGTCAGACGTTCGACCTTTTCTTGATTACCTTCAGTAAAGGCTTTACGAATCTCGTCAAGAAGATAAGCAGACTGCTTATTTACATTCCAATAATACGCCGCTCCCTTAGCGGTATTCGGTCCTCCTCTCCATAAGGTTTTCTCGTTAAAGGTAATACGTTCGGCTTCTACTGATCCTAAAATATTAGCACCTATACTGCCATTGCCCAAAGGCAAGGAAGCTGATTCCCATTCTGCATCCGGATTCTTAGCATGGTCTCCAGCTGAAATAGGTTTCTTATCCTTCCATAATTCCGGATTTCCACCATACCATACAGCATGACCGTTTAACGTCGTGGGAGTATCAAACCAGTAAGACAAGGGTGGTTGTATGCCCTGACCATAAACGCCAAGGCTCATTAACAATCCTATAAATATAATCCTGTTTCTTTTCATATTATCCATAAAGTACATACCAAGCAGCTCACACAAAAGAGAATCATAGCAATGAGTTGATTCCTGCGATAGCATTTCCGCATCCACTTCTTCCATCTCTGTTATTTCCTGATTTCCTCTACTACTGCACGCTGTAAAGAAAGTGAATTTTCATAATCACAGTCGGTGGCCAAATCCCATGACATCACACCACGCATGTGCTGGCCGAGCGGTTACCCAACTATGAATCGGCAACATACTGAAGAAAGTTTCGTCCAACTTATCTTTCAATTCAGTACCCAAATACATATTAAAATAGGCATTCATAAATGAATAATTTAAATTTCCGAATCAAAGAGACAGGAAAAAACATTAGAAACGTTCCCTCAGAACTGCTTGCACACTACATTTTTAATCTTTCCTTTAAAACCGTTCAAGCCATCCCCTATTTGTTGTAAGGGAAATATCAGTGTCTCCTGATACTCCATATACTCCATACGCTTATACTGCTGACAATAGACTTTCTTGGTGCGGCCTTCCAGACGTTCCTGCAACTTACCGTTCACATAAAGGGAAGTCCCCTTGTAATCACCTTCTATACGAATATCACTCCACACACCTTCGGGCAAATGATAGGAATGAAACACAAATGTATAGCCGTCACGACTGAAAGCCAGGCAGCCTTTGTTTTCCCAATTGGCATACACCACAGAATGAGGTCCCTTGAATAGTATGGAACTATTGGGAGCATTCTCATCGGGACAAATTTTGAAAGATACAGCATACGGATACCCCACTTCTTGTAACACAGTAGAAATAGAATCGGTTCCGCTTAGCACACAGACTTCCCCGGCAGGGGTAAGTTGCACTTCACCAGAAGCAGTCTGACATACACCTGACGGTATCCGGCCTAACAGATTCACGCCGGGAGCTTCGGGCATCTGACGACATAAATCCTCAAACTGTTCAAAAGAAACCTGACAATTGCTGCCTTTCCACATCTTTTCAGCCAATACCTGTAGGGCTGGGAAAGAACGCACATGCACGTCTTGTTCTGATATACCGTTGCCGCACTTATCATTCCACACGGCAAACATGCCTCCCAGTACTCCAACGGTACCTTCGGGCAATGTCAACTTTTTATTAATCAACCATGGTGACCAAGTTTCATACAACCATTGATGATCCAGAAAATCACGGTAATAACCTGCTGAGGGTACAATATAAAGATAAGTGTCACAAGAGTTAATCAACTTATATCCGTCTTTTAAAGATGCTTCCGGGTCTATCCAGTCATACGACCATGCATTGACAGTTACTCCTTCTGCCTGCACAGGTGTCTTTCCCGGGAGCCATTTCAAGCCACCCCACATACGGGGATTTTTACCGTATTTCGCAATGTATTTCAAATACCGGTCCGTGAAATAACGATACTGTTCAGCCTCCTTTTTATTATACTCGTCTGTTCCTATATGTACGTCCGGACCGATAAATACCGGTGAGTCTCCACAAAGATATTCGTCCAACAATGTATCCACAAAACGATAAGTCTCCTCTTTATAAAGATCAAGATGATCCATACCATATTCTTGACTGGCTATTTCCGGCTTATAATGAGCAAAAGCCAGAGAGTGGGCGGGGATGTCTATTTCTGGAATAATGTTTACTCCATAAGCTTTCCCCATCTTCTGTAACTCTATAAATTCTTTTTTGGTATATGACCCGTCCTTGGATGTCAATCCTGGGAAACGTTCACTCTCTAACCGAAAAGCAGCATAGGTTTTATTCCAATCATTCTCAAAAAATTGCGGAAACCCATTATCATTCAAATGTATTTGAAACTCATTCATCTTGTAAAAAGACAATATCTTTACATATTGCTTCAGATAATCCATCGTGAAGAACTTTCTGGCAACATCCAGCATAAATCCTCGATTAGGGAATTGAGGATAATCGCGTGCAGTACCTTTAGGAAGAGTACCTTGATGATTAAAAAGGATCTGCAGCAAACTGCGCGTACCCCAAAATACACCTTTTACGGCAGGAGCTTTTATACAAGCATAACCGGAAAAGTCAAGCACATATCCCTCTTCTCCCAACTCCTCATCAGGTGGAGTGAGGGACAAGCAAATATCGTTCTTACGAGGTTTGCCGGTACGCAAAGTATAATCCCACCCCATCAATTCCTTCAAGTCTGATATAAGAATACGAGCTGTGGACTCTAACGCAGCCTTATCGGTTGTGCGAATTACAATGCTGCCTCGTACAGGCAAGGAAAGAGTTCCACCTGTTCCACGCCATTGTTGCAAAGCCGGAATAACTTGCGGACAAGATTCTTGGGCAATAACAGAAAGGCTTATACAAAACAATATGATAAAAAATAAAATTCTCTTCATAAACAATTGATACTATTTAAAATTCCGATATGTCAAAAGTGCCTCATCATTTTAAAGGACGTATTTCAAAACTAAACAGATACTCTTTTACAGGCACCAAATAAGGCGCCAGTACCCCCGGTCCGCAAGTAGCCGTTCCCACACCGCTTTGCAAAGCGTCAAGATGAACGGTCACCGTGCCATTTCTTTTCAACTCGTTAATGTGCCCGGCAGCATCTATATTCTCATCAGTGAAAGGAGATACACTAAATTCAAATGGCTTCTCCCCCCACACAGACAATCCTTTTTCTAATTCATCGCTAACTTGCATCCAACGCACGTCTGTTCGATTACCGGTAGCCTGAGGACGCACATAATAATGAAACATTCGTTCTGCATCAGTATGATAAATACCGATACGCCCCGAAAGTTTTCGGTCAGCATAAGTCTCATGCTCTCCTCGGCCCAAATAAGTGACACGATTAAAACTGTGGGGCATTTCAAAAACCAGCCCGACACGAGCCAATGAACTGACAAACGTTGTATCCGGAACAAAACGGGTTTGTACAGACAATATTCCATCCTTGCGAATGGTGTATTCAAATGTAGCAGACCCTATTGTATCATTTTTATCATTCAATAATTTCACTTCACTGTAAGTAGTGTGTCCTGATGTTTTTACAGATAATACACGTTGGACCAAATGATTTAGCCCTAATTTGCGCCAAACCTTTGCGCCTCCCTTCTTTTCACGGTTGTCATTGTCCGTTGCAGGGCGATATAAACTCAGCCGCACAGGCGAGGCAAGATATTCCTGTCCTTCATAGATGTATGATGTTAATGCTCCGGTTTTCGGATCAATCTGAATTTCCGGTTTTTCAGACAGTTTAGCCAATGTCGGACGATACTGACTATTGGCAGGCAAGACAAACTGATCATAAGCAACCTCATCATCAGTTCCGATGAAAGCACTTTTCTTCTTAGGCGTCCAGCTTAAATTCAGATAAGCCTCACGGATATTCCAGGGTAAGCGTACGCCTCCCAATGAAACTTCAGTAGTGGCATGTGGAGCAACTTCTATAGACTGTTCCCCTTTCGCTAACATTTTACCATTATCTCCCACTATGCTCCACTTCAACACATAAGCATTCAGATTGGTAAAGTCATACCAGTTTTTGATAGCGATGGTTAAATTTTTAGGATCTTTGAGCGTGCATTTAATATATTGATAAGCTTTTTTTACCTCTTTTAAATGAGGATGCGGTTCCCGTACAGCATTCACCAGCCCATTACAGCAAAAGTTACCAAAACTTGGTATATTTTCCGGTCCGTAATCACCGCCATACGCCCAATACCATTTACCATGAGCATCCACCTCTCTGAATGACTGGTCGACCCAGTCCCAGATACAACCGCCTTGTACGACAGGTTCGCTCTCGAACACTTCCATATATTCCTTCAAACCGCCTCCACTGTTACCCATTGTATGCAAATATTCCGTCATAATGAAAGGGCGGTATACTTTCGGACTTGTCTGATGGGCATAAGCCAACAACTCATCCACACTACGATACATGCGACAGTAAATATCAGTATTATATTGTTGTTCAGCACGTTCATACTGAACTGGACGACTTTGCTCTACTGATTTCATCCAATCGTAAGTGCGTTCAAAATTAATACCATTACCTGCCTCATTTCCTAATGACCAGATTATGATGGCGGGATGATTTTTTGACCTCTCGTACATCCGTTGTACCCGATCCATATGGGCTGGAAGCCATGTGCTATCCTTAGCAAGCGAAGCTGCTCCATACCCCATGCCATGCGACTCAATGTTTGCTTCATCTATTATATACAGACCGTAAAGATCACAGAGATGATACCAATACGGATGAGTGGGGTAATGCGAATTTCGCACTGTATTCAGATTATTCTGCTTCATCAGACGAATATCCTGCTCCATCAGTTCCTTGCTGACTGTACGTCCCAATTGAGAATGTTCATGACGATTTGCCCCTTTTACCAATATGGGCACACCGTTTATGCAAAATCGTCCATCTTTGATTTCCGAGGTACGAAACCCTACGTTGCACCCTGTCAGATGTATGATTTCTCCTGAAGTATCTTTTAGAGAAATAATCAATGTATAAAGATAAGGATGTTCCGCACTCCAACGTTTCACTTTCGGTAAAGTCTCTTTCTCAAAAAAAATGAAATTGCCGCTTTCCTTGCTTTGAACCGGACAATCCTTTTCCAGAATAGTTTTTCCGCAAGCATCTTCTAACCGATACGATAATGTGGCAGCACCTTCAGCCTCCCCTCCTATGGTTGTTTCAAGAGCAAAAAGCCCATCCGTATACGTTTCTTTATCTAAAGTGGAAGTCACTTGATAGTCTGCAATATATTGCTTGGGAGTACTATACAGATAGATATCACGTTCTATACCGCTCAATCGCCACATATCCTGACATTCCAGGTATGATCCCGCACTCCAACGATATACTTCCAGGGCAACTGTGTTCTCTCCCTCTTTTACATATGGAGTAATATCCCATTCAGCAGGAGTCTTCGAACCTTGATTATAGCCCAATAGATGCTCATTTACCCAAATATAATAGAATGAGGTAACGCCCTCACAACAGATGACGGTCCGGCGATCTTTCCAATCCAATGGTAAAGTAAAGCTACGCCGATAAGAACCTACCTCATTTTCATCATATGGTACTAGTGGTGGATTTTTCTTAAAGTTAAATAGCGGGTCATCGAATTCGTAGGATTCATTCACATAAATAGCAGTTCCATAACCTTGACGTTCCCAGTTTCCAGGCACTTTGATGTCAGCCCATCCACCCGTATAATATCCAGGCTTATAAAAGTCTTTGGGCCGATTATCAGGATTCTTTACCCAAGAAAATTTCCATCTCCCGTTCAGACTCATATAATAGCGAGAATTTTCATAATCTCCTTGACGGATATTTGTAGCTTTGTCGTATGGCCATACATAAGTATGAGGCCGTAATTTATTTTTTCCAATAGCATATTGACTTTGCCATTCGGGAACAGTAGCCTGAGCAGAAAGTCTACCGACTCCAAAGAATATTCCCACAATGAGGGAGTGTAGAAAAATTTTATAGATGTAATTCATCGTATAACAAAGGTATTAGTTATGATAAATAGTTTTTTGCAAAAGTATCCGTTCCACAATGAATGGAAGGTATAGAAATATCTTTTTTTGCTCCAAAAATGACTATTTCACTCATTATCGTATAATCCTCCTATGCTCTATAAACAGCGTTAATTTATTGGTACAAATCTTGATATACAATAAATTACTGATACCAAACTTGACGGCGATTATACTTGTTAAAATAGCGGAATAAATTTATAAGATTATTTGCATTATTGAAGCAAAAACAATATTTTTGTTTTACTTTTTTAAGAATGATAAGCTTGGTATGGTAATATTTTATATCACTGCTTGTATTATTAAATATGGAATCAATATTATTATTTATGGATACCATTATTTATATATACTTTTATGTATTGGCACAATTTTGCCTATAATATTTATTTACTTATATAACGGAAAACAAGGCAAAAAGATAAAGTATTTGCTTTATGCTTTTTACCCTGTTCACCTGTTGATTTTGTATTTTGTTTTTAAATAAACAGACTTGCATCACAAGTCTGCTTTATTATTTTAATACTCAGATATGTCTTTTATTAAATTGCTCTTTTCTCCAAGAATTATTTTACCATCTTTTCCACTAAGAATTAAAGGTAAAACTATTTTTTGATTATTACCCTCATATTCTATGCCAACCTTTGGAACAACTTCCGCTGTTTCTGCTTTTATAAGTATAGGTTCACTTACATTTTCTGCAATAACCTTGTCTATTACAATTTCTCCAGCTTCTGTAACTTTGTATGTCCAAACTTTAATTTTTGAATCTTTTCCTTTAGGAACTACTACAAATTGATCTTCATCTCCTGAAGTAATTGTAGTAAGTTTACTAAAATCCTCACTACCATTCAAATACTTTTCACTAAAATCTTTTTCTTTTCCATTAGCTATAAATCCTATTGCTAAACATTGTTCTCCCTCAAATGTTACTTTAGTAGCATTTTTTGGAATCAATAAATAAACTCCCACTGCAAGTGCAGCAACAACTATTACTGCTAATATAATTAATAATACTTTTTTCATAGATACTCCTCCTTTTGTTTTTATTATATTATAAGTTTTATTTTTTTTAAAGTACTTATGAAATAATTTTAAATTTTTGTCATAAGTTTTGGATTGGCTAAATATACATTAAATAAAGTTTAGTACAAACATTTCTTAGAGGGGGTTAAAATAATTCATGGATGAGAATTTAAAGTTATATCAAGATATAGCAGAACGTACTGATGGCGACATTTATGTTGGTGTTGTTGGCCCTGTACGTACTCGGAAAGTCAACTTTTATTAAAAATTTTATGGATTTACTTGTTATTCCAAATATTGATAACGAGTATAAAAAAGAAAGAGCTAGAGACGAACTTCCACAAAGTGCTGGTGGAAGAACTATTATGACTACTGAGCCTAAGTTTATTCCAAATGAGGCTGTTGAAATTACAATAGGAGATAATTTAAAGTTCAAGACAAGGCTTGTAGATTGTGTTGGTTATTTAGTTAATAATGCTATTGGCTATTTAGAAGACGATATGCCTCGTATGGTAAAAACGCCTTGGTATGAGGAAGAAATACCTTTTGAAGAAGCTGCTGAAATTGGCACTAGAAAAGTAATAGCTGAACACTCTACTATTGGTATTTTAGTAACTACTGATGGAAGTATTACAGATATTCCTAGAGAAGATTACATCAATGCTGAGGAACGCGTTGTAAAGGAATTAAAAGAGCTTAACAAACCTTTTGTTATTGTTTTAAATAGTGATGATCCATTTTCTGATTATACTAAAGCTTTAGCTAAAAAACTAGAAGAAAAATATGGTGTGTCTGTCTTACCTACAGACTGTGCTAGATTAGATATTGAAGATATTGATGACATCTTTAGTAAGATTTTATATGAGTTTCCTATTGAAACAATTAATATTGATTTTCCTCGTTGGGTTGATGGTTTACCTGATGACCACTGGTTAAAAGTTGAATTATATGACGAAATTGAAAAGGCTTTTGATAATATTCGTATACTAAAACAAGTAGATAGTAGTATTGGTCAACTTCAAAATACTAAGGTAATTACTAGAACTTCATTAACCGAAGTTAGACTTGGTGAAGGCAGTGTAAGAGTTTCTATCGAATTAGTTGACGAGTTATTCTATAAAGTTTTAACAGAAATTTCTGGTGTTGAAATTGATAATGAAGGTGCACTATTTAGCACTATGACAGAGTTTGCAAGAACTAAAAAACAATATGATAAAATTGCATATGCTTTAGAAGAAGTAAAAGCCACTGGTTATGGAATTGTAACTCCTTCAATTGATGAATTGAT
>ERZ824575.2666-NODE-2666-length-13579-cov-2.973233_pt1 | contig 13579 bp, 7 predicted proteins | sample MGYA00519470_ERZ824575 | MGnify/ENA primary metagenome ERZ824575 (study PRJEB31778, sample SAMEA3449170) | human gut metagenome | biome: human gut; feature: human-associated habitat; material: faeces | place: United Kingdom | collected 2010/2012 ...
GGGTGCAGTTACTTCCTGCACAGGAGCATCGACCGCAGGCGGAATAATCTTGTATTCACCGCTGCGTATAAACTCATCAGCGAGGAAGGTCACACGGGACGTAAGTCTCGGAGCATCTTCAAGTGCCGTGTCTGCAAGCGTAATGAATCCGCCCATATCAAGACTTTCGACCTTATACTCCTTGCCCTTGTATTCAAGATGATCACCAACAGACAGCACGGGTGCAGTCGTTTTGGGTACAATTTCCGGCTCTTTCTCAGCCTGAACTGTCTGCTCACGCTCCAAGCTGTCAACGAAATGAAAGCTCATGAGCATATCGCCGTTGTCAAGCCGAGAAGTCAGCTCACCGCCGTTAAACGTCCAGTTCTTCGCACGGTCAAACTCCATGTGGAGGTCTTTGCCCGTAGGTTCTCCGTTTTCATCGAGCTTTCGGGAAGTAAAATCAACCGTAGTAACGCCTGTGACCACTCTGCGCTCTCCGATACACTCAGGACGGAGGTGGTCAGTGATCTCAAACATCATACCCGGCTGGATAGCCTTTTTGAACTGAGACAGGTTCTTGACCGTAGGAATTTCAGTCTTATCGGGTGTTACCTCAGTCTTTTCAGGCTCAGGCTTCACGGGTGCAGACTGCTCCTTTTTAGGTTCAGCCCTGCCGATATACTCATACATACCGCTGTTCAGGAGCTTATCATAGGAGATATTCTCCGTCACAGCAAAACCGCCGCTTTCTCTTGTGATAGTGCAATCGTCCGTATAGAACGGTAACGCACCTGTCAGCGAAATAACCTCAGAAACCTCGCCACTAATCTTGTGACGAAATCGGTCACCGACTTCGACCTTATGGGGTTCAGCCTGTTCTGCTTTGAGTGCAGCCCTTTCTTCTTTTTGTTCAGCCGAGAGATAAGTATCATCCCTGAGCCGTGATTCTGTCATTGTTGCGACATTGTACCATGAATGACGGAACTTTTCGCCGTTCTCAAAGCTGAAAGTAATACCCTGAGAATTGTAGTCCACAAGGGAGATATTGCCTTCACCGCTGTGACCGCCTGTTCCATACTCCTTTTTCAAGAAATCGGCAAGCTGCTGGATAGTCGGGTGCTGTTCCTCATAGAAGTCCTGCACACGGAGCTTGCCGTGAACAAAGCCCGTACCGCGGTCGATTTCAGCGGCTAAGGCTTCATAGACCTGAACGCCGTCCACCACCGGACCTTTCGCAAATTCGGTCTTCGGCTTTTCCTTTGCAGGCTTAGAAAATGTAAGCGGTTCAGGATCACCGAACAAGGAGAGCTGTTCGCCCTGAGCTTCGGGCATTTCCCAAAACGGAACATCGGAGTTTTCGTTCTTCTGAATTTCATCAATGACTGCTGCATCTGTAAAGAGAGGACGATCAATATCCTCAGTCTCCGCAATAGGTGTCTCCACCGCAGGAGCATCATCGACCGCCATAAGACCAAGCTCATAGGCTGCGCCGTCGATCTCTGCCTTATGATTTTCATAGGTGTCGATAGAGATAATGCCCTCGGCATTGTCAATGATAACAGTCGCACCGAGGGAAAGTGCCTTATCCTTGATCTCGTTAAGGCTTTCGGCATCGCCCTTGTATTTCAGAGTGACCGCAGAAACATCATCAGCAGGAAAAGAAACTTCTGCAACATCGGCGGCATCGCTCATAAGGTCAACCGTCTGTTCGTTCTTTCCGGTATGACGCTCGATCACTTCATCGGGAACGGAAATGAGGTCAGAGAAATCAAGTCCAGTCAGACCGTTCTCGATCATATCCTCAATGCTGTCATACTGCTCCGTATTGTAAACTTCGCCGTCAAACTCGTAGGTGATCTTGAAGTCCACAAGGTCAGCCGTCACCTGAATAGGCAGCTCATCGTCGGTCAGAGTGGTAAACACCAGACCGACATTGTGCAGATCATCAAAATCAGCACTCTCACGGTACTCTGCTTCGCAGAAGTCGTTAATTAAGAACTTTGCCTTATCAAGCGGAGTCTCAAAAGTACGCTGAAAGTCCATGATCTCCACAGGTTTGTCGGGATTATGTTCAAGCATCGCAGTACGCAGGAGCGCCGGAAATGTAGTCAGCTCACGGTACGGCTCGATCTCCATTTTATCGCTACGGTTATAGATACCGCAGACGGGATCACCGTCATAAAACAGCTCACCGACTTTATCGCCGTCAGCGATAGCAAGTTTCCATGTGCCGCGCTCTGTCTCCGCAGATTCGCAGTCAGTGCCGAAGAACTTATCAACGACCTGCTGTAAAGTCTGGAGCTTTTCAGGCTCACGCTTCGGAGGATTCAGCTCAAAAGCCTGTTCGATCAGGACGGAATATCCTGCATCACTGAGCTTTTTGGAGTATTCGTCTTTATCCTCAGCCGGAAATCCGACCATAGGCTGCCCGTTTTTTGAGTGCATTTGCAGTCCGAGGACTTCCACACCGATCTCAGCATTTTTGCCGTGCATCTCGTAAAAATCGCCTGCCTTGCGGAGCGATACCGGACCTTTATCTTCGGGTTCAGCCTTTTCAGCCTGCTGTCCGCCTTTGCTGATGATCTCAAAGCCCTTTTCCTCCATATCTTGCTGCCAGCCGTCGTAGGCAAGTACATCAGAAGTGCCGAGCAGAATACCGCCATAATCGGGAGCGTCAAGGTCTTTCAGCGAAATACTCTTATCGCTGATCTTCTCGACCTCACGGCGAGCGCCGTCATACATGATAATATCACCAACAGCGAGATCGGATACTTTGGCTGTTTCGGACTTTTCCTGCACAAGCTCCTTCTCCTTGAAAAACTCAGGCATTTCCGTAAAACCGAAACTGTCACAGAAATATGCTGTATCCTTGCCGTCAGCGGAAATGACGATAACATCAGAAACAGAAAGAGAGTGTCCGAAGAAATCATCGGGACGGTCATTATTAAACTGAGTGAAAAGTGCTTCAAGCGTAGCATTGCCCCTGAACTCTCCGACCTCACCCTCATACATAAGCTCATAATCGTCCTTGTTGAGCTGTACACCGTCCTTTTTGAGTTGTTCCATACCCTCAAAGCGAATGCCGTGATACTTCTCACCACCGGGAAGCTGATAGATTTTGAAAGTCCCTTGTGCCTTTTCCACATTATCGTAGGTGCGGATCGGGTGCTGCGCCTTGAAATCGTCGAAAATACGCTGTTCCTCAGCAGTCAGCTCAGAGTGTGCTTCAAGGAAAGGAACGAAAATGTCAAGCATTCTCTGCGCCCTCTCCTTATACTCCGGCTGATTGAACGGGTGCTGCGTATAACCGAGGATACCCTCATTGTATGTGCGGATATGGTCGATCAGCGAACCGCCGCCCGTACCCTTGCCGTCGCCAATATCAAAGCGGCCGTCATAGTTGAACTCCTCACCGCCGATGACAGCAGTAATGCTGAAATCAGTCTTTTTGTACCAGCCTGCTTTCAGATCAGGGATAGTACGCTCTGAATGCTGCTTCTCATCAAGGTATTCAAGGACAGCATTGCCGAGGGCAAAACTGCAATCAGGGTGTGCAAGGGCAAAATCGTGAACGATGTCGCTTTCGCTAACCCATTCATCGCCCTTATCCTTACCGAAATGGAAAGAGAGGCTATCCGGCTGTTTTTCGGGTGTTTCTGCATCAAAGCTCACATGATACTTTTCCTTTGCGATGATAGCAAAAGCCTTTTCGGTCAGTGCTTCATCACCGAGAATATCATGGAGAGCCTTCTTGATACGGTTGAGCTTCGGGATATTATCGCCGTTCTCCCAACCGTGCAGAGCCGCACCGTCAAATGCAGTCAGAAGGTCAGCGATCTTTTCATCGGACATATCGGGAATCGCATCGAGCATATCGTCACGCACCCACCATAAAGCGAGATCGTCAAATTCCTCATGGATACGGTCTATGAAAGCCTGGCCGATCTCCTCAAAGGAAACAAAACGCTCCATACCGCCGAAACTGCAATTATATCCGTCCTCAGTCCTCTCTAAATGCAGGGAATGACGGAGGTTCTCAGCATAGTAGTACACTCTGTCCGAAATCTTGCCGTCCTCAAAGACAAACTCAATGTCAGAAGCAGTACCGCCCTCTAACAGTCCGAGGGCAAGCTCACGGCGAATATCCTCACCATAATGGAAACGCTGGGCAAGGTCATAGAACGCAGGCTCACTCAGATGATAGCCGAAAGCCGCCTTGTCGCTGGGCTTATGCTTTTCAAGATACCCACGCTCAAACATCGGATACGCCATATCCTCCCACTCATCGGAGGAAAGAGTACGCACTGCAAGGAACTTTGCAAGGTCAGCCTGCGGAAACAGCACTTCTTCCTCAGTAGGAACTCTGTTTGCGTTCTCACGGTTGATAACTGCCTGCTTATGGGCAGTCAGAAAGTCAGCAACATCGGATTCCTGCAAAGCATTGTGCAGAATCTCGTCATAAGCCTGAATATCCTCAGCGGTGAAACTCTCGTCAATGCTGTCAATCTGTCCTCTTGTCACATCACCCACGAACATAGCAGTAATAGCGGCCCTCTGTTCATCGGAGAAATCGTGCTGAGAGAAAAAGTCGGAAAGCTCGATACTGCGATCAAAACTGGACTTTGCTTCAAGCATATCGGTGAGCTTGCTGTTTTCGCCGTATCTCTCTGCAGGAGCTTGTGCCAAGTATGCCTGAACAAGAGACAGCATTTCACCGAACTGTGCTTCATCGTATCTGCGGTCAAAGAAATCAGCAAGATCAAGCTGCATATCCTCAACAGCAAGACGATGAACTACGGGCGAAAGTGCGATATTCTGCTCCATAGAAAGACCGAGGTCAGTCATTTTGCGGAGCATATTTGTCTCACGGACAGCGTTCTCCAAAGCTCTGTGAAATGCAGGAGCGTTCTCCTTATCGACCGCAAAAGCAACCTTACCGTCACGGACAACAGCATGATAGCTCACACTTGTTTCAAGGAAAGGCTTGACCTCTCCGAACTGATCAGGTGTGAGCTTGCTCATATAGTAATGGGTATCACGGTTTGCACGATAGTCACGATTGCCGACTTCCTGCGCCTTATCGGGACTTGCGAACTGCTTACGCATATTCACGACTTCGTCCCTGATGTTGCGGACAGCAAAGAGGTCAGCGTGAGAAACCGTCAGCGTACCCTTGCCGGACGGATAGACTCTGCCCGAAAACTGCATACCACGGGCTTTCATGATCTCAGCCATTTTCAGCACAAGGTCACGGTCAGCGGAAAGGTACTCTTTCTGCGGAATATAACGATACTCCGCTGAACCGAAGATGTTTTTTTCGGGCGGAGAATAAGGTCTGTTGGATTTGGTGGGAACAAGGTCGGGAGTGCCTGCGATACGCTTGAACCACTCTATATCTTTATCATTGATCGCCATAATGACGGAATTATCACGGGCATAGGCATAGTAATTGATGCCCGAATTATCAAGCTGTTTCTGCAATCTTGCAAAATCCGCAGCCTGGATCGTCACAAGGTTTTTGTCTCTGTTATCTGTTGCCTTGTTCCACATTTCGTTGCCGTAATACTGCATATTCGTTTGCTGAACCTCCTTTTTTTCAGTCTCATGTTCTACTTGTTTTGGGATACAACGAAGCATATCATTCCAGTCTTTATATGTATCGGGAGTGATAACACGCTTCATGTCTGGATACTGCTCCTGCAAACGCTGGGCAAATTCATTGCCTGCGGTATCATTGTCGGAGCAAAGGAAAACATTCTCAGGCGGGATATTATGACGGAGCATCGTGTCAAGAACGATATTCGGCTTCACGCCCATCATGGAAACAAGCCTGCAATCCGTCATTTCCTTATCGTGCATTTGCAGATAGGAGAGCATATCTATTGCACTCTCAAAGAAAAAAGCCTTTTCGCCCGTGCCGCGGACAACCTCAAAGCCGTGCCCATCGGCTGAATGTTCGGCAATACCCTTGAATCGGTGTTCTGTCGAAGTACCGACCTTTTCAGCACCGATGACCTTGCCGTTATCGTCATAATATTTGAAAAGCACATTGCCTGTCTTTTCTTCCTGAGATACTACGCCCTGTCTCACAAGTGAAGCCACAAGGTCATAGTCAAGCCCTCTGGTCTTGCAGAGATACGCAAATACACGCCTGCAATTATCAGCTTCGGCAAGGGAAAGCTCCCTTGCCGTTACTGTTTTCGGCTTCTGTTCGTAGGTGCGGGACGGAGTATATGTCAGGTCATAGTGTTCACCGTTGAGGGCTTCAACGGCTTCTACAAAGGACATTCCCATAAACTCACGGAGAAATCCGATATTGTCACCGCCTTCACCTGTGCTGAACCGATGCCACACACCACGTTCGCCCGGACCGTTATCCTTGATGTGCAGACTGTCGTGTTCCTTCCATACATACTCCTTGCCGACCTTTTTCAGATCAAAGCCGTGAGACATGAGGAACTGCGGAAGATTGACGTATGCCGCCCTTTCTTTCTGTTCGTCTGTTATTCTCATTTATTCAAGTCCCTGATTATTTCTCTTTTTGGGTGTCTGCTGTTTCTGCTGCGGATTCTTCTGCTGTCCGCGCCCGCTGATACGCTGAACGTCCTTCTGCATTCGTCCACGGGAAAAGAAAGCTCTCTGCGAATCCTTCTTTGCGACCGTGACCGCAGACTTTGCACCGCCGAATACCGCAGAATGTTCTACGCCCTTAGCGGTCAGCTCTGCGGACTTCTTACGAGCCTGCCCCTCGTCCATTCGCTGGGTGAAACGCTCCTGTTTCGGGAGAGCCTTGAAAAAGTCGGAATTTACAAACTCCACGGCTCTTTCACCCTTGACAGCACTTTCGATCTGCTTATATGCCGGAGCGTTTGCCTTTGAAACTGTGACCGCTACCGTGTCATTTTTGCGGACAACCGCAGAATACGGAATATTTGCCTTTTGCAGCTCTGCCACAATCTTTCGTGCCGTGCCGATAGGCTCTACACGGGTATGCTTATCTTCCTTGCCGAGCGAAGCATAGTATTCGGGATTGATCGTCTGATACTTGCCCTTTTCGCCTTTACCGCCGTTCTCCTGCGCCGCTTCTGTTCTTGCGATCTTGCCGATAGCGGCATACATAATATCGTTGAGGGCAGGAACATCTTTCTTTGAAACGGTAATGCCGACCTTATCCTCGCCCTTAGTGGCAGCGGAATAGTCAATGCCTGCCGCCGTAAGAGCTGTCATGACTTCGACCGCCTGAATATCCGTCATTGTCTCCACATGGCGGTCATTGCGGGGAAGCTCCTTGTAGTAATCGGGATTCACCTTGAAACCGCCGTCATCGGTCAGAACTGCATCGCCGTTTTCGAGCATAGCTGTCAGCCAGCTATCGACCTCGACTTCATCAGCCATATCCAGTATTTCAAGCTGTTTCTTCATGTTTACAAGCTCATCGGCGGCATTGTCCCTCATTTCCTGCGGTACAAACGGGTTCTCCGCAATGCTCTCCATATTCTTGATAGCTTCACGAAGCTCCGCCCTTGCCTTATCAATATCTTCCTTGCTGCCGTTATTGATAAGACCGTCGATCATGTTGTAATCATCTTCAAGCTGCATTTCTACACCCGCAAGGGGCTGAATACCGAGCTGATCGGCAAGTGCGGCGACCTGCGACCTGTCGAGCGTTTCCACTTCCTGTGCCGCCTGCACAGCCCCCTCAGCAAGTGTGGGCATATCCATTGTGCCGTCCTGCACCATTTGTCCGAGTTTGTCGCCGGTCAGCTTCATGGACGCATCAAGCTGATCGTTAGTTTGCTCTGCATAGTGCGTTTCGGGACGGGCGAGCTTCATGATCTTATCGTCAAGTGCCGTGATACGCTCATTCACGCTTTTAAGCTGTTCGGAGAGCTTATACTTGTCCACCACGCTTGTGGCAGGATCATTGTATGTAGTGAGGATCTCCTGCTTTTTGGCTTCAAGAGAAGCCTTCTTATCGCTCAGACAATCGACCGTTGCACCGTTCAGCCGTGTCATAGCATCGGCAAAGGCTTCACGGCGTTCCTTATTGAAGCCGATAGAAAAGCTCTTGATCGTATCATTGAGAGCAACCACACGGTTCAGCTTGTGTTCAATACGGTCACGCTTGGCAGTCATGGTGTCGATCTTCTTCCAACCCTGTTCGACCTTCTGTTCACGCTTCGGGATCTTCTGCTCACGGATAGCGGATATACGCTGTTCGTTGATCTCAATGATCTTGCGGATACCCGGCAGATTGCCGACTGTCGCTTTGAGCATACGGTTCGTATCTTCGAGCTTGTCAGCCTTAGCAGACAGAGCTTCGATCTTCGCCTTGTTGCGGTCAATCTTGTCCGTCTGATTAGCGATCTTTTCATCAAGGGAGTCGATACGCCCCTGATGAAACTCCGCCTTAGCGTTCAGAAAAGGAAGAAGTTTTCCCGACTTCTGAGCGCCTGTTTCGTCCTGCTGATGTTCCTGCGCCTGAGCCTGTTTTCTGCGGAGTTCTTCCTCCGCATCGACCGCAGGCTGTTCGGCGGTACGCTTTTCATCATTATCCTGTACGGGCATAGGCTACCTCACTTTCTGCGCTTCACGATGATGATGACTGCTGCGGTCACTGCCGTAACAACGGCACTTCCGATGATGATAAACTTCTTCATGGTCTGTACTTCCTTTCTCTTTCTTCGGTTTGAATGATACGCTCCTGTTCGTCACGCTGTCTGCGTCGGGCGATCTCAGACAAATGTTTGTGGGCTTCTCTGGTAAAATGGTCATTGGCATGACGGCGCTGATAAGCATTGTAAAGCTCATCAAATGTAGGAACTGTATCCGCCGTCTGCACTGGTTCGGTAGGAGCTTTCTCCTGTTCCTTTCTGCGCTCATACTCCTGAATATCCGATACAGTCCTGCCGTTCAGCGTATGGATACGTTCAAGCTCACGCTGAAGCGTGACCTTATCGCAGAACCAAAAATTGACGTAGGTCTTGCAGAGTGCAAGCTGAATCTCATCGGGACGGGACTGCAATGTGCCTATCGTGGTATTCAGCACCTCGGCAACCTCTCCCAACAGCCGATAGTAGCCGTCAGGCTCACCGTAAACTTGCAGCTCACGGAGCAATGCTTCATAGTCTCCCGATGAAACCTTTGCGATGATTTCCTCAACTTCTTCTTTGTAGCTGCCGTCATAGGTAAGCACTATTTCGCTGTCACCGAATCGTGCTGAAAAAGGAATACCGCTTTTATCGAGGGCAATAACAATGTCAGATGCTTTAGTAGTCTCAAATCTTGCAAACTCCTTGTTGCTTATAGTGCCTACATCGACACCGCTGATATACGGAAACTCTGTCATGTGGAGATCATCTCCCTGATGTTGTCGATCAGCTCGGTATTGGTGCTGTCGGGATCGTACTCCATAGCGTATGCACCACAGATATTCTCTTGAATGCGGTGAGGGAGCGACCTCAGCTCACGAACGGGAGTGCCGATCAGCTTTGCAACCTTGTCTAAGTCAGCGACCGCAAGAGCCTTGTTCACAAGGTCGTAGAAACGGGCTGTCTGTGAGCTGTCCATCATGAACTCATAGACGATAGTCTGCTGTGTCTCATAGTCAAGGCTGCGGAGTGTTGCAAGTGTGATGCCCGTGGACTTGGCGACCTCTGCAAGCTCAATGTAGATAGAACCTTTCTGCCACAGGTTATCGAGGGCTTCAAATATAGCCTTTTTGTCTTCGTCGTTCTTAACGGCGACCTGTTCAAAAACCGCAGTCATGCTGTTTTTGATCTCATCGTCCATAGCGGTAATGCTGTCCTCGGAGACACCGAGGATTTTTGCGACTTCCGCAAGCTGGTTATTGTTCATAAAGATTATCCTTTCGTATCTATTCAGTCCTGTTGTTTAATCATGCAATAAATATGCAAATGCGCTTTGAAACAAAACAGAATTGCTTATGCTCCGACTTGCATTGCAGCAATATAAGATTGTTCAGAGCAATAATAATCAAATATGAAGACGACATCTTGTTTTATTTCTTATTTTAACAACAGGACTGAATAGTTACATCCTTTCTGCTTTAAGCCAAATAATTGACTTTTCGGCGGTAGTTTGTTATAATGTAAGAAGAAGTTGTCGGGATTACAGCCCGATAATTCTTAAATATCGGTTATTTGCTACTGTATAATTAAAGATTTGGAAGAAGGTAAACAGAATATGAATATTGATGTCAGAGATACAGAGATTATTATTGATAGTAAGGTCTTGGCGTTTCCGGCTTCTTTCAGCGATTTACAGGACATACTTGGAGAAGCAAGGATCGTTCCGAAAAATGATAGAGCCAACTATTATATTTTCGACAAGTTGGGCATAACTTTTTGCGATGTCGACGAGAGGTATCTTAAACGCAGAAAAGCTTTTATTGACAAAGAGCATCTGATATCTTATGTGACTTTTTTTATCGACGACACAGAACTAATGAATGAAGCAGAGATACCAGCAGAGCGTTTTAATGGAAACATCACATTTTTCGGCAGAGAATGGGACAGTCTAAAAAAATCTGATGGATCATCCCAGTATTTTTTCTGCAAAGACGGCGAATATAGATTTGCTCATATTAAGGCTATCATACGTGGAAATGATGATGAATCCAATTACACAGACGGTCGTTTTACAAAAACACTGTATCTCACATTTGCACCAGAAAGGCCAAAATCGACTGAAAACTACAATATATCTGCCCCACAAGAGGACTGTGTGACCTTTACTAACCTCAATTTCAAACTTGCAGTAGTACAGGAACTGATGTATAATATGGAAATTCTTAAACCATATTTTGATATATACGACTATTTGAAATTCAAGAAGAGTAAAGCAAAGACTGAGACTGAAAAGAACATAAAGGCAGCAATTGACTTTTTTTAGAATTTACCTGTTCCACAGAAACTTGCAAACGAACTCACTGAGATAACTATGGACGGTGGTAACGAGATTTATGGAAATATTGCTCCTTTGTGGGACGGTGAGGACGGAAGATTTGATCTCGACGAAATATCTCCCGATGAACTTAAGTGTTTCCCAAATCTCAGAAAAATAAAGCTTATGTCATCAAAACCTGAAAAGATAATTACACTGTGCGAAGAATATAATGTTGAGGTAACTACTTTATGACAGCTTGACAGCAACAATGATAAAATCAGTATTCTTTGGTGGAGCAAAGAACAACATCAAAGCTGCGATTTCACAAAATTATCTACTTACAGCAAGGGCAACCTTGCTGTTTTTATTTACCCCTCTCCGTTTTCCACTGATAATACACCTTGCCATTGTACGGATTCTCCACGATCTCAGGGCGGACGATAGTCTTTTTGCCCTTAGAAGTGTAGCTTGTGGACTTGCCGCCGAGAAGTGCCTTGACCTGAGCAGCGGAAAGCTCCACGCCGTACACTTTTGCAATATTCATTCCGCACTTGCCCTTGCAGTAATAGCCGAATTTGCCCTTTACAACCTCAGCACCGCATTTCGGGCATCTTCCGGCAGGCTCATGGCTGTCCGAAAGTGTAACAGACTTATCCGCCGAGCCGTATTTCCTGCACATTTCAGCCACAAACTGCTGAATGCCGGCATAAAGACCGATTCGGGCAGGCTGCCGTGTTCGATCTGCTGTAACTTCGACTCCCATTCCGCCGTCAGCTTTGCCGACTTCACTTCATCGGGAACAACAGTAATAAGCTCTCTGCCTTTATCCGTAGAACGGAGCTTTTTGCCGTCACGCTCTACATAGCCGTTCTTGACAAGTGCTTCAATAGTGGCAGCTCTTGTCGCAGGAGTACCGAGTCCCTTTTTCTCCGTGTCCTCGGCATAGTCCTCGTTGCCTGCACGTTCCATAGCGGATAACAGCGTATCTTCAGTGTAGGGCTTCGGCGGACTTGTGAAGTGTTCGCCCTTGCTTGCCTTTGCGGTAAAGTTCTGTCCCTCGGATACCGCAGGCAGAGCCTTTTCATCATTCTTCTTGTCGGACTGCTTGGCGTAGGCTTTCCAACCAATATCAAGGACAGTCCTGCCGTTTGCCGTGAACTCCGCACCATTGCAGATACCTGTCAGCTTCACAGCTTCATACTTGTGAGCCGGAGCCGTTGCACAGATCAGCTTTGTAGCAATAAGGGTGAGAATATTTTTCTCCCCTGTCGGTAGGGAGGAGGTATCTGTTGAAGCAATTTTGCTTGTGGGGATAATAGCGTGATGCCCTGAAACTTTGCTGTTATTGATAACCTTAGAAATATCGGGAGTATGGGATATAGCAAATCCGAAGATATTATCGCAGAGCCATAGCACATCAAAAGCCGTCTGCGCCATATCATCGCTGAGATACTGGCTGTCGGTACGGGGATATGTGACGAGCTTACCCTCATAAAGCGACTGCGTATAGTCAAGCGTCTGCTGCGCTGTATACCCGTAAGCCTTGTTTGCTTCTCTTTGAAGTGTGGTCAGATCATAGAGCTTCGGAGCTTTTTCGGTCTTTACTTCACGCTTTACCGAGCAGATCGTGACCGTTTTGCTATCACAGGCAGATACAAGCGTATCAGCGTTAGCTTCATCATCAATTCTTGCAGAAGAAAGAATGAAATCACCGCAGTTAAGGTCAGCGGTAAAATACTTCTGCTTGACGAAATGCTCAACATCATGGTCACGCTGAACGATCATCGCAAGCGTGGGAGTTTGCACTCTGCCGATATTCAGCTTACCGCCGAGAGCCGTTCATGCCCACAAGCCAGTCTGCTTTCGCCCTGGCATAGCCTGCATCGAACAGGCAGTCATAAGCGGACATAGGCTTCATATTGGTGAGCGCCTTGCGGATAGCCGACTCCTCAAGAGAGGATACCCATAAACGCTTCACAGGCTTGCGGCACCGAGCCATATTATAGACATAGCGGAAGATACATTCGCCCTCACGGTCAGCATCGGTAGCACAGATGATCTCCGTCACATCACCCTGTTCATCAGGTCTTTGATGATATTGTATTGAGCCTTTGTGCTGTCAGTGACCTTAAACAGCCACTTTTCGGGAATCATCGGTAGCTGCGAAAAGCTCCACTTTTGTTCCCAGCCGTTGCCGTAGCCATTCGGATATTTCAGTCCGACCAAGTGACCGACACACCATGACACGATATAGCCGTTTCCCTCGGTGTAGCCTTTCTGAACCTTGTCCGCACCGACCACGGAACTGATTGCACGGGAAACGGAGGGCTTTTCGCCCACGATCAAAATTGACATTATTTTCATTCCTTTCGATTTCTATTTTCCAAATTCTTGATTTTTTCGATTTTGGGAAACAGAATCGCGGAAGCAGCCGACCTTACAGATATTTAACCTGTGGTTTTATTCGCTGCCATACTGTATCGGAAACTCTGCCGCAATGACAGTGCCGTTTTTTGAGCTCTCCTCCACGCGGACGGAGCCGCCATGGATGTCGGCGATCTCCCACACCAGTGAGAGGCCCAGCCCCGCGCCGCCGTATTCCCGGCTGCGAGACTTGTCTACGCGGAAAAAAGGCTGGAAGATGCTTTGCTGATACTCCTCCGGGATGCCGCAGCCGTTGTCGGAGACG
>ERZ824575.2668-NODE-2668-length-13571-cov-2.920613_pt1 | contig 13571 bp, 11 predicted proteins | sample MGYA00519470_ERZ824575 | MGnify/ENA primary metagenome ERZ824575 (study PRJEB31778, sample SAMEA3449170) | human gut metagenome | biome: human gut; feature: human-associated habitat; material: faeces | place: United Kingdom | collected 2010/2012 ...
AAGCGTGACATGCACGATGTTCATTCGACATGTATTGAATATGCTGAAGATTTCATGTCATGCCTTGGAGAATATGCACAGTATGCCGTTCTGGAAAAACCGTGGCTGTCATGTGAGGTAAGCAGATTTTTACTGAAAGACAGCCCGTTTTGCAACTTGGATTTATTCCATAATATAATATTCCCTGATCCTGTATATCGAAGACTTTCGATGTCGCTGCAAAAGAAAATGGAATATTATATTTGTTTTAAAAATGAATTTTATGGAACAGGATTTGATAATCCGACAAATGTTATAAGTAATGTTCCAAGGAATATTCGGTCAGGCAGAGTTGGAATTCATATACACTTATATAATCATGTTTTATCTCATGAAATTGTACGATATTTGCAAGATTTTCCTGTAAAGTTTGATATGTATGTTACAATTACTGATGGAATGTATAAAAAAACAATAGAAAATATATTCAATAGGGCATTTATTCCGTTGCTCGAAAATCTTCTTGTGTTTCCAGTTCCAAATCGCGGCAGGGATATTGCGCCATGGATACTGGGAATGCGTCCTTATCACGGAGATTATGAAATTTTCTGTCATATTCATGGCAAGGAATCTTCTCATTTCACATTTGGTGAGGCATGGAGAAAATACCTTTTTGACAATCTCATCCAGCACGAGAAGGTGGAAACCATTATTGACGCGTTTTGCCATAATCCCGGCCTGGGATGTCTTTTTCCTCCCATTTTCGGAGAACTCAGGGAATTTATGCTTTCACATAATGTTTCACCATTTGGTGTGGACGGTGAGGAGGCAATGGGGGAAAAACTGCTCGCCAGAATGGGCCTGAACGCTGAAATACGCCGGTCCGAACTCTTTTTCTCACCGGGAACCATGCTCTGGTATCGGCCAGAAGCCCTTCGGCAGATGTTCACGTTTGATCTGCGCCTTGAAGAGTTTGGAGAGGAACCGATAACCGTGGGAGGGGACGTGGCCCATGCTCTGGAACGGCTGCCGTCCCTTGTCGCCTCACGCAACGGCTACATGGTCAGGAGTCTGTCTGCATAGAAGGAAAGGCTTTTCTTCCGGAAGTGTCTCCGCGAGTCCCTTCCCTGGACAGGAGAGGAGGTTATATGAACATCCGCATGGATTCACAGTCCTGCCGCGAACTTGGGGCGGCAACCAACGTGTTCCGGGCGCGGGCGCAGGCCCTGAATCAGCTTGCCGGCTCTCTGGACGCATCCTTTGTCGATTTTGCCAGGGCGCTGAGCGTGGTGCGGGGCAGGATTGTCGTGGTGGGAACGGGTCCGAGCGATTGTGCCGCCCGGCATATGGCGCGGCTTCTTTTCTCCATGGGGATACCGGCACTGCATATGACGCCCGAGGCGTTTGAGGAAGGCGCGTCCTGGCTGTTCACGCCAGATGACGCCGTGCTGGCCTTTTCGGATGGAGCCGGCGGGTATTTTCTGGAAAATGTCGCGTTGTCCGCTGCGCTTCGAGATATTGGCCTGTTTGTGGTAGCGGGACCCGGGGAGCGGGTTTCCCCGGCCGCCCGTCAGGTGTTCCGGGTACCCGGGACATCCCCGGCGGCGGGAGAACCGTTTGTGGCTCCCCTTGTGCGCATGGCGCTTGCGGATGCTCTTGCGCTGGGGCTTATGCGGTACAGGGGTGTGGATGTCTCTGCGTGCGGGGCCGTTCCCGCGGGAGGGGGGCATTTTCGTCGCGTAGGCGAAATCATGCGCACGGGAGCGGAGCTGCCGCTGCTCAAGGCGGATGCCACCCTGGCGCAGGCCAGACTGCTGCTGCGCAGGCATGCCCCCTGTGTGGTGGGCGTTCTGAAACGGGACAGGCTGTCCGGAGTTGTTTCCGATGCGGATTTCCGGCGTATGGGCAGCCGCGTGGATATGGATGCTCCGGTGACACGAGCCATGCGGGCGCCCGCGGCGACGCTTCAGGAAGACAGCACCGTGTCGGAGGCCCTGCTTCTTTTGCGGGAAAGCGGCGCTCCGGCGCTTTTTGTGCTGAGGGATCGCCGCCCGATAGGTCTTGTCGGCCCCTATGACTGCTTCAGGGCATAATATGCGGATGGACTGAGAGGCTTGCCGGACTGCATTCATGCCGGCAGTGAATATCTTCAGGCACGATACATTCCGGAAAATATGTTGAAAGAATCATCAGCTTCGCGCAGTCCCGGGCTGGATATGGCCCGCGCTCTGGCCATTGCCGCCGTACTGGCGGCGCATTCCGGTCTGTTCTTTGCGCGCTTCTGGCGTGATATGAACGGCTTTTCCTTCTGGAGCGGCGTATTCGGCGTGGAACTTTTTTTTGTCCTGAGCGGTTTGCTTATCGGGAAAATTCTGTTCCGTGACGTGCTTCCGCACTGTTCATTCCGGAAAATGGGAATCTTCTTTCTCCGGCGCTGGATGCGCACACTGCCTGCCTATTATGCTGTTCTTGCCCTGCTTGTCATATATGCGTTCGCGGCGCAGGCTCCTCTTCCGCATATCTGGCGTTATGCGGCTTTTCTGCAGAACTGCCCGCCGGAATACGCAGCCTTCTTCCCCGTGAGCTGGAGTCTTTCTGTGGAGCAGTGGGCATATATCGCCATACCTCCGCTGCTGCTGACGGCGGCGCACCTGCCTTTTTCCGCAAGTCGGGAGTGGCGCATGCTGTGGGGTATCGTCGCAGCGGTCGCATTCTGCGCCATGATGCGTCTGTACGCGGCAGCGGATGCTCCGGCGTTATGGGATGAGGATTTTCGCAAGCAGGTGCCGTTCCGTCTCGATGCCGTCCTGTTTGGCGTGGGAGCGGCCTGGCTCAGGCAGTATCGTCCCGGAATCCATGCAAGACTCGGCCATGTTTTTGTCTTTGCCGCCTCTGTGTCCTTGTTGTGGATATTTGCCCGCCATTATTCGGGAGCCGTATTCCAGCCGGAAGGAAATGTCTTCCTCAAGAGTTTCGGTTTTTCCGTCATTGATATGAGCCTTGCTCTGGGTCTGTGCTTTTTGGATTGCAGCGCAGAGCTACGTCATGCGCTGGACCCTGCGGCCCTGCCGGGAAAACTTGCTCTGCTGGGCAGCCGTTATGCCTATTCCGTGTATCTTGTACACTGGATTCCATTCATATTTTTTTCACAGCAGGCGGAAAAAAGTTCGCTGCCGGGGGTCATGGCATTTTATATAGGCGCATTGGCAGTGACCTTTATAACGGCATATATGCTGTACAGGATGATTGAAGAGCCGTGTATGCGTATTCGTCCAAAATTTTCAAGTACAGATATATAATTTAAAACATGGAGGTAGCCTATGAATGAAGATAATAACGGTATGAGGTACAAGTCAGATATAGATATAAATAACAAGGAAGATGTGCATGTAGTTGAATTTGAATATATAGACGAAAATAAAAATGTTCTTGATGTCGGATGCGCTTGTGGTGATTTTGGTGTAATATTAAAGAAATATAAAAATTCAAATGTATATGGAATTGAGCGTGACAAAAAAGCGATTGATATCGCCATGAAAACTGAATCGTATATGGAAATTATTCATATTGATTTAGACAGACTTCAAAATGACGATCTTTTGGCATATAAAAATAAATTTGATTATATAGTATGTGGAGATATTCTTGAACATCTTCAAAATCCCATGGAGATTTTGAGTATTCTGAAAATGTGCCTTAATGAAGGTGGCTATATTATAGCATCAATTCCCAATATAGCACACACAAGTATAAAGGCGAATCTCCTCGTTGATGATTTTACATATACACAAATAGGTTTGCTTGATGAGACTCATATAAGATTTTTTACATATAAAACTATTGCAGATAATCTTGCAAATTTTGGATTTAAGATATGCAGTTGTTCTTTTACATTACAGCATATAAATGGATATCAGCCGAACGATCCATATTGTGAATTGAGTGGAGATATAAAAAAGTTTTTGTTTGAAGACTGGCATTCATTTGTATGTCAGTATGTTGTAAAAATACAGCCTTCGGAAGAACTCAAGCATGAGCTGTATGAGAACAATATAAATATTATTGATATAAATGAAAATAATGCTCCGTACTATATAAAATCTTATCGTGAGTATGTGCTTTCAACTATTGGAGATACATGTGAAAATAAAATATTTAGAATATCATGTGAATATGAACAAAAAATGGTGAATATGTCAAATTATTATGAACAGCGTATTATAGATTACGAAAACAAAATTATACGGAAGAAAAAGAAATACAAAACTATTGCTGCTGTACTATGCTGTTTTTGCTTCCTTGAAATGTTATGGATTATATTGAAAGGATATATTTGAATTTTGTGTTGAAGACTCGACGTGTATTCTACAGAAAATGGATGTGAGCAGTATGAAAAGGGAGACTCGCCCTGAACAGAATACGTTAACAGAACATTTCCATAGCCAGAATCCCATATTCCAGCCATGGAAATGATAAAAATAAATCTGCTCTGTCTGGGGAACGGATTTTACCCGGTTCTTACACTTTCCTCTCGCGGACGGTTCTGGCCAGCTCTTCCATGAGCGCACGGACGTTGGCAGCCAGCTTTTCTCCCTCCGGATTGTCGGCCACGTCGCCGTTGGCGGCAAAGGAAGCGGAAAAGGCATTGGAGAAAAGTTCCGGCTTGTTCAGAACGCGCAGATCAAGGTAAACACAGGTCTGGCGCAGATGGTACTGCGCGCGCGAGGTGCCCATGCCGCCGCCCGCGCCGAGAATGGCTGCACACTTGCCCGCCAGCAGCGAACCCGGCTCGCGGGAAATCCAGTCCAGCGCGTTTTTCAGGGCCGGAGCCATGGAGTAGTTGTATTCCGGACAGGCCAGTACCAGAGCATCCGCGATTCTGGCCTGTTCAATGAGGCGCAGGGCGCTTTCCGGTTTTTCCCGATCTTCGGCATAGAAGGGAAGTTCGGAAATGTCCGCAATGGTGAGCCGGACCCCTTCGGGCAGAGATGCAGCCGCGCGGCGCAGCAGGCCCATGTTGCGGGAAGCGGAGCGCAGGCTGCCGCAGATGCCGAGAAAATTCAGATCATTCATCAAAAATTCCTTTGTGGTTTGAAAGTTCCCCCTTCAGGGGGAAAAGAGCGGTTGACAAGACGGCGAAGCCGATGAAGTCCTTTCCTGTAACTCCTCCCCTCAGGGAGGGCAATCCGCACGCCCCACCGTCCGTCGGCTGAGGAGTCAGTCGGCGGATGGAGCGGCTGTGGATTGAAACATGGCGAACTCCTTGTCGAAAACTGCTGTTGATAAGTTATACGGCCAAACAGATGAGTTGAACAGGGGATGATTTTTCCGTCGTCTCAGCCGCCGATGCTGGTCATGGTGCGTCTGGCGACTTCATTCCTGCGCTTGGCAAGAATATCCGCTCCGATGGGCTTGCGCTGCACGGCGCGTTCCACAATGCGCCGCACAAGTTCCATGCGGCGTTCTTCGGTAATGTCCGCACGGCGCAGCAGGGGCAGAATGGAATATTCCCTGTCGTCAAACAGACAGGTGCGGAGCCGTCCGTCCGAAGTCAGGCGCAGGCGGTTGCAGCCCGCGCAGAAGTGGCAGGAAAGAGGCGTAATCAGGCCGAAGCGTCCTTTTGTCCCCCGGATGGCGTGCATGGTGGCCGGGCCGTCCAGAGCGGCGTTGCTTTCCGCCGGGCCAAGCTCGACGAGATGTCGGGCTTCCTGAAGGATTTCCTGCGCGGGCCAGTAGGTGGAGTCGCTCCACAGAGTCCCTTCCCCCATGGGCATGAATTCAATGAAGCGGACATCCAGCCCGCGTTCGGCCGCGAGCCGGAGGAAGTCCGGAAGCTCATCGTCGTTTACGCCGCGCATGGCTACGGCATTGAGCTTGAGGGGAACGCCGTGCTTCTGCAGAGCATCCAGAGCTTCCATGACCCGGGGAAGAAGATCTCGTCCGGTTACTGCGGCGAAGCGTTCAGGGCGCAGACTGTCCAGGGAGAGGTTGACGCGCACGCCCAGATCCTTGAGCAGGGAGGCATGAGGAGCAAGCATGACGCCATTGCTGGTGAGGCGCAGATCGATATCCGGATGCGCTGCACGCAGGCGGGCCAGAAACTCGGGAAACCCCTTGCGCACAAAGGGTTCGCCTCCGGTAAGCCGAACCTTGCTTACTCCCATGGGCACAAGCAGGCCGACCATTTTTTCCATTTCCTCATAACGCATGATCCGTTCATGCGGAATGAAGCTGTTGTCCACCCGGCAGTAGCGGCAGCGCAGATTGCAGCGATCCGTTACGGAAAGGCGCAGATAGTGGACTTCGCGGCCGAAGGAGTCCTTCAGGGGAGGGGATGATGTTCCGGTCTGCAAGTGTATGCCTCCGCAAGTGGGGTTGATGTATTCGCGGAATACCTCAGCGGTTACTCAGAGCATTTTGCGCTTGAAAATATCTGCCGGCCGGGATCTCATGTTCCGGCCCGCAGGTTTCACGCCTGAAGGCGGCGACACCGGAGAGAGGCACCGCGTTGTCCCTGGCCGCTGAGGAAGGCGGAGACGAATCTCGCCGCTACTTCTCCGCGGACGGGGAGGTTCCCGCCGTGAGGGGCGGAAGTCGTATGATCTGGGGTCTCACCGCGTTCAGTCGGGCTTTGCCGTTATTGTACAGAAGAAATTTGGTGGTTTCATAGAAGTCACTGAGCGTCCGGCGCATGGCGTCGGCCCGCTCCGGCTCCCTTTCCAGCAGGTTTTCCAGCTCGGGGGCATCAAGACGGTACAGTGATTCCGGCGTATTGCGGTAAATATAGCCGTCTTTGATGAGCATGCGGGTGATGTTTTCGGAAATGAACACCATGGCGTTCTGGTCATTGCCCGGGGCAAGCATGTTGCGGCCGAGTGTATTGCTCCGGAAGGGGACGCCGGTGAGCGATGCCAGAGTGGGGAAGATATCGAGCTGGGAGTGGGGAGCCTCATCCTTTCCCGGCGGAATATGGCCGCCCGGCGCGTACAGCAGGAGCGGCGTGTTCCATGCCTGAAGCGAACAGGCCAGATAGGCCGGCGGGGTGAAGGTGGGCGCGTGGTACAGCCCGTGATCGCCGAAGATGGCGAAAATGGTATTCCGGAACCACGGCTGTTTTTCCGCCTCTTCAAAAAAGCGGCGCAGGGCGAAATCCGAAAAGCGCAGGGACTGGAATTCTTCCGCACTGTCGAAGCCATAGTAGCGGATTTGTTCCGCAGAGGGCGCAGGCGGGATTTCGTAGCCGTCGCGCTGTTCCGGAATGGTGTAGGGGCGGTGGAAGGAAGCTGTCTGAATAACCGCCGCGAAGGGGGCGGAGCTTTGGCTGAACAACTGGACGGATTCCTTGAACAGATCAATATCCGCCACGCCCCATACGTCCATGTTGGGGGCCTTCCATGAGCCTTCCTCGTTGAGCCGGATGCCTTTGACGTTATGCTGGATGAGTCCCCGCACATTGGCCCAGCTGGCGCTGCCTCCGATATTGTAGAATTTTTCATAGCCCGCGAGTTCGTTGAAAACGATGGCCTGATCCACAATCTGGGGATTGCGTGAAGAGGTTCCCCCGTCGAAGTTCACATCCGGAATGCCTATAAGCGTGTTGAAAATGCCGCGCGCCGTGGGGCGGCTGGGGGAATAGAAGTTGGGATAATAGCGGCTTTTGGCTGCCAGTTCCTTCAGAAAGGGGGTCGGCTCAATGAAATCACTGCCCGGATAGGCCGGAGCAAGCGATGTCCTGGCCCAGCACAGCGACTCCATGAGGATGATGACGATATTGGGCCGTCTGTCCGGAGGCAGAGGCGTGGAAGGGACGTAAAGCCGCGCGTAGGAAATGTCGTCACAGCTTGTGACGGGTTCAGGCTTCAGGCCCAGCCATGCGGCCATGCGGGGATATGCCGCCAGAGCCGCCGCGCAGTCCGGTTTGACGGCTTCCGCCCCGCGTCTGGTGTCAAAGAGGTTCTGTGCCGGGTGCAGGGCCAGCGTGGCAATGGCGTTGTCTTCGCTGAAATAGGCGTTGCTCCAGCGCAGCGGAAAGAGATTGGAGCTGATTTGCCCGTATCCCAGAAGGAACATGCCGGCAAAGCCCAGCAGGGTGAGCAGCGCACGGCGCTTGCGGGAAATGACGGGGACGTCCTGCAATGCGGCGGGAGCGGACCCCACCCAGGCCGTCCGGTGGCGGCGCAGCAGGCAGGAGACTCCGCGGGCGTACAGCACGAGTGCGGCAAGCAGCAGCAGCGCAAGGACAATGACGGGATAACTTTCCCATACCATGTTCAGGGCGATGGCGGGATCATCCACATAGCCCGGGGCCGTCATGTCGATGCGCTGGCGCAGATAGAAAAAGAAGCCGAAGTCAAAAACATAGAGCAGGGCCAGAAGGCCGAACAGCAGCGTTTCAATGCCGACAAGCAGGCGGCGGAGCAGGCTGGGGCCGGAATCCGCGGCCGCGCGCTCGGCCTGTGGCCATGCCCAGACAAGGGCCAGAGGCAGGGCGAGAAATACCGCCCATCGGGCATCGAACTTGAGGCCGATGTACAGCGCGCGCAGGATGTGATCCGTTCTGGCGATATCCGGCAGAAGGAAATACAGCAGCGCCAGACGCGCGGAAAAAAAGATCAGGATATTGACGACGAGAAAAAGCGCAAGATCGGGCAGCGGCTGCCATCTGACAAGCCGGGGGCCGGAGAGCGCGTTTCCTGGGCGGGAATATGGCGTGTTCATCCTTTTCTTGTACGGCCTTTTGAAATGCTGTCAATGCGGCGTCGGAGCGGGAGCGCCAGCCCGCGCATGCGGATCGCGCGGTGCTGTTTTCATGTCTTCCGTCAGCCGGAATCCGGCGCAGCCTTTATCATTGTAAACTCATTTCCCCCCTCCTAGTGTCTGACGTCATGGAAGGCATTGCGGCCGAAGCCCCATGTTCCGGCCCGCGGCAGAGGGGAGACTCGCTCCGCGCAGAACCGGGCATGTTGAGGTCGGCATGCTCCTGACGGGAGAGGGCAGGGGGCTTCCCGGACGAAGGCCCCGGATATTTTTTCAGGTAAGGGATTTCAAAAAAGGATATCTCATGGTTCAGGAAGCGGCACAAAGCGAAAGCGGCAAGATAGGCGTTGTCGCCGCCACGCTGATGGTGGCGGGCAACATGATGGGCTCGGGGGTATTCATGCTTCCGGCCAATCTGGCAGCCTATGGCAGCATTGCCGTCATCGGCTGGCTCATTACCTGCGTGGGGGCCGTGGCCCTTGCGCTTACCTTCTCCAGGCTGGCGAGCATCGATCCGGCTGCGGGCGGCCCTTATGCGTATACCCGCAAGGCGTTCGGCGATTATATGGGATACCAGACCAACATGGTCTACTGGATTGCCAACGTCATCGGCAATGTGGGGCTGGCCGTGGCCGGCATCGGCTATCTGACTCATTTTTTTCCTGCGCTGCATAACCCTTACGTGTTCGCCTTCGCCCAGATTTTTGTAATCTGGTTTTTCGCCTACGCGAACATGCTGGGCCCGAAACTCGTGGGCCGCATTCAGTCCGTGACCACCATCTTCGCGCTTGTACCCATCATCGGCACGGCTCTGCTCGGCTGGTTCTGGTTCAGGCCCGAACTGTTCAGTTCCGGCTGGAACGTCTCGGGAGGCAGCTCCGTACATGCCGTTTCGGGCACGCTGAATTTCACCCTGTGGGCGTTTATCGGGGTGGAAAGCGCGTCCGTATCCGCCGGTGTGGTTAAAAATCCCCGGCGCAATGTGCCCATCGCCACCATCGGCGGGGTGATTCTGGCGGGAGTCTGCTATGTGCTCAGTTCCTCCGTGATCATGGGCATGATCCCCAACAGGGAGCTGCTTGCCTCTTCCGCGCCTTTTGCCGACGCGGCCCGTCTTGCTCTTGGTGATGCCGCCGCGAACGCGGTGGCCCTGTGCGCCGCCGTGGGCTGTCTCGGTTCCCTGGCCGGCTGGACGCTGCTGGTGGGGCAGAGCGCCAAGGCCGCCGCGGATGACGGACTTTTCGGAAATGTCTTCTCCCGCGTCAACAGGAAAGGCGTGCCGTCCTCCGGACTGATCATCGTGGCCGCGCTCATGAGCCTGCAGGTGCTTGCCACCATGTCGCCCACGGCCAGCCAGCAGTTCGGCAAACTGGCCTCCATCGCGGTGATCATGACCCTGCTGCCCTACATCTATTCCTGCATCGCCATCAAGGTGCTGGGCTACAGGGTACTGACTCCCAACCAGCACTTTCTCTACATAGTCATCGGATTCGTGGGCGCGGTATATTGTCTGACCGCGCTGATCGGCTCGAACGGCGAACAGACCAGATGGTCCCTCATTTTCGTGATCGCCACCATAGTGCTGTATTCCGCAGCCATCACCCGCAAGAGGGAAATTGAAGAAGGGCTTGCGCATACCGGAGGCGTGTCGCCGCAATGGGTGCGCTGGCTCACTCTCGCGGTGACTGTCGCGGTGCTGGCCGTCACGTTCTGGCTTTCCGTCGAAACGCGCCCGTCTACCCAGCAGCGCCGCGCTCCTCTGCCCCGTCATCTGATCGAGGAATCCGCGCCGGAAGCTCCCGGGCGGCCTTCGGCGGGTACGGCGGAAGAAGCTGTTTCATCCTGAAAGCGGCAGGACCGCCGGACGCAGGCGGTCTTCCGTTCTCCCTCCGGAGAGGAATGAGCGCCTTCCTGTATCCGGCATTTCATATTGTTCCGTAAAACCAAGGAGTCTTTTCATGATACTTTCGACCAACCAGGACCCGCGCAAGCTGGGCATGAAGATTCTGCTCGCGCACAGCGAATGCGCCAATGACTGCGCAGCGGGCCGCCTGGTGCGCAAGCTCAGGGAGCAGCTTGAGGAAAGCGGCGTGGCCGTGCTGACGGCGCAGACCGCCTTTGACGCGGAAATGCTGCTGGTTTCCGATCCGATGATCCAGGCGCTGCTGCTGGACTGGGATATGGATGACGCCCTGTCGCACAGGCCCGCCCGTCATGTGGCGGAAACCCTGCGCTCCCGCAACGTCTCCATGCCGCTTTTTCTGTTCACCGACAGGGAAAACGCAGCGCAGATTCCCCTTGAAATTCTCCAGATTGCAAGCGACTTCATCTGGCTTTTCGAAGACAGCGCGGCGTTTATTGCCGGGCGCGTCATGGCCGCACTGCGCCATTACCGTGAACATCTGCTGCCGCCCATGTTTGAGGCGCTGGCCCGGTTCTCCATGACGCACGAGTATTCCTGGCATACGCCGGGGCATACCGGGGGCACGGCCTTCATGAAGGCCCCGGCGGGAAGGGCGTTCTTCGACTTCTTCGGAGAAAACCTGTTCCGTTCGGATTTGTCCATTTCCGTGGGCGAGCTGGGATCGCTGCTGGATCACTCCGGCCCCATAGGAGAAGGAGAGAAATATACTGCCAGGGTATTCGGAGCGCACCGATCCTATCATGTCACCAACGGCTCTTCCACCTCCAACCGCGTGATCATGATGGCCTCCGTCACGCGCGGGCAGGTGGCCCTGTGCGATCGCAATGCCCACAAGTCCATTGAACATGCCATCACCATGTCCGGCGCAGTGCCCGTCTATATGCTTACCACCCGCAACCACTACGGCATCATCGGTCCCATTCCTCCGGAAAATATGACCAGAGAAGCCATAGCCCGTTCCATTGCGGAGAATCCCCTGGTCACGGGCGATGTCGACCCCGCTCCCGTACACGCCATAGTTACCAATTCAACCTACGACGGCTTGTGCTATAATGTGGAAAGAGTGGAAGAACTGCTGGGGCAGAGCGTGGATCGCCTGCACTTTGACGAGGCATGGTATGGATATGCCCGTTTCAACCCCATGTATGAAAGACGTTTCGCCATGTACGGGGACCCTGCCGAACACAGCCCGGACAAGCCCACGGTGTTCGCTACCCAGTCCACACACAAGCTGCTGGCGGCGCTTTCCCAGGCATCCATGATTCATGTGCGCGAGGGGCGCAACCCCATCAGCCACAGCCGCTTCAATGAAGCGTTCATGATGCATGCCTCCACCTCTCCCAACTATGCGATCATCGCTTCCAATGATGTGAGCGCCGCCATGATGGACGGCCCCGGCGGAAAGGCGCTGACCGACGAAGCCATTCATGAGGCCGTGGCCTTTCGCCGCCTCGTTTCCCGCATCCATGCGGAAGAGGTGGAAAGAGGCGAGTGGTTCGTGAATGTCTGGCAGCCGGATACGGTAAAGAATGCGGACGGGCGGGAAGTCCCCTTCTGGCAGGCGGAAGAGGAGCATCTGGCCTCCTGTCCGGACTGCTGGACGCTCAGGTCCGGCGATTCCTGGCATGGCTTCGGGAAGCTGGAGGAAAACTACTGCATGCTCGATCCGATCAAGGTTTCCATCACCACGCCCGGCGTGCGCCGCGACGGCGGGCTGGAAGAATGGGGCATCCCGGCCTCCGTGCTGACGGCCTATCTGGATGGAGACGGCATTGTTGTCGAAAAGACGGCCGACTTCTCCATTCTTTTCCTTTTTTCCATCGGTGTGACCAAGGGAAAATGGGGCACGCTGATCAACACGCTGCTGCGCTTCAAGAGCGATTACGACGCCAATGCCCCGCTGGATCGCGTTCTGCCCTCCCTGATGGAAGCGTGGGGCGAACGCTATGCGGGCATGGGGCTGCGCGACCTGTGCGCGGAAATGTTCGAGGCGATGAAGTCCCTGCGCACCACCAGCCTGCTGGGCGAGGCGTTTTCTCTCCTGCCCCGGGCCGACATGTCTCCTTCTCTGGCGTATGAGCGTCTGGTACGCAATGAAATCGAGCAGGTCGATCTTGACGCATGCGCCAACCGCACTCTTGCCACGGGTATCGTTCCCTATCCTCCGGGCATTCCGCTGCTCATGCCCGGCGAAAACGCGGGCGGGGCGGAAGGCCCCGTTCTCGGCTATCTGAAGGCGCTGGAAGCGTATGACCGCAAATTCCCCGGCTTCGGCCACGACAACCACGGCGTGGAAGTGAAGAACGGAAAGTATATTGTCAGCGTAATCAGGTAGATGCCGTCCGGCGCGGTTACGTCGGCACGATACTGCAACAGAACGTATCAGGAATGATTCTTGACAGATGAATCATTCCATACTAGCCTCTGTGCCTGACTTTAAACGAAAGGCTCTGTCATGGAATAGCGTTGAACATATCCTTGACCGCCGGAGGCACGCGCGTCAGCGCGTATGGAGCGACACCCCCCGCCGCATGGTCATGCGGCAGTGAGAGGGGAGCAGTGCGAGCGCAGCGTTTTCCGCGCAAAACGCAAGCGAGAACGAGTATCGGCAAGGCCGATCGAGCATCATCCGGAGGTCGCGGAAGCAATGCTTCACGGAGCGGAACCTTTATGCGGCGCAGCCGCACAAAGGCGTGAGCAGGATACATGCAGCCTTCTGCCCGTGTTCCGCACGGGCAGAAGGCTGCGGACGTTGCCGCTCAACCTGAACAGCGCCTGTGCCTCCTGAGCGGATCGTCAACCTGGACGTTTTGCCATTGAAAATATCTGCCGGTCAGGACCCTGTGTTCCGGCCCGCAGGTTTCATGCCTCCATCGGAGCGGCTTCAGTCTCGCCCTGCTCGTCTGAAGCA
>ERZ824575.2675-NODE-2675-length-13528-cov-20.800341_pt1 | contig 13528 bp, 9 predicted proteins | sample MGYA00519470_ERZ824575 | MGnify/ENA primary metagenome ERZ824575 (study PRJEB31778, sample SAMEA3449170) | human gut metagenome | biome: human gut; feature: human-associated habitat; material: faeces | place: United Kingdom | collected 2010/2012 ...
AGCAGGGTTTGGGGAAGGCACTCCCCAACAAGATTCCCGCAGGGGCAAAATGAGCGAAAAGCGAATTTTGGTACTGCGGTAGAATCTTGCTCTAAGAAACTGCCGGACTGCCGTTCACTTCCTACTGCCACTTTTTCAGAAAATCTATAACCAGCTTTTTCATAAAAGGCTGCGGGCTGGCGTTCTTCCTCTTACTCCCTACAACACCGCAAAAAGCAAAAATGACGGACTTTCCGGCAAGAACTTTTCCGGCGGCTCGGTCTTTCCCGACAATAAGGCGTTTCGGAAGCTGCGTTTTGCCCGCTGTCTAAAAAAATGGCAGCCTTTTTAGCTTCAATGTCTAATACGGAACTTTTGGAAATTTGCCAAAAATGGGCGCAAAAAAAGCAGCAAATCTTTTTCGGATTTACTGCTTCATGTGCTGCTGCGGGGCGGCGGGATATTCAGTTTTTATGTTATCGGTCAAGCCGGAACTTGAACAGGCTTTCAATCAGCTTTGTTCTGATGTAGTCCTCCATATCAGAATTATAATAGCCGTTCATTTTGGAGAAATAGCGGATATACCCGGCATATCGGTCAAGGACAGCTTGTATCGCTATGGGGTCGCCCTCATGTGCTTTTATTATCGTGTCATAGGGGAGAAGTAGGCTACTCATGGGACAGCACCTCCATTTCTTCATGCAGCATTTGCAAGGCACTGTGTATGTGATGCCACGCCGTACTCCGGCAGCGTCCGTACAGTTCCCCGATTTCCTGCTGTGTGTAACGCCCGAAAAAATAAAGGTAAATGATTTCCCTCTTTTTCTCTGGCAGAGAGGACAGGGCTTCGGCAAGATTTCCATTTGTGAGGATAACCCTCTGACCGCATATCGTAACAGGGTATTGCTTGTAAGGGTCTATGAAATATGTGTCTGACGTACAAAATGGATAAAACTTTTCTTCTGTGAGATATTCAAAGGATATTTCCCTTTGCCGCCGTTTATCCCTGTCACGCCATGCGTTGATTGCTGCATAGTGTATGACAACTCTGCAAAAGGCATTAAAGGTGTACTCGATATGCTCCTTATATGCTTCTGTGCAAGGCATAAATAGTTCCCCCTTTCTCCCACATAATACGGCGTATGGTTTATAAGACACTTGTTATTTCAAGGTTTCTACTGTGAATGAAGCAGAATTGCCCGAATTATTATCCCGTAAAAGTTTTTGTGCTTCCGCTTCGGAAATTTCCTTAATCTCCATAACTCCATTTTCACTATTTTCAGCAATGGAAAGATATATACTGCCACTGTTATTAAAATAGATGATGGGTTTTTTAGTATCAATGAATATACCAATTATCTGGTCGTTGTAGTACCAATACCCATCTTTTGGGTGATAAACTATGCCATAGGATTCATAATCTTGGAGCGTATTCATGTTTTCTGTCTTATCTCCAGATTCCATGCTGTAAGATTCATGATTTCTAATCATATCTCCATTTTCTGTAGAAGTGCCAGCGGGCATTGATTTAAGTCCTGAATTTTCATACTTTTCTGTATGCCTGTCATAAACTTCTTTTGTGCATTCCCGAATACCAATAAGTTTATCGTTTGTATCCCGTTCCGCTTCAATATCCACTGTTCCCGTAAAGAAATTGGTAAAACTTGCGCCGCCCACTGGGTCATTAAAAAATCGGACAACATTTCCCTTGTAAGTGTAGCACTTGCTATTCTTATCATAAATCAATCCATATTCTTCATATATCCCATAGTCAATATTACCGCCGGGCAGTTCTGCCGCCGTATCGTAATCTGAAGCATTCTCGGAAGCATGTATTGGTTTGTACTCCTGTTCTTCAAAAATTGGATTATTATTAGCTTGGGCGGAAGTTGCAAATGCTGTAGCTACCCCGACAACAATCAGACACGCCAGTACCAGCGAAAAAATAGTTGTTTTTTTTGTTTTCATAATAGCAGTTATCCTTTCTTCGATAGCATTTTTACTAAAGCTGTTACAAAATGGCAATAGCCCACTTTTCGTTGCTTCCATGTTGATAAGCATTAGCGAATAGGCAGATTTTGATTTTTCTCCAAATTGTCGTATGACGCTTTCATCACAAGCCAGTTCTATATCACGGTTAAAAAGAATATACATCACCCACACAAAGGGGTTGAACCAATGAATACAAAGGGCAAGTGTCGCAATCAGCTTTGTTACAGTATCATAGCGATAAATATGCACATATTCATGTGAGAGGACATATTGCAGTTGTTTTTCATTTTTCCAGTCCATTTTTTTCGGCACCAAAATAACAGGACGGAAAATGCCATAAGTTAATGGGGCGGAAATCCTATCAGATTGCTTTACCAAAATTGGACGTTTCAATGGGCGTTCCGCCAGCCACTTTTCTACATAATGGTTGTGGACGGGTAAAGCTGTCCGAAATTCAATCAGACAACGCAAATAGGATATTACAAAAAACAATGCGATAAGTATTATTCCTGCACACCATACAATAAACCACATGGAAACAGATGATAAAATATTCTCTGGCGGCTGTTCTGCTCCCTGTGTCGTAACAAACAGCCCTTGCATAGTGGGAATGTTGTAATCTGTTCCAGCTTCCGGCAATGTTGTAGAAGATATGCTATGAGTTACCAACGTATAAACACTAAACATTGACGGAATCGAAAACGGGATAAGCAGTCTTAATATCACCAATTCCCATAAAACAAGAAAAGTCTTTTTCGGCAGTTTATTGATTGCCACCGCACGGATAATCACTACCGCAGTAATGAAAGCAGCCCCCGAAAAGCTCATTTGCAGTAAATTCATTTACACCACCTCATTCCAAATCTTCCACAATCTGCTTGAGCTTCTGAATCTGTTCAGCGGAAAGCTTTTTTCTGCCTAACAGGGCTGCAAACAGTTTGTCAACTGAACCGTCATAAATCTTGTCAACCAATTCTTTTGTTTCCGCTTCCTGTACTTCTTCTTTGGGAATAAGGGCATGGCACATGAAATTAGGCTCGGAACGTTCAATCGCCCCTTTTTTGATACACCTTTTTATCAGTGTGTAGGTAGTATTCATGTTCCAGCCAATTTCTTTTTTCAGAACGTCGGATATGTGTTTTGCAGTGGTGTCGCCCTCGTTCCAAAGCACACACATTACTTTCAATTCTGAATCGAAAAGTTTAATATCCATTTGTTTCCTCCTTTCCACAAGACCGCAGTAGTTTCTGCTTGATTACACATTACACCTTTCTTAATCGGTTGTCAACACTACCGCAGTAGTGTTAAGAAAAAATTCATAATTTATTTTCTTGAATAGATAATGAAATGAGAGGGCTTCCGCAGCAGTCGGCACTGTGCGTAATGTGCATAACTTGCTATCTTATGGAGTTGTGGGAAAGTCCGTTTGCAGAATGTGGGAAAGCTGCTCTTTAGCTTTTCCATGTCCTGTGAACGGACTTTTCCATAACGGAATAGCAAGTTATACACATTTCCATGGTGCTTGTCGTTTGCTCTTTGGTTCGGAATAGTGTGGTGCTGGCGGTCTATCTCTTGTTTTCGGTTGTTTGCTTCTTTACTGTACATGAGCATTTACCCAAGAGATGTCACCATTATAATATTCTGATACTTTTCGAGAAGGTGTTCCACCAGACCCCCATTGTGCTATTTCTTGCATCCTTGTCCAACACCAATTCTCCGGCAACTTATAGGGCCACTCCCAATCCGGCACTAAAGCTGCCTGCAAACGCTCTTCGGGCGTGAGGGCGGCTTCTTTTTTTGCTCTTGCCATCACTTTCCCTCCGTCAGAGCGCGAAGCTCACGCACAACACTTTTCAGCAGATCGACCGCTTCCTCTAAATTTGCAATCGCTTCCTCGCCGCTTTCTACAGGGTCAGGAAGATCGTCATAATCCACGATGGAGTCGTCGCGGATCAAGCCAAGGTCAAGACTATCATCCGGGTTCTTGGCAATCTCCTCACGAGTGAATTTGCTCCAGCGCTCGCCTGTGCGCTTGGACGGGTCTTCGTATCCTGCCACGAATTCATCAAAGTCGCTCTTGCGCAGCTGCCGGGTCTTGCCAAAGCTGTCCATATTGGTGCGCATATCGTAGAACGCAACCTCGGTGGTGTTATCCTGCTCGGTTGTCCCGCGGGTAAAGAACAGCACATTGGTCTTGACGCCCTGTGCATAGAAAATGCCGGTAGGCAAGCGCAGAATGGTATGCAGGTTGCAGAAATTCATCAGTTCCCGGCGCACGCTGGCACCGTCACCGGCAGCAAACAACACATTATCCGGCAGTACCACGGCGCAACGGGCCTTGCCGTCCGCCTTCAGGCTGCGATAGATCACCTGCAAAAAGTTCAGCTGCTTGTTGGAGGTCTGGAAAGAGATGTCATCCCGTGTGGCACGCTCACCGCCCTTTTTCGTGCCAAAGGGCGGATTGGTCAGAATAACATCAAAATCTTTCAATCCCTTGGCGCTTTGTGCAAGAGAATCCCCCAATGTGATATTGGCATTCATATTGTGCAGATAGGCATTCATCAATGCCAAGCGATGGGTTTCGTGCACCAGCTCCACGCCGTTGAACGCTTTGTTCTGCTGGAAATCTGCCTGACGGTCAGAGAGTGCATACATATCGTTATGCGCATTGACATAGCGGTTGGCTGCAATCATAAAGCCAAAAGTACCACAGGCCGGGTCAAAGCACTTGTCGCCCAGCTGGGGTTTGATGAGCTCCGTCATCACATCGATCAGCACACGAGGGGTGAAGTACTGACCGGCACCAGACTTCTTCTCGTTGGCGTTCTTCTCTAAGAGTCCTTCATACAGGTCGCCCAGACCTTCCTCTTTGGCCTCATACCAGTCCAGCTTATCAATCTCCGTGATGATTTTTTCGAGGTTTTTCGGCTCCTCGATGCTGGAGGATGCGTTGGCGTAAATCTGCGCCACGCGGCCAACGGATTCTTCGCCCAGCTTGCTGAGCAGCGTATAGTAGTGCTTTTTCAGGTCAATGCCGGAACGGCTGGTCAGAGAGCCCCAACGATATGCTTCGGGAATATCCTTATCTGCACCGGTCTCATCGGCCATTTTCAAAAACAGAATGTAGGTCAGCTCTGTCACATACTGGTGATAAGTAATACCGTCATCCCGCAGCACATTGCAGAGGTTCCAAAGCTTCTGTACAATATCTTGCGTGCTCATTTAAGCTGCTCCTTCGTAAATATAAGTGTTGATCTCACGGATGATCTCCGCAAGCTGCCCGCCAAACTTCTTGTTAAAGCGTGCAAAACCACCATCCATCTTGAACGCCGGTGCCTCAAAGGTCTCGGTATTGAGGATGCTCTCGTGAAGCATATATACCTTGATCTTTTCCAGCAGATCCAGCTGCATTTTGTTAAAGTGATGCGCCGAAATCAGTTTAGAAAAGGCCATTTTCACGCGGTCATCGTGGTTCACCAGCGGCGTTTTAAGTACAGCCCGACGAACAAAGGCGATAATGTCTGCCACAATCCGTTCATTGCTCACCGCACTGGCCGCTTCATTCAAGCTGCTCTCGGTGAAATTCTCCTTATCAAGTTCCAGCTTTAACTCCCGAAGCTGCGCCCGGGTCATATCGCTGGGGCGGGTGCAGGCTATGCGGATCGCTTCGATACGGTCTTTATTCTCATTAACATAGGCCACAAAAGAGTCCAGATAGTCCTGCGGTTTTTCCGTGTCACCATAGCCGCGAGTCGTTTCCAAAAGAGTATCTTCCTTTTCGGAATAGTAATGTCCGCGCTTTTTGCCCTTCAGGTTATCAAACCAAAGTAGGAAATCCTTATTCTCCCGGCAGCGTCGCACAAAAGCTTCCTCTGTACAGCTTTTCAATTCCTTCGCATATTCCCGAATTGTTTTTCCGCCTAAACGCTCGGATACATCATACTTTTGCTCATCGGTCAGATTGTTGCTCTTACGCTGCAATCTTGCTAAAATGCGATCTTTGACAGGCTGCTTGCTGGCCTCACCCGGACGGAACAAATCCTCCAACAATTCAGCCATTGATTTGCTGACGGAGACTGACTTCATATTGGAAGTGTCGTCCAAGTCCTCGTACACGCGAACTGCATCGAAGATATTGAAGTGCGTCTTTCCGATTTCCGGGCAAAGGCGAGTCGCGCGTCCCAGCATCTGCTCAAAGAGGATCCGGCTGTTGATCTTGCGCATAAACACCAAATTACAAATTGCCGGCACATCGATTCCGGTAGTCAGCAGGTCGACTGTTACGGCAATGTTGGGGTACTGGTTGTTCTTGAACTGCTTGATCACCTGCAAAATTTTCTTTTTGTTGCCGCCGGCAGTTTTGCCCGTGATTTTCATAATGGCATCATTGGAAATGCCATAGGGCTTGTAAATTTCTCGGAGCGTATCCACAATACGGTCAGCGTGTGCATCATTCACCGCAAAAATCAGCGTCTTTTCTCCACTTTCCGGATTCAGGTAGGTCGAAACTTCTTCCAGCACCTTGCGGGTATGATCCGGCAGAACAATTTTGCGGTTGAACTCCGACACATCGAAATCCATTTCATCGTCCAAAACTGCACCGTTCAAAAGTTCATTGGTGTTGGGGTCATATTGCGCCAAGGTTTCACCCTTCTTGAACTGTGCGTCATTTTCAATGAAATCCGTATTAATCAGATATGGAGGGTCGTGATCCACCAGCCACCCATCGATAACCGCCTCACGGTAGCTGTAGGTATAGACCGGCTCCCCGAAAATCTCGGTCGTGTGCAGGGCGGGCGTAGCAGTCAAAGCAACTTTCACCGCATCGAAATACTCGATAACCTGCTTGTACTTGCTCATATAATCATCTTGATTATCGTAGAGGATTTCTTCTTCCGTCATTTCACGGTCAAGAATATAGCCTCGGTGGGCTTCGTCAACAATAATCAAATCAAATGCACCGGGCATCAAATCCGGTTCTTCTGCCAGAATCGTGCGTTTCAAAAGCCCCTGCACCGTTGAAATGCTGACCTTGGTTTCCAGATTGATGATGTTGTCATCGATCGCTTTGATCTCATATATTTTGTCCAGCGTCAGCAGTTCCTTCAGCTTGACATCTTTGAAGGTGTCCATTGCCTGCTCACCGAGGGACACTCGATCCACAAGGAAAAGAATACGACGGAAACGCTTGGATTCCAGCATCTTGTAGATAAGTCCCAGAACAGTACGGGTTTTGCCTGTTCCTGTTGCCATTGCAAGCAGCGCTGTCCTCTTGCCGTCAACGATCGCCTCTGTTGCCTTATCAATGGCCTTAATCTGGTAGTCGCGCAGATTCAACCCATTAGGATCTGTCATAAACGAATTATCTGCTGCAGCCAGCGCCTGATTGGCCGCCGCTGTATTCTGACCAAGTTTTTCCATCAGGTCACTTGGGCTAAACCAGTTCCGAATAGGATACGGTTGATTTTCCTGTTCCCGGACATCCAAAAACCAAATACCAGACTTCGTCCGCAGCTGCTCTAAATATGCCCTGCCATTTGAAGCAAAGAGGAAGGGGACCTGATAACCATTCCAGTTTCCAACCGTATGTGGAATATCCTCCGGCTTAATATGTGCAGCATAGTCCTTTACCTGCACATCGATGGTAGATGCCACATCTTCCGACATCTTTTTTGCATCCATCAATGCTACGAGCTTCTCGCCAACGAAGAATGCATAATCCGCATACCCGTTTTTGTAAAAGGCCGAATTGGTAGGCCATTCGCTGATGGCAATATTTCTCCCCTTTACAGGACGCGTTCCTTTGCTGTAGCGCAGGTTCTGCGTATCAGCTTCCCAACCAGAAAGACGAAGCTGCTCGTCAATCAAGCATCTGGTCTGCGCCTCATTCCAATTCATCATAGCGGAGACAGATTCTGACCGCCTTGCGCGCTCCTTCTGCGTTTTGCCCGAAGCGGCGGTCTTGACCACGGCCAGTTGCTTCGTCAATTCCTCGATTTTCCTTTCCTGCTCGGCAATAACGGATTCCAAATCTTCGTGTGTGGTCTCGCTCGGCATAACGAACTCAGGCGCAATATATCCCCAGTCTCCATAGGTCTCCATAAACCAAACAGCAAGATTGTATGTCAAGGACAGCAATGTCTTTGCTTCGTCCACGGAGTCCGTTCCTGTATGTACTGCCGTGTTTCTTGTCTTGCGAAGAACATATAGCGTGTTGTCAATTTCGTGCGGCAATAAACCGGCCCGCTTCAAAATACGAATTCGATTTGCGTGGGTGTTGTCAACAGCCGGCTCCGCAATGTGCTCAAAGACAAGGATCTCCTGCACTAAGCGCTCGGCAAACATTCCGAGTTTATAGATACAGGCATTGGGATCAGAATAGACATAGGTTTCTGCGGTTGCGCCGATCTGTGCCAATGCAGGCCAGTATCGATTCAGAAAATCAAAATTTGATTTCATAAGCAGTCTCCCTCGATTTTTGTTAATTCATTTAGCATTTGATATAAGCACATCTTCAAAGTATCAATTTGATACTTTGAAATTCTCTCTCCTCACCCGACTGCCACTTCGACCTTTTTACCGCTGAAGGCCACGCCGTATTTATAAATCGTCCTGACCCCGGCGGTCGTCAGCTCGGTTTCGTATTTCTTATCGTTGATCTGCTGCAAGGCCGTCTCGGACAGCTTTTTCAGCTTCTCGTCGCTGCAATTTTTCTCCGCTTTCAGTTCGATCAGGATACCCGGAAGACCCTTTTTCGTGGGCTTCAGCTGAATGTCATAGCGCCCGTCGCCCGATTCCCGGTTGGAGGTCACGAAAGCGCCGCCCAGCAGGGCGCACAGTCCCAGCATAAAGCCGTGGTAGAAATTCTCGCCGGCGGTGTCGAAGGAGCTGACCGACTGGGTCAGCAGCGTTTGGATCTGCGCTTTCAGCCGTGCGTTATCGCCGGAGAAGATGGCCTCCTGAACGGAAATCGCCGTGGACGGCGGGATCAGATTCTCCAGCCGCTGCAAGATCTCCTTGTTATACACCAGAGAAATCTCCCGGTTGGGCAGGGAGACCTCGCACATAAAATCGCCGCTGAAGGAGGGCGTGGTTTTCAGTGCCTTCAGATAGCCGGTCACCAGCAGGAAGCTGTAAATGGTGGAGGGATTGCTCTTGATCTGCGGATAGATCACGCCGGTGTCGATGAAGGTGGTGAAGGTCTTGCCGTTGACCAGGGAGGTCAGACGGTTATAAATCTCCTCGTCTGCCTGGGCAAGCACTTCCCCGATAATATCGTTGCTTCCGGTGGAGACCCAGAAGGGCCTCGGCTCACACTCGTTGCTGAAGTAGTTGACCACCGACCACGGGTTGAAAATTTCCGTCTTGCCGAAGCGGTAGCCGTCGTACCACTGGCAAATCTCGTCATACTTATCGGCAGCGCCGTAGTATTCCGCCATCTCCATCACCTCGTCGGCGGTGAAGCCGAAGTAGGCGCTGTATTTGTTGTCCAGCACGGAGTTGATGGACAGGTTGTTCATCCCGCTGAAAATACTTTCCTTTGCCACCCGCAGAATGCCGGTGAGGAAGCCAAAGGACAGGTGCTGATTATCCTTGAAACCGCCGGAAAACAGGTTCCGCATAAACCGGATGACCTTGTCGTAATAGTCCTTCTGATAGCCCTGCTGGATGGGGGTGTCATACTCGTCGATGATGATAATGGGCGCAACGGCATAGTGCTTGTGCAGCATAGCGGAGAGATCCAGCAGTGCAGAAGCCAACTCTACCTCGCTGACTTTGCCGTCTGCCAGCTTTGCATAGGTCTTTTTGCTGTACTCGTCGCACTTATCGCTGGCCAGCAGCTCCTTATGCCGCCGGGTCTCCTTTGCGAAAATATCCCGGATGGCCGCAAAGGTCTCCTCCCAAGTGTCGAACTTCACATCCTTGAAGGTCAGGAAGATCACAGGGTACTTACCCTGATAATCCCGGTACTTCTGGCCGTAGGCCCAGATCTTCTTATCCCGGAAATAGACGGAGGTATCCTTGTCGCTCTTTTCAAAGTAAGTGCGCAGCATATCCATATTCAGCGTCTTGCCGAAGCGCCGGGGGCGGGTGAACAGCGTCACCATCGGACGCTCGTCGATGAAGTCCTTGATCATCATCGTCTTGTCGATGTAGTAGTATTCCGACGATGCAAGGCAGTAGTTGGATACGCCAATGGGCAGCGGCCGCCTCGTCGCCCGCTCTGTTTTTCTGAAAGCGCCCGTCTTAATCCGCTGATCCACTGGCTTCTGCGTATCTGCCGGAATCATCCAGCGTTTCCCCTGCTTTTCCGCACCGACGATTTTTCCGTCTTTGCAGAGCGTCGCAACTCTCCGCTCCGTTATGTTCCAGCGCGCCGCCGCTTCTTTGATCGGAATCATTTCAGCCATACGGGACACCTCCGCGCATCACTTTACAAGTACATTATACCCGATTAAACGAACAATGTCAACGGAGTTCGGAATAATGTCACTTCAAAGCAGCACGATACCATTTTTCTTGATAAACGTGTGCAAGCAGATTATTCGAACAGCTTTCTGTTAGAGTTAATGACATCATCCAGTTCATCCATGAACATACAGGCAATGATGCACTGATACCGCAAATACCGCGTCATCACTGCCGTACCGAACCCCGTCAGTTCCATAAATGCGGCGGACAGCAGCGGCGGCATATGCAGGCTGATTACGATGCGCGTAATCTGACGAATATCATACCGAAAGCTGTCATCGCTGCACATTCGGCTGATGGTTGCTTCACTGATTCCCGACCGCAAGGACAGCTCCTTCTGCGTTCCGCAGCGGTCATGAATCAGCTGCACAAGGGCAGCAGAAGGGCGGCGCGGAAAGGTTTCGAGATACTCCGCATTTTTCTCATCCAGTGCTTCTTCACTCAGATTCTCATCCAAATCCAAGGAGCAAATCAGCGTATACGAATCCTGATATGCTTGATCCGAATGCAGCTCCCCCACGCCGTAACTGCCTATAACACTCTTGCACTCCCGATGAAATTTCAGGCAGCACACATCTACATGTCCGCGCGCCCATTCCGTCAGCACCGCGCCGCGCTTGTTTTCCTGCCGAACGATACTCGGCGTATTCAGGCAAACATGTCCATCGGCATAAACGTAGAGTTTTTTATCAATCAGTTCCCGGAAATCTTCGTCCTGCTCATAAAGGTCAAGGAACTGTATTCGACTGATGACGAACGTATCGCCGCTGCTCACGCTCTCGCGGTCAAACGCAAAGTTTGCAATATACCGTCCGTTCACATAATTGAATGCCCCCTTTGCTGCCGGTGAGCCCAGCCAAATCAGCCGCGTCCGAATCAGCCCTTTGGAGACTTGCTTTTCCTGTGCAATCTGGTAGATGACATGTGCGATTTTATCCCCCGGATTGATGCTCTGATTGACCACTTCCGCCCAATATTTATGTACCATAGGCATCAGTACAGGACGCGGCAATGCAGCAGCCGTGCTTCCATAACTCGCTTGACGCTCCACCCAGCCCACATCCTTTGCCGCTGGACGCGAAGCACGATCCGCTTCTCCATATTTTAAGAGCCGCAAATCGGCGCTGTGCAGCGCTTGCAGCGTGAAAAACATCGTGTGCCATTCATAATGAATGCACTCATGGAAAATTTCTCGTCCGTCACTGTCGGCGCGTTGGAAAGACTTTGCGTTGGAATTGAGCAGAATGGTTTTTGCCGGAATAACCATTTCTTCCATCACTGTTTCGTCGCCCACCTGTCTCTCTGCCCGCGCGATTCCTTCTTGGAAAAACAGAATCGCTTCCGTCCTCCGATTTTTGAACAGCGGCGCACTGCTGATTTGCAATTCCATTGCTTTTGCGAGCTTCCACGCCGCCCGCGGCTGGTAGGCTGTCACCGCTGTTTCTCCCAGATAGGTTTTCAGCATATTCTGAACTTGCAGTTCCATATCATCATACGAGAAAATCGGCACTAAATACTTGGACAGTTTCGTCCATCCCTCCCGCTCCGGACATTCATCCAATAAAACGGTTGATTCCGACAGCCACTGAATCGTCCCGTCCAGCACAAAATCCGTACTCAAATACATGTTTTCCACGAAATAGCGTGGCAGTTCACCGTTCTTTGATGCACCAATTTTCAGCCGAACATACAAGTCCGCCGCCATCTTCGTCCGGCTCCTGCGCCAGAAATCCGCCTTCACGATTTTCGATTCCTCGTGATGGAGAAACAGCTGTGTACCTTGTGTCCACGGCGGCATCTGTGCTTTGAATCCGGGAAGCTGCTCTTCCACCTCGCACAGTATTTCCGACCAATAATGGTTGGTGATATAGGTGCGCATATCCTGCAGCATCGGCACCATTTCGACCTTCGCTTCGTTACTCATCGCCTTTCCTCCTTCGCTGTTCCCGCCTTTTTGCAAATTGCGTCAGGCAACTTCCGTTCTTATGTAGTCAGTGCTATTAGAATATTTATATGCACTATAAGCATTGTTGTTCTTGCTGTACTCTGCCTGACAGACATATCATACACCATACTTATTGGCTTTGCAAGCGTTTGCGAAAATTCGTTCTCTTTTCGTGAATCCTGCTGAATTTTGGCATATGTTGCATGGGCAATTTGACGATGCTTTGTTCGCATATTATGCATTGCTGATACTAATAGCTATTATTGATGATTCATGTGAATTCGATTATGAATTTACGCATAGAAAAAGCGGCACACAGCTGAGTGTGAGTCAGTTGTATGCCGTTCAATTTATTCGGATGTATCGTTCTTTTATCTATGAAGAGTCATCAGCAATAGTTGCTCGAAATTTTTTAGCAAAATAAAAGTCAATCTATCATTAATTTTTCTGAGGTAAAATAACATCGTGCCGAAGGTTCATAAATCTTTATGATTGCAAAGTGACTGTCAAACATGTTTGCGATTATCGTTTGTATTACTGTTTATATTTCGCTTCTTTCTGCGGTATCTGTAACTTTATAATCTGCATATTTTGCCCAGTATTGAAAGAAATCATATAGATCAGTTTTGACAAACTTGCCACGAAGTATCTTAGCCCCGCGTACTCCCACCAGATGAATTGGTTCAAATCGAAAATGAAACGGTGGTTCAAATGTGTAATCGACAAAACCAAAAATCGTTGGTTGATTAACAAAAAAATCACTTTTCGGTTGCGTGTAATAACCCCAATGCAGATTGGGAAAAACGCTAACAAACATTTCTCCCATGTACATTCCAATGTCACGTAACATATATTCTGACATTACCGAAAGTTTTTTCTTACCAGTTATAGGATCGCATTGAATAACGACCGATTTGTAGAACCACTTCCAAATTGTTAGCAAATGTTCTGTTTTCCATTCGTAAGATTCGCTGTTAATATATGCAGGCAGCCGGCATTGCTGTGCAAGATACTTAATTCTATTTGGGATATTCTGCATATACCAGTCAAAAAAACACTTAGTTTCATCTTCCGTAAATGTACAAATTGGTTTATTTATAGGTGGAACCAGCGGCTCATAGCGCAATGCGCGCTCTAATC
>ERZ824575.2676-NODE-2676-length-13524-cov-4.333952_pt1 | contig 13524 bp, 5 predicted proteins | sample MGYA00519470_ERZ824575 | MGnify/ENA primary metagenome ERZ824575 (study PRJEB31778, sample SAMEA3449170) | human gut metagenome | biome: human gut; feature: human-associated habitat; material: faeces | place: United Kingdom | collected 2010/2012 ...
TAAAATTCCGGTGTTTGTGATTTTGTGCCTTTTGTTTTTTGGTGTATTTATCTATGTATATGCCAGGATCCCGAAAAACAGATATTATCTGCCGCTGTCAGTAACTGCACTGGTAATGGTTTCCGGTGCTCTTGGAAATTTTATTGACAGAGTATGCAGAGGCTATGTTGTGGATTTTATCTATTTTTCACTGATTGATTTTCCGGTATTTAATATAGCTGATATGTATGTGGTATGCAGTGGCATATTACTTGTTATGCTGGTGTGTTTCAGATACAAAAATGATGAAGATTATGACTTCTTAAGAATAAAAAAGGATTAGTATTATGGAAATTCTTAATTATCAGGTTTCTGACGGTCAGTCCGGTATCCGGATTGACCGCTATCTTTCTGAAATGAACGAAGAACTGTCACGTTCTTATATTCAAAAGCTGCTTAAAGAGCAGAAAATAACCGTCAATGGTTCTGCTGTAAAAGCCAACTACAAAGTTCAGGAAGGAGATGAAATCTCCGTAGCAGTTCCTGACATAAAAGAGCCGGATATACTTCCGGAAGATATCCCTCTGGATATTCTTTATGAAGATGATGATGTACTTATTGTAAATAAACCAAAGGGGATGGTGGTTCATCCCAGTGCCGGACATACTTCCGGAACATTGGTAAATGCTATTATGTTTCACTGTAAGGACAATCTGTCGGGGATCAATGGTGTTCTGCGTCCTGGTATTGTCCACAGAATCGATAAGGATACCACAGGTGCACTTCTTGTATGCAAGAATGATAATGCACACCGCAATCTGGCAGAACAGTTAAAAGAAGCGGTACAGCATATTCAGGGAACCATCACAGAGCAGGAGATTTCAGATACAGAACTGGAAGAACAGGTAGTATCCATACCGGCAGATCCGAACATTAAGAATTTCAGCCTTGCACTTGTCGGAGAGGATATTTATTACAGGGAAAATTCTGTTATGAATAAGATGGAACTTCCCGTTGTGACAGGCGAGCGTGTCAGAGGCATGGTTGCTATCCGGGATGCAACAAACAGGCTTCTGGAACGTCAGTTGGAAGAATGCAGTGATGAAGAGGTTGCCAGCTTACAGGCTGAATTGAACCGGGTTTATGACAGCTTTACTGCAAAGTATGGATTACTCAGCAGCAATGCAAATAAAAGAGCGTTCAGCATGGACAGCAGCTATTGCCTTTTGACTTCCCTTGAATTTCTGGACGAAAAGGGCGAGTTGAAGCGGAAAGCAGACATATTTACGAAAAGGACGATCCGCAGGGCAGAGCCGGTAACATCGGTGGATACTGCAAGTGAGGCACTGGCGGTATCTATCGGGGAAAAGGCAAAAGTGGATATTCCTTATATGATGCAGCTTACCGGGAAAACAGAAGAAGAGGTCACAGAGGAGCTTACAGGCGTTATCTTTAAGAATCCGCTTACGGATAAGTGGGAGCCATCTGACGAATATCTTTCCGGGAATGTCAGGGAGAAGCTGAACATTGCAAAGCAGTTTGCAGAGAACTATCCGGAATATATGGTCAATGTACAGGCACTGGAACGGGTACAGCCGAAAGATCTGGACGCTTCCGAGATTGAAGCAAGACTTGGATCAACATGGATTTCGCCGGACTATATTACAGAGTTCATGGCAGAAACATTCCATACACCACGACAGCATATCAATTATGAGCGTATCAAAGTACAGTATGCGGAAGTGACCGGACAGTGGAACGTAAAAGGAAAGAACGTGGACAGCAGCAATAACCCGCTTTCCACCGCAACTTACGGAACACAGAGGGCAAATGCTTACAGACTGTTGGAGGATGCACTGAATCTGCGTGACACAAAAATCTATGACACAATACATGATGCGGATGGGGAACACCGGGTACTGAACCGGAAAGAAACCGCCCTGGCACAGCAGAAGCAGGAACTGATCCGGGAGGAATTTAAAGAGTGGATCTTTAAGGATATGAGCCGACGGGAAACACTCTGCAAAATTTATAATGAACGGTTTAACAGCATCCGGCCAAGGGAATATGATGGCAGTCATATCCAGTTTGTCGGAATGAATCCGGAAATTAAGCTGATGGAACATCAGAAAAATGCGGTGGCACATATCCTTTATGGAAATAATACCCTGCTTGCACACTGTGTAGGTGCGGGCAAGACGTTCCAGATGATCGCAGCCGGTATGGAGAGCAAGCGTCTGGGACTGGCACAAAAGAGTCTTTATGTGGTTCCGAATCATTTGCTGGAACAGTGGGGAAGCGATTTCTTACGCTTGTATCCTGGAGCAAATATTCTGGTGGCAACAAAGAAAGATTTTGAACCTGCAAACAGAAAACGGTTCTGTTCCAGAATCGCAACCGGGGATTATGATGCGGTCATTATTGGACACAGCCAGTTTGAGAAAATCCCGCTTTCCAGGGAAAGGCAGATCGCATTGCTGGAAGATCAGATCGCAGATATTACCTATTCTATTGAAGCAGCAAAAGAGGAAGCGGGACAGCAGTATACGGTCAAGCAGATGGAAAAAACAAAGAAAACCCTGAAAGCAAAACTGGAAAAACTGAATGACCAGACACGAAAGGATGATGTGGTGACTTTTGAGCAATTAGGCGTGGACAGGCTGTTTGTGGACGAGTCACATTATTACAAAAACCTTTTTTTATACACAAAAATGCGGAATGTGGCAGGCATTTCACAGACCGATGCACAGAAAAGTTCAGATATGTTTATGAAATGCAGATACATGGATGAGATTACCGGGGGAAAGGGAATCACGTTTGCAACGGGAACACCCGTATCAAACAGTATGACTGAATTATACACCATTATGAGATACCTCCAGTATGATACTTTAATGAATATGGGAATGGGACATTTTGATTCGTGGGCAGCAACTTTTGGAGAAACAGTTACGGCAATCGAATTGTCACCGGAAGGGACGGGTTATCGTGCAAAAACACGATTTGCCCGTTTTTTTAATCTTCCAGAGCTGATCTCCATATTTAAAGAAGCTGCGGATATTCAGACTGCAGACGTGCTGAATCTTCCTGTACCGGAAGCAGAATATATCAATGAAGTGTTAAAGCCGAGTGAGGAACAGAAAGAAATGGTGGAAGCCTTTTCAGAACGTGCAGAACAAGTCAGGGGCGGTGTAGTAGATCCAAGGGTAGATAACATGCTCAAGATTACCAACGACGGAAGAAAATGTGCATTAGACCAGAGGCTTTTAAATGATATGCTGCCGGATGCAGGGGAAAGCAAGGTAAATGCTTGTGTGGAGAATGCTTTCCAGGTATGGGAGGACGGAAAAGATACACAGGCTACCCAGTTGATCTTCTGTGACCTCAGCACACCGAAAACTGACGGAACGTTCAACGTTTATGATGATGTGAGAAACAAGCTGGTGGAACGGGGAATCCCGAAAGAGCAGATCGCATTTATCCATGAATACAATACGGAAGTAAGAAAAGCGGAGCTGTTTGCAAAGGTGAGGGCAGGGCAGGTAAGAATCCTGATGGGTTCCACTCCGAAACTCGGTGCTGGTACCAACGTCCAGGACAGATTACTTGCACTGCATCATCTGGACTGCCCCTGGAAACCGTCTGACCTGGAACAGCAGGAGGGACGTATTCTCAGACAGGGAAACCAGAATGACAAGGTAAAAATCTTCCGGTATGTAACGGAAAATACATTCGATTCGTATATGTGGCAGATTCTGGAAAACAAGCAGAAGTTTATTTCGCAGATCATGACCAGTAAATCCCCGGTTCGTGCCTGTGAGGATGTAGATGATACAGCCCTGTCCTATGCAGAGATTAAGGCACTGGCAACAGGAAATGAATACATCAAGGAAAAAATGGATCTGGATGTGCAGGTAAGTAAATTGAAACTTCTGAAAGCAAACCACACCAGTCAGATCTATCGCCTGGAATCGGATATTGCAAAGCGGTATCCGGTACAGATTGCAGCATTGAAGGAGAAAATTGCCGGTATGCGTGTGGATGCAGATGTAGTAAAAGGAATAGATTTACAGGATAATGACCACTTTGCAATGACAGTTGGTGGAAAGCTGTATACAGATAAAAAAGAAGCGGGAGTTGCACTCATTTCAGCAGCATCCGGTTTGAAGTCCGTAAAGTCAGCCGGGCAGATCGGGGAATATCATGGTTTTGCACTTTCTTCAGAATACAATTTCCTGTCAAATACCTATACCATGACGATCAAGGGAAAATGTTCTTATAAGATTGAGTTCGGAAAGGATACTCTGGGCAATATTCAGAGGATTCATAATGCACTTTCTGCAATCGGGAAAAAGCTGGCAGATACCGAGCAGAATCTGGAAACGGTACAACAGCAGTTAAAAACCGCACAGGAAGAGGCGCAGAAGCCATTCCCGAAAGAAGCGGAACTGAGTGAAAAAATGGAACGTCTGGCGGAATTAAATGTCATGCTCAACATGGATGAGAAAGGGGGAGAAAATCTTCTGGCAGATGAGGGCATCGGGGAAAACCCGGAAGTAAACGTGCCAGAGGAACGTCAGGACAGAATCGCAGACAGTGTTCATAAAACGTCTGTTCTGGAAAGACTGAAAGAACAGAAACAGCAGGAGCAGACAGGCGAAACACAGCAGAAACCAAAAAAGAAACACGAACAGGAGTTATAAAGGTATCCCGTCAGAGTGACCAGAGCTTTGGCGGGATTTTTCTATGGAGGATTTGATTATGGCAAACAGAGAAGAACAGTTAAAGCAGATTACAGAGCAGTTGGAACAGGGTGTTGCAGAAATATTCACATCAGAAAAATATACGGAATATCTAAACACAATGGCAAAGTTCCATAATTACAGTTTCAATAATACCCTGTTGATCACCATGCAGAAACCGGAAGCGACACTGGTAGCCGGGTATCAGGCATGGCAGAAGAAATTTAACCGGCAGGTAAAAAGAGGGGAAAAAGGTATTCAGATTATTGCCCCGGCTCCGTATAAAGAGAAACAGGAGATTGAAAAGACTGATCCAGACACAGGCGAGATTGTGATCGGGGAAGATGGACAGCCGGAAACAGAAGTTGTAGAGCGTGTCATTACAAGATTTCGGGTTACGACAGTATTTGATGTCAGCCAGACCACAGGAGAACCGATTCCAGAGTTTGAGGTATCAGAACTGGATGGCGATGTTCTGATCTACCATGATTTTATGGAAGCATTAAAAATGGTTGCCTCGGTTCCTATCCGCTTTCTTGAGATTGACGGGGAAGCAAAAGGCTTTTATCAGATTGTCGATAAATATATCGCTGTCCAGCCTGGCATGAGTGAGGCACAGACCATGAAAACAGCGGTGCATGAAACGGCACATGCAGTATTGCATGATCGTGACCAGATGGAAGCGGAGGGCATCGTAAAAGACCAGCTTACAAGGGAAGTGGAAGCTGAAAGTGTTGCTTATGTGGTATGCAACCATTTTGGACTAGATACATCAGAGTATTCCTTTTCCTATATTGCAAGCTGGTCTTCCGGTAAAAATATGAAAGAGCTTCGTGCTTCTATGGACACCATCCGTAAGACTTCTGCTGATATGATCGGACAGATTGAGGAAAAACTCAAGGAACTTCAGATCGAAAGACCAGAGCAGGAAGTAACTGCTGTGGAGCAGACAGAAGAACAGAGTGCCATGCAGTATGCGGAGCAGACCATCAACCGTCTGGAGCAGGAACGGACGATTTTCAGTAATGACCAGAGAAATCTTATCGTAAATTTTGCTTATAAACTGGATGACAGGGAAGCAACGGAAAAACTGGCAGAGAATCTTGCAGAATCTATTCTGGATGGAAACAGGGAAGCGGTACTAAAACTGATTGAAGAAGCTGAGGAACAGATTGACAGTCTGCCGGATTCGATGATTGGTTTATTAGAATTGCATGAAGCCGGATTTTATTCAGAAAGTATGCTTCCGCTTACCAGGGAACGGGCAGTGGAACTGCACCATGAGGGAGTAACGGTTTACGGACTGACCGGAGCAATGAGTGGTCAGGAGCAGTCACAGAGGGTTATGAATCTGGAACGGGATATTTTACAGCATGACGGGTTATTCGGAGTGACGAAATTTGAATGGGAAAATTACCGAAGAAGCCTGGAAACAGTTATGACACCGGAAGAAAAGGAAAAGATCAAAGAAACGCTTCTTCTGGAAAGTGATGGAAATCGTTATGGTATTTATCAGATCAACAGCGGGCAGGAAGAAAGAGGGTATCAGTTTTTAAGTCTGGAAGCGGTAAAAGAAATGGGATTTAACGTAGATGGCAAAGACTATCAGATGGTTTACAGTGAAAGACTGAGAGATGCTACGACACTGGATAACCTCTTTGAGCGTTTTAATATAGAACGACCACACGATTTTACCGGGCATTCCATGTCAGTCAGTGATGTGATCATTATGAACCGGGGCGGCAGATTAACCGCATACTATGTGGATTCCTTTGGTTTTACAGAACTGCCGGACTTTGTGGCACAGAGAGTCGAGATGTTAAATGCCAATCCAGTAAAAGCATATCCGGAAGTTTATATGGGAACTTTGGAAAAGGCTATGCAGGAGAGAAATGTAGATGCTTACCTGGATTCCAGAAAACTGAATATTGACTGTAAAAATGCAATCGAACAGGCAATCACAGAAAACTTTGATGGCATGAGTCTGAACCCGGATACTGCGATAGATGTGATCGGAAAATATGGAGAAGAACGTGTTGCCTTTGTTCTGGCAAACACATTAAAGCAACTTTCTTATGATGGAAGATTTTCTGATGGTAATAAACGGTGGGCAGATGGCATTGATATTCCGGAAAATATCAGCAGAGGAATAGATCTGAACAGGGACTATATTGTGGGCAGCCATCCTGCAGTCCTGAATGGATTTATTGATATGGCAAGAAAAGAAATCCGTACCCGGAAACTGGAAGAGGTGCTTGGTGTGAAAAATCAGCATATCACTGAAACTACAAGAGGGTATGAAGCAGACGGACATACAGGCACCTGGTATGCGATGGGTATGAAAACGTATCATGGGGAGCGATTCTTCCAGATGCGGAGCGAGGAATACGGTCAGGACGTGGCAGATATTATTGTATCGGAAAATGGGACACTGGTGGCAGAGGACATCTGGCATGGATTTGATGAAGGAGCCAGGGAAGCTATTTCAGAATATCTGGAAGAAAATGGTGCAACGGTATATGACCTGATGAATATTCCAGACCAAGCAACAGTCATCTTAGCAGACGGAACAGTTATGAAAATCATGGAACAGCAGTCAATCAGTACGGATACATGGGAGCCGACATTGACCGGACAGAATCAGCAGGGGGAAGAACAGAAATTCAGTTTTTTCGAGATACATAAAGTCAGAGAAAATAATGGCATTGACCTGAAAATGCCAGAAAATCATTATATTGATCAATATTATGTGATTGAAGATCTAGCAGCAAAAGGAGGGATGAAGATTGAGCGATATAAGGATCTGGGAGCTGCCCTTGGAGCATATTACTCTCTTCCTAATCATAAAATGAAAGCTCTTGGAATTGAGAATACAGCACCGCTGCGAGGCAGTCTTGATTTTATTCAGTGCAAGAATGGAATAGATACGCTGATCTATGATTGCCAGGAAGTGGAAGGATGGCTGAATCCGCAGATATACAATACTTTTAAAGATATAGGAAACAGTCTGGCAGGACATGATACAGAGATAGCATACCGGATAGGAGAGCAGTATTTTACAATCCAGACAGTAGAAGATGGTTATGATTATACATTCTATGATAAGGATTATCTGGAACTGGATGGCGGTGTCTACGATAATCCGGATATTTCTATTTCAGAAGTAATGGAGAACATTTTAGAGGAAGAAGGATTGCCCCTAGAAGATGCAAATGTGATGGATTATGAAGAACTGTATGCCGAAATTGAATATGCAGAAGAAGAGAGAATGGAGAAGATACAGTTTGAACGTAATTGTCCAAAGGCTTTTTTTGATGGTTATGACAGGGAAGCGGCATTAAAAAATTATGAGGGAATAACCGTACAATTTAAAAAATCTGGTATGTATTTAACAGTGCAACCGACGGAGGATGGCTATAAATACCTGGTTTATGATCAGGAACTTCATGAAATTTCAGGAGATGCTTGTGGAAATCCAGAAGATTCTATTCAGAAAGCAATGTATGCCAGCCTGAAAAATGAAGGATTGGAAGATGTTGAATGTGTAAAAGCTGATGACAGGGAGTTTCGGGATAAGGTAATCAGCCATTCTAAAGAAGTGCTGGCTAGTGGAGATGTTCGATTCACTTCGGAACTTGGCAGATGTGAAACAGCATTGAATGGAATGGGCAGGGCAGAAATTGAATATGAAGTTTTATTTCATGCAAGAGCTGTTCTGGAAGAAATGGGACTGGAAAATGAAGTTACATTGATTGGGGCGAGAGTACATGGTTCCAGAAGCAGAGATGACCTGTATCGTGCAGATTCTGATCTTGATGTAGTGCTTTCTTATCGGGAAAATATTCGGGAGGATAGTTTTTTTAACGAATTGAATTCCTATGGTATGGCAATAGCAGGTATAAAAGTAGACATTAACCCAATCTCAGAAGAAAGAATTACTCTGGCAGAGTATATAAAGGAATCGGAAGCCTATCTTGATCAGCAGGAAATCAAGAAACTCGCAGTGGACTTGGATAATTTTAGTTATGAGTATGATACTTATGAATATAAGGATACCGTTGAAAATAGGGAAGAACAGGTCGAGAAAATCACAGAGGATATTTTGAACAAGGATACAGCAGGTTTAAAAAACTGGCTGATTGAGGTGTCGGAAGAATCGGATATAGACAGTGATGTAGTCACTGCTCGATCATTACTTTCACGTCTGGAAAATGCGGAAACACTCTCTGTTTTTACCAGGCAGCCAGAGCAGGAACAGTCAGAAGCCACGATCACTTTTTATGTTGCGGAGTGTATGGAATTTCCTGTTATGGGTGAGTATCATGAGAACCTTACCCTGGAAGAAGCCTTACGCATTTATGAATCAATTCCTGCAGAACGCATGAATGGAATAAAAGGTGTTGGATTTGAACTGCATGATGGAAGCGATTATGACGGACCGTATGATCTTATGCGACTGGGAAAAGTTGACCGGGAAGGTGTGGAGATGATTCAGCATTATAAGGAAAGTCCATTAGTGCAGAAAGCAATGGATGATGTAGAAAAATATTTTGACTCAAAGCAGGAGATTACGAAAATAGAGGAAAAAGCAGTTGAAGATAAGTCTGTACCAAAAGAAAATCTTCCGCAGCCAAAGAGCAGAAAAGAATCTGTTCTTCAGGCACTCAGAGAGCGTCAGGCGAAAATAAAAGAGCAGAAGCAGAATATGTCGAAAGAAAAATTCAAGGCACATAAGAAGGGAGATGTAACATTATGATGGTAAGGTTTGAGGAAGATGAATATATAGCAGTGGCAATTTTTGATGCAGGAAACCGGGTACAGACAATGGAAGCAATGGATGAGATTTTTTCATATCTGGACGAAGATATGAAGCTGCTGATTTTCACGACGATTCAGAAACTCTATTATCTTAGCGATGAGGGATATGAAGAATTGCAGAAAATGGTAGAAATTTATAAAGCAGATCTGGAGGTGGATGGAGAATGAGTACAAGTCAGTTTGCAGTTTACCAGTTAAAAAGAAAGCCGGAATTGAGAAATCTTCTTTTCCGGATGTATGAAGAACTTGCACAGGAGCAGATCCCTGTGCAGGTGGCAAATTATGAACAGGTGTATCTTGGAACAATGAAATCGGGAGAAACACCAGAACAGATAAAAAAGGAGCTGGAGAAGAAACAGCCACATAATTATAAAGGTCATGCAGTCAGTACCAGTGATGTGCTGATCCTTAATGATAATGGTGTCACGACCACTTATTATGTAAATAAAGATACTTTTATAGAAATTCCAGATTTTATGAAAGTTACATCTTCAGAAAACGGTGGACTTACAAAAGATACAGTTGGATATGAAATAGAGGGAAAAGACGGGACATGGGAAGTAGTAGATTACCTGCTGGTAGAAGGAAAAAATTATTTTCTTATGGAACATGAGCAGTATGGAAAAGATGTTGCGTATGTAGTATTAGATCAGAAAGGCAATGTGCTTGTAGACAGTACCTACAATGGATTTGATGATGTAGTAAAACAGAAGATTCTTGATTCTCTGCACCCGCCAGTACAGGAGCAGTCCGGAAATAGTAAACCGAAACTGGATAACTGGCAGAAATATATGGAGAATGGGGAATACCTGCGAAGTGCGGAGATCACAGAGGAAGCAAATTACAATATGATTGACGGACTTAAAAATAATGCAGCACCGAAAGATAAAAAGCCCCGTCCAAAAGAATCTGTCCTTGCGAAACTGAACGAGAAAAAGGAAGAAGTTGCAAGACGCAGTGGACAGAAAGCTATGCAGCAGGTAATGGGAACTGAGGCAGAACGTACAAAAAAATAGGGCAAGTAGAAGAGGGGCTGGTCACATAATTGTGGCTGGCCTTTTATAATCTGTAAAATATAAAAACACACAAGAAACAATGCCTGTGTGTTTTGAAAGAAAATATTTACTCTGGTTTTGGCAGATAATCATATTCTTGGGGAAAAGTAATACTGTCCCAATCTATTTTTTTCGCTTTGTAAACTAATTCGCTATATACGGAATCAGATCTTTTCCGGCGATATGTAGCAATGATCTGTAATGGAAGTCTGGTAGCTGTCCGGATATCTATATTTAACACTGTATTTGGTACATATTCAGAATAAGGAGTTTTTACAAAGCCAAGACAGGCTTTTACGCCACCGGTTAATTTTTCAGTGTATAATTTCGGGTTGCAGCCATTGAAATCTCCTACCATTTTGGCAGAAATATTTTTGACCATAAGCTGTGGCAGAATTTCTAGTTTTAATTGCGTAGTTCCATCAGGGGCAAAGGAAAAATCATCAGGACTTAATTTATGATTTAAACAACGCTTGTAGAAATCAGTTGCAGTAGTTTTATCAGCTAATTTTATTCCTGTTAGATGGAGAAAATTATATGGATTAAAATTTACTTCCAGAGAAGAAATATGTTTATGTTTATCTTTTAAAATAAATAAAAGCTGATATCCGTCAAGATTCTCTTTATATTTAATGGCACAATCTGTAATGATGGAAATAGCTTGCTGTTTGGTATATTTTGCCATGTTATGACCTCTGAAATCTGTAAAAATATTTAAAGGGAGATTACAGTGCCGTAGCATTGTGCATCTCCCTTATAGACTGATTTTTCTGTTGTCCGCCAACTCTCCAGCCCATATGTCTGGCTTTGCTTTCAGGTTTTTCTGTTGCCTGCCAACTCTCCGATCCACGTTCGGCTTTCGTTTCGGATTTTAGGTGTCAGCCACACCAACAGGATGTCGCCTGTTTTCCTATTCATAGTATATGCGATAAAATGAGTTTAGTCAACGGAGAAAGTGAAAAATAATTTGGAAATTTTTTCATTGAGATTTTTAACGGAAACAAGAATGTTCTTGCGATGTTTCATGCAGAGATTCCTGTATATGTGGGTGATTAAGAATGATATCTACATTGGAGCATACTGTACGAAGTTCCCGTTCATATTCGCGTCGGGCGTTAAACTCATCACGCTGTGCTGTCTGTAATTCTATTAAATGGTTCTTTTTTTCTCGCAACATTTTTAGTGTAGGTAGCTTTTTTCCCTGTGATTTTTCTTTGAGTATTCGGAGAGCAGACTCATAAAGGGTGAGTTCTGCACGGTGATCGTCATAAAATTTTTCTTTATTTCGGCTTTTTCGGTAATCGGAATAGATGGATTTATTGGCAAGGTACTGTCCAGTGTAATGAATTTGTTTATTTATACTTTTTAAAGTGTCTTCTGTGGATTTCAGAGTATTTCTGGCGTCAGTGCTTTGAGCCGAGGCATTGGAAAGGGCACTATCTAAATCTTCCTTTCTCTGGAAACCATGTTCCTGTATATAGGCAACTGTTTGAGCCATCATTTTAAGATTAGACAGCTTTACTTTTTGCGTGTATGCCTGACTTTGCTGTGCCTTGATACAGTGCTGCAAATCTGTCACAAGTCGTAAATCAGATTTTATAAAAAGGAAAGAGTGTGTGGTTTCGTCAGTTTGGACAGAAGCTGACGATTTTGATTGTTCTGAAAAATCTGTAACTGGTCTTGGGCTGTCAGTAGAATGTGACTTTTCTGCATGTTGCCTGTTGGAGTTCTCCTGGAATACCAGCAGAAGATGATTTTCTTCATAAAGAGTTCCGAGATTTCTTCCGGTGATGTATTTTTGACGATTAGGATGCAGATAGCTGTATCTGCCACGACTGACTTTAAATGTAATATTATATTTTTCAGACAGTAATCTGGAAAATTCTTCCTGTGATGTCGCCTGTGAAGCAACTGTATCAATCGCGTCACGAAGATACTGCTTCTCCGTTTGAAATGTTGTCTGTCTTGGAGTAAGTCCTTTCTTTTTCAGTTCTGCATTGTGTTCATCGAGCTTTTTTTGACCTCTGCGTTTTGTCCAGTATTCTTTTTCGGATATTTTCTTTTCTGCGGGTGTCAGAAGATCTATCTGGCTTAGTCCATTGGAACGGCACATATCCATAACTTTTTGCTTTAAGTAGATTCTGTATCTGTCAGAAAGATGATGTTTATAGCCGGCTTTTGAATCCCGGTCAAATTCCATATAGGGCTGTGGCTCTGTATCATATTTTCGCACACTGTTGATTACAATATGCACATGAATATTTCCACTGCCATTATGACCATCAGTGTGGGTGCAGACAAGAGCCTGGTGTCCGGGAAAATTTTCTCTGGCATATTCCACGCCAAGTTTCTGTGCCTGTTCCCCTGTCAATCCATGTTCATCCTGGTCCTTTGGATCGAAGCTGATGATATAATGATGCGATTTGATTTCATTGAAAGACTGGTTCTTATGGAAATAAGCATTTGTTTCCTGACATTCCGCTGCAAAGGTAAACGGATCGCAGTTTACACCATCAAGATAGTATTCTTCACGAATGATCATATGACCATTTTCATCAAGGACCGGTTTCTGCGTATATTCATCATGTTGAAAAATTAAGTAGCGTTCAGCTTCTCCATAGTCTGAATTTTTACTTGCGATATGTTTCAGTATTGCCACGAAAATCACCTGCCATTTTCATTACTTTATATTTCATTTCATATAAATCCCGAAGTCGTTTATTTATTTCACCACGCATTTCCTGTGAAAGAACCCCACCCTGATTAAAATATTTTGCAATCTGATTGAGGTTGCTGCCTATTTTTCCGAATTCTGCAAGCAGTTCCTTTATTTCAGGAACATCAGCAACAATTTCGATTTTGGTGTGTACCTGTCCTTTTAAAACTTGTGTTCTCACATAAGCGGCCAGAGACATATTGGCTTGTTTTGC
>ERZ824575.2682-NODE-2682-length-13511-cov-2.854117_pt1 | contig 13511 bp, 2 predicted proteins | sample MGYA00519470_ERZ824575 | MGnify/ENA primary metagenome ERZ824575 (study PRJEB31778, sample SAMEA3449170) | human gut metagenome | biome: human gut; feature: human-associated habitat; material: faeces | place: United Kingdom | collected 2010/2012 ...
CCGCGCCCTGTGCTCTTATTTTTCAGTTCTCAGAACTCTTTCCGGCGCTTCCGTGCCACCAGTGCGGTGCCGGTATAGCTGCTCAGTGCCATGGCCAGATACACCAGCGCTCCGGCGTCCGCCGTCTTGGGCGCGGTCATCACGCCGCCGACGGTGAACTCCGTCGTCACCTCGCCGCTCTCCGTCATCACGGTCATGGTGTACTTGCCCGGTGCCAGCGTCTGCAGATACGCGGCCTTCAGATAGATCTCCGTTCCGCCGTTCTCCTCCGCGATATAGTTCCCGGCGCCGATGGTCTTGCCGTTCACCTTCACGCCCTTGAAGCTGCCGTAGCCGGTGCTGGCGCGGAACGTCAGGCCGTAGATGCCGCCGCTGTAATCCGTGGCGCTCTTGGACTCGTCCGCCGTCAGGATGGGCTGGATGTCCGGGGTACTGACGGAAGACGAGTGCCGCGGCAGCTTGGGGATCACCGTGCCCTCGCTGCGCTTGTCGCCGCAGGCGGTGCACTCCTCGTGCTTCAGGCCGGTGGCCTCGGTGGTGGCCTCCTGGTCGATGACCCACCGGTAATCGTGGGGCAGCAGGTCGCCATAGGTGTGGCCGCAGATATCGCACACCGCCAGCGCCGTGCAGGTGGCCGTGCCGCCGGTATGGGCGCAGCCGTAGCCGCACTCGGTGCACACGCTCTCGTCATTCCAGCTGTGGTTCGCCTCGGCACCGGCCGCCGCGCCGCAGCACAGATAGAATGCCTGATGCGTCTCCGCGGTCTGCACCCAGCGGATGCCGCCGGTGTGGTTGCTGGCATCAAGCTCGCCGTAGGGCTGCCCGCACACGTCGCACACCGCCTTATGCTGGCAGTCCGCCGTGCCGCCGGTGTGGGCTTCCTGGTTGCTCATGGGCGTGCCGCAGGTGGCGCAGGCCGTCCAGTGACCCTCGCCGTTGTACTTATAGTTGCTGTCGGCCACATGTGCCGCCAGCTCGCCGTAGGCTTCGCCGCACACGCTGCACACCGCCTTCGCCGTGCAGGTAGCTGTGCCGCCGGTGTGGTTCTCCCACTCCGTCTTATAGCCGCAGCTCTCGCACTTCACCTGATGCTGCGTCTCGTTGACGTTCTTTGTCAGGCTGTGCGCCGTCACGTCCTTCTGATAGCCGCAGCCGCTGCACTCCTGCCAGTGGTTCTGCGTGTCGAACTTATCCGTCCACGCATGCGCCGCCACGTCTGTCTTATAGCCGCAGGCGCACGCGTCCCAGTGACCGTCCGCGCTGCTCTTACGCTCCATGCTGTGGTCGGTCTTATCGGTAGCATAGCCGCACTCACACTCCTGCCAGTGCCCCGCCGTGTCGTACTTGCTCGTCAGCTCATGCGCCGTCTCGCCGATCTTATAGCCGCAGACGCACTCCTGCCAGTGCTGGCTCTCGTTGTGCTTCGCCGTCAGACTGTGCTTGTCGTGGTGCGTCTCCGCGCCGCAGGCGCAGACCGCCCAATGCCCGTTGTCGTCAAATTTCTTGTCCGTATAGCTGTGCGCCTCTATACCCGTCTTGGCGCCGCACACCGTGCACTGGTACCAGTGATTCGTCTCGTCGCTGACAAGCGTCTCGCCGTACACGTGCTCAACGCATTGATAAGCCTTCACCGTCACCTGCGCAGGGCTGCTGGTATCATGGTTCTTATCCGCCTTGTAGCGCACCTCAAACACGGTGTCCACAGGGTAGCCGTTCTCCGTGTTCAGCGTCACGTCCACCGTATTGTTGCCGGTGGCCGCTGTCCACGTCTCGCTGCCCTTCACCCGGTACTCCATGTCGGTGCCCAGACCGGTCAGCTGACCCTTGGTCGGATGCTCCTTCGTCGCCGCCACGCCGGTCACGCCGGTGGGCGCTTTCATATCCGCCGGGGTGATGGTGAACGTCCATCCCCCGTCCTTGTCCGTCACCGTGGTGGCGTTGAAGTTGGGGTCATCCGGCACATCGATATACAGCGTGTAGGTACCCACGTCCACAGGCTCCGTCACGAAGGTGTTGGGGTCTCCCACCTTATATTTCAGCGTGAGCTTATTGTTGGAATTGGCGAATGCCAACCGGTGTCCCCAAGGAGATTCCGGCCACGCAAACCTTATCTCATAGGTCTGCGCCTTGCCGGTATAGTCCGTCTCGTAGGGCGGGCAGGAAATGACCTCAAAATCGCTGGCCGTTGCCGTTCTCCTGGCGATGGTGACCGTCAGGGTCACAGGCTCGGTGGTGCCGTCCTTCCATGTATAGCCGTCCTCCGGCTTGACCTTCACCGTGTAGGTGCCGGGATCGCAGTACGTCCTGCTGCCCTGAACGGTCTTATAGTGGGCATCATAGTAATCAATATCCCCTTCAAAGATGAAGTAGTAACGGTTTCTATATACCATGTCCGTTCTGGGCACGGGAACCGCCACAACGCCCGTGTACCGGGGCACCGTCACCGTAGCGGCTTCGGACACCTTCTGTGTCTCCGTGTCTCTGTACCGCACATAGTACACCGTGTCCTTGTAAATGGGGCTGTTCGCCGATTTTTTGTCCAGCGGCACGCGGGTAGTGCCGTAGCTGCACTGCGTCCACGTTTTCCCGTCCTTGCTGTACTCCATCAGGCTGCTGGTGCCGGTGATGAAGCCGTAGGCGGTGTCGCTCTCGTAGGGCATCGTGCCCGCCAGACCCGTAGGCGCCTCCGGCGCGTCCTTCGCCGTGGCATCGGGCAGCGTCAGCTCCAGTTCCTTCGTCAGCTTGCTGTCATAGCCGGAGAGCTGCACCCTCGTGTTGCTGTACCAGCTTGCGCTCAGCGGGCTGTTCATGTCCTTTATCGCGTCCTTGTAGCTCTTCGGGAGGTAGTGGTCGCCATCCGGCGCTATCTCGAAATACGGGATATTTGTCACGCTCTCGAACGTCAGCGTCTTACCGTCCGCCGACAGCTTGCCGCCGTATTTGTTCACGCTGACCGTCATGCCCTCGCCCAGATGGATGGTCGCTTTGAACTGTGCTTCCCTCACGTACAGGTAGCCGTTGTCGGACACGACCTCAAGACCGTCCTTGTCCGAGAAGAAAAGTCCGGCTTTGGCATTGTCATTTGTGATTCGAATCCTGGAATAGGGATAATTCTTCGTAGTAACGCCGATGTCCTGACGCTCTGTATTCAGGCCGGTAGCGTAGAAGGTAAAGCCATCGCCCACATACAGGTTGTCGTCCTTGTTGTCGCGGCTGCTGACGGTGCTGGTATTGTCGTAGATCTTCACCTGACCGATCAGCTTCACGTTATTGCTGCGGACGCACACACCGCCGCCGCCGGAAAGCTCATCGCTGCCGAGCTTCGCCTCGTTGTCATGGATCTCGACCTTGCTGCTGCTGGTGGTGCCGATAGACAGCGTACCCTTGGTAAAGATACCGGCGCCTTCGCCATCGTACCCGTTACTGCGCGCCGAGCTGATATTTTCCGTAATGACAGCGTTCTCTATCTTCGCCGTAGCGCCGCTGGCGTTGTACAGGCCGCCGCCGTTGCCGCAGGCATCCTTGTCGCCCAGTCCATCCGTCCGGTCTTTATAGTTCAGCGCCTTGTTGCCGGTGAGGGTACCGTTCTCCACAGCGCCGTTCTCCACGGTCTGCATGGCGCCGTCGGCAATGGTGTACACATGTGCCTTGGTGATGGTGAAGGTGCCCTCCGCACCGGCGGCGGCATCGTCCTTCAGCTTGAACACCAGGCTGTACAGGTCGCCCTTGACGCCGAGGCCCTCGCTGGTGGGATCCAGCAGGGACACGGCATAGTAGCTCTTGCCGTCCTCGTCGGTCTTGAGCGCCGTCAGCTTCACGCCGTCCATACCGGAGGCGCTGGCCTGTGCGTCCAGTTCAAACAGTGCGGGATCGAAGTACACCCGGTAATTCAGGCATACGATGCCGGTCAGCGGCTCCTCCTCGGAGGCGTTGACCGTCAGCTTGACGGCCTCGCCCGCCATGACCTCGGCCACGTCCGTTTTGGGGCTGACAACGGCGGCCAGCGCAGTGGAGGTGAGACTCAGCGTCAGCACCAGCGCCAGCAGGAAAGATACGATTTTCTTCATATGTCTTTCCCCTCCTTAGTTGTGAGCGGTAAGGGAGTCAATTTCTCCCAGATAGAAGGAATAGATGAGGACTGCGTCATCCGCCGTCACCGCGCCGTCGCCGTTGACGTCCGCCGCCGCGCGGTAGGCTTCCTCATCGCCGCCCAGCGCGCCCTCCATCACACCGGTGGAGAGATAGGTGAACAGATTCTGCATGTCCACGGCGTTCCGCTTGCCGTTTCCGTCCAGATCGCCGGCCATAGACGGCTCCACCGTGATTTTCAGCACCGCCGCCGGGGAATTCACCTTCGTCCCCGCGCCGTCTGCGCCGTCCTGATAGAGACTGTGTGCGAACCGGATCAGGAAGCCCTCCCCATCCGACACCTTCAGCGGCTCCTCATTCCATGCGGCGTAACGTATGGCCGTCCTCTTTACGGTGCGCTCCGCCGGTACCGTCCGCGTCAGGCCGTTTTCATAGGTGATGGTGATCTCCATACCGGTGGGGTCGAACATCTCCCCGGCCTTATAAGCAGTCTTGTCCGGCTGCTTGGAAATGGTCAGCGATTCAATGGTACTGCTCAGCGCCATCAGATGGGCGGAGTCGTTTTTGAAGTAGATCGTGCCGTACTCATCCATGATGGGGCTGCAAATGGCATACTGGGCCTGTGCGCCGCTGGGCGTGAAGATGTTGTAGGGCGTCGTATAGGTCTCCGTCTGACCGCTGGCCGTGTAGGTCTCCATGGTCTTCAGAGACACCTCGGTTTGGCCGGGCTTGTCCTCCAGCACCCGGAGCTTGCCGGGGGTGAAGTTATCGAAGAAGTACACATAGACGCAGCCTGTCTCCTCCATATAGGCCGTGGTCAGAACACCGCTGGTCTGGGGATAGCCCTGGGTGGGGACGGTATAGGTGATGGAGAAGCTCTCCAGGTCCACCACGGTCATGTTGTGGCCGGAATAGGCCTTGAACTGCCCCACGCCGGACACGCCCACATAGGCCCGGCCGTTGTACACGGTGGGCGTGGAGGTGCTCATGGCGGGGTTGGCGGCGTCGCTGCCGGAGTTGTACAGCTTCAGCGCCCGCAGGCTGCCGGTGCGGAACGTGCCGCCGGCCAGCAGATCCACAGCGTAGAAATAGCCGCCCTTGGAGGTGAAATAGCAGGTGCCGCCGTCATACGTCACGGCGCTGCGCAGGTCGCCGGGATAGGGCATGGTGACGCTGTCACGCAGAAAGCCGGTCTTGGGATCCAGCGACAGCAGCCGGGCATAGCCGGTGATATAGCCGTTTTCGCCGTCATCCGTGGGCACCACCACGGCGTTGTCGGTGACGTAGGCCCCGGCCCAGTAAAAGCCGCCTCTGGCGGTGTACGTCCACGAGGCCAGCTTGCTCTCGTTGGCCCTGGTGGGGTCTTCATCGGTGACACTGAGACAGACGTAATTGGCGTCCAGCGTCTCGCCGTTCCAGAAGCCGGTGTAGATATAGCCGTCGTGGTAGACGATGGGGCAGTTGGGCTGACCCTTCAGCGGGTCGCGGTAGATCCACAGGGGGCGGAGGGTCACGGCGTCAAACGCCTGCACCGCACCGTCGGACAGACCCACGAAGATCATGCCCTCGGCATAGGTGGGGGTGTTGATGGCAAAGCTGGACTTGTGATCCATGGCGCCGGTGGCCAGTACCTCGCCGGAGACGGCGTCCACCTTGTACAGCGTGGACTTGGCGTAGGTGTACAGGCAGCCGTCCACCAGAATGGGGCAGCCGCAGGCATCGGCGGAGTAGCCCTCGCCCAGCTGGGTGGCCCAGCTCAGCATGGCTTCGCTGTCCCTGGTGGGTACGGAGGCGTCCACCACGCCGTTGTTGTTCTCATCCAGACGGAAGCCGGGCCATGCGGCGTCCAGCTCCTGTCGGGTACTGTCGGGGGCGGGGGTCAGGGACACCGGTACGACGGCATCCGCCGTGGGGGCGGTGTAGTCCGCCGAAACGCCCACATAGCCGTAGCAGGTGGCGGTGTAGTGATATGTCACGCCGGGCATCAGCTGCCATGTGCTGCCGGAGGACGGGGCGATGCGCCGCCCGGTACGGGTGTCCGTCAGGGACACCGCCGCATCGGCGGGGGTCAGGGACAGTGTGACGTTCACCGGCTCCTGCTTGCGGACGGTGACGGTGTAGACGGCGGGGACGGCAGCGCTGTCGCTGCCCGTGACGCGGATGGTCACGGTCTCGGTGTCCTGCGCGGGATCCAACGGCGTCTCCACGCCGGTGAGAGCGTCACAGCGGACATCGTTGACCTCCGCCGCGTAGCCGCTGCCGGTGAAGGTACCGGTCACAAACAGGGACGTGGTGGCGCGGGGCACGGTGACGGTGTAGGCCGTCACGCCGCTGCGGAAGGTGCAGGACGCGCCGTCGGTGTCACACAGGCGCAGCTCCTCCGCGTCGGTGCGGAGCGCCAGCGTCTTCAGCTGGGCAAGGCGGACAAGGCGCAGGGTGTATGTCTGCTCGTAGGTAACGCCGGAGACGGTCTTGTACAGCCGCAGGGTCACGGTCTGGCTGCGGTCGCCCGACGCTACGCAGTAGGACAGCATGGAAGCCGCTCCGGTGGCGCTGACCGGAGAGGTGATGGTCACGGTGTGGGGGCGTCCGTCCGTTTCGGCGGTGATGGTCTGACGGGCATAACGCGCCTCCGCCGTGTAGCCGGAGACGGCGGTAGCCTGCGCGTACAGGCGCTGCTGATCATCGGGGATGGTATAGGTCAGGGTGCGCCGGGCGGGGTCGAAGCCCTCGGCGCTCTCGTGGGTCTGGCGGGTGGCGGCGGCAGAGCCGCTGTACAGTGCCAGCGCCGTCAGGGCGTTCACCGTCTCCGGCGCGGGGGCCGTCAGGGTCAGGCCGTCGGCAGCGGTAAAGGGCAGGCTGGCACGGCAGCCGCCGCGCACAGCGGTGCAGGTATAGGCTGCGCCGGGTACCAGGCGGTACACGCCGTTCTGCGGGGCGATCTCGCCGCCGGCGGCGTTGGTCACATGCACCTTCGTATCCGCGGCGGGCGGGGTGACGGTGACGGCGGCGGCATCGGCCTTCCGCAGGTGCAGGGTGTAGTCGGTGGTACGGCCGCCGGCGGTGACGGACACGGTACGGGTCTGCTGGGCCGCCGTCAGCTGCACCGTGCCGGTGCCGGTGACGGTGTAGTCCGCGCCGTAGGGCCGGGCCGATACGGTGACGGTATCAGAGGTGACGGACAGCGTGTAGTCCGTCGTGGTAGGGACAAAGTCCAGAGGCTGGGCAGCGCCCTCCGCCGTGACGGTGAGGCCGCTGAGGGTGGGGGTGCGCTCCAGTATGACGGTGTAGGTCTGGATGCGGGTGTGACCATCGGCGTCGTACTGGGCCTCCAGCGGGAAGGTGCGGCCCTCCATGCCGGCGTCCAACGCCTGTGCCAGCGCCGTGGCAGCGCTGTTCCAGCTGCGGCTGGTGCCGGAGCGATCCACGCCGTCCGTGCCCACATAGATGGTGCGCAGGCGGGCGTTGGCGGGCGTGTCCGCGCCGGTGGCGGCGTACAGGCTCAGATTGGCGCCGCCCACCGTATCCGGCACAAGGCACGTCAGGGTGCGGGCGGCGGCATCCTGCGTGCGGGGCAGCGCCGCGCCGCCGTACAGGATCCGGAGCTCACCGAACCACTCCCCTGCCGGTAAGACAACGGACAGACCGGTGTCGCCGGTGACGGTGAGAGTCCCCTCCGTGCGGTCGCTGCCATCGGAAACGGAGAAGGTGTAGCCGCCGCTCACCACCTGCACGGAGCCTGCGGCGGAGGTCACATTGCCATAGCTGTCCGTCAGGGTCAGTACCGCGCCGGGCACGGCTGTCCCGTTCCGTGCGGCGGAGACGGTAACGGTGTATTTCGGGCCGTCGAGGATGGCTTCATAGTCCGTGATGGCCGTATCCAGCGCCGTGCAGGCGGCGGCCCAGCCGTCACCGCGCAGGGCGGCAAGGCCATCGGTATAGGCATCGGCGGCGGGCTTGTAGTTCTGTACGTTGTCCGTTCTGGCACGATAGCGGCCCATCAGCGCCGCCAGCCGGGTCTGGGTCGAATCGTACGCGCCGGTGTACTCGGAAAAGACGATGGCGGTCTTTACGCTGGAGGCCGGGGCATCCAGCGCATACGCGCCGCCGTCATAGTAGACGGTATAGTTGCCGGTCTGGCCGCAGATGGCGGTGATGAAGCCGCCGGACAGCTCGAAGGCGTAGTCACTGCTCTGCAGCGCCTGCAGCACGGTCTGGCCCGCCGTGTAGGCAACGGGCGTCGGCTCGATCAGCGTGCGGGAGGCGGTGGAGGCGGTGAGATAGAACGTGCCGCCGCCCGCCGACGCGGCGAGGGCGGGCGTCAGGCAGGTCAGCGCCGTCACCAGTGTCAGCAGCAGCGATACAATGCGTTTTTTCATAGGGATACCTCCTGTTGATGATGGGGCGGGAGTCGTTCTCTGCGCTTTCGCGGCGGGAAGCGTACAGAACGGCGCCCGGCTATTTTGGGCAGCATGCTCCGCTCCCCCCGCCGGGGCGGGGGAAGCGGAGCGGTATGCTGCGTCAGACAGCCGCCGTCCTTACTTGGACGGTCTGGCCGTAACGATATTGCTGAAGTCGCTGACTGCCGTACCCTTCACGGCCACGACCTTGTAGTAATAGGTCGTGTTGGCCTTTGCGCCGGTGTTGACGTAGCTGGTAGAAGTCGTGGTATTGATCTTGCTGTACCCGCTGTTCTGCTGGGTGGAGCGGTACACCTGATACTCTGTCGCGCCGGGAACGGCCTTCCATGTCAGCTGGGGCTTCCCGCTGACGCTGGAATAGCCCACCGCCAGCACGGGGGCGACCTTGCCCTCGACAACCGCGCTGAAGCCCAAAGACTTGCCTGCCGCGTTCAGGGCCTCCACCTTGTAGTAGTAGGTGGTGCCCAGCGCCGCGCCGGTGTTGGTGTAGGTCAGGGCCTTGGTGGTGTTGATGACGCTGTATGCGCCGTTCTTAGCGGTGGCGCGGTACACCCTGTAGGACGCCGCGCCGTCCACGGCGTTCCATGTCAGCATGGGCTTACCGCTGGTGGCGGAATGGCCGATTTTCACCACCGGCGCGGACGGCTTGGGCGTTACGGCCTTGCTCTTCCCGCTGACGATGTTGCTGTACGCGCTCTCACCGGCGCTGCTGACGGCCTTGACCTTGTAATAGTAGGTCGTACCGGCTTTCGCGCCCGTATTGGTGTAGCTGGTGGCGGTGACGGTGCCCAGCAGACTGTACGTCCCGTTCTGGCTGGTGGCGCGGTAGACCTTGTAGGAGGTAGCGCCGGACACGGCATTCCACGTCAGCATAGGCTTGCCGCTGGACGCGGAATGGCCGATCTTCACCACCGGCGCGGACGGCTTGGGCGTTACAGCCTTGTTCTGCCCGCTGACGATGTTGCTGTAGGCGCTCTCGCCGCTGTCGTTGACAGCAGTCACCTTGTAGTAGTAGGTCACGCCATCCTTGGCGCCCGTGTTGGTGTAGCTCGTCACCGTCACGCTGCCCAGCAGACTGTACGCCCCGTTCTGGCTGGTGGCGCGATACACCTTGTAGGAGGTCGCGCCGGACACGGCGTTCCACGTCAGCATGGGCTTGCCGCTGGCGGCGGAATGGCCGATCTTCACCACCGGTGCGGCGGGCTTGGGCGTCACAGATTTGACCTGCCCGCTGACGATGTTGCTGTAGGGGCTCAACCCGGCATCGTTGACAGCCTTGACGCGGTAGTAGTACGTTGTGCCCGCCTTTGCGCCCGTGTTGGTGTAGCTGGTGGCCGTGGTGGTGCCCAGCAGGCTGTACCCGGAGCCCTTGGAAGTAGAACGATAGATTCGGTAGGACGTTGCGCCCTCCACCGCGTTCCATGTCAGCATGGGTTTCCCGCTGGCCGCGGAGTTGCTGATGCGCACCACCGGTGCGGTGGGAGCAGCGGAAGAAGTTACAGTGATGCCAGTTACTTTAAAGCCCCACTCATTTCCGGAATCATCGCTGACGAGTTTGATTTTCACACTCGGCCCCGTGACGGTGATAGTCTTTCCAGCCAGGCTCGTTCCCGTGTATTTGCCGACCTGCTCCCCGGCAGCATTGTAGATGTACAGGTAGTCGAACCCGCTCTCCATGTTTGTCCGTTTATCGAACGTCACCTTCAGGGAAGTGGCACCGGCAGCCGTGTAGATCCATGCATCGCCGCAATTATTGGGGTAGTTGTGAGGGCTTTCCATCTGCGTTGGGCTGGTGCAGACGTAGCCGTTGTTCGCTACAGTGATCTTGCAGGTGGCCGTAACACCGCTGCCGTCCATGGCAGAAACCGTGATGACGGCGGAGCCTTTCTTGTACGCAGTGACCAGGCCATTTGCGTCCACCGAAGCGATGGCGGGGTCAGAACTGCTCCAGCTGACGCGGCGGTCGACCGCCGTGCTGGGGTTAGCTGTCGCCGTAAGCTGGAACGTCTCAAGCGCGTCCATGGTGCGGGAGGAACTGTTCAGGCTGATGGACGTTACCGGCTGCTGCACGATAACGGTGCAGCTGGCGCTCTTGCTGCCCACCACGACCTTGATCGTGGCCGTACCGAGGCCCACGCCCTTGACAACGCCGGTGTCGCTGACGGTAACTACGCTGGTGTCGCTGCTTTTCCAGCTTACCGTGTCGGTAAAGTCCTCCGGCTTAATGGTCAGGGTCAGCATCGCAGAGGCGCCCTTGTTTATGGTCAGCCGGGCGGGATCCAGCGTGATGTCGGTGGCACCGACCTGCTTATCCACAAACTTGATACCGTTGTCGTTGGCGTACGTCTCCGCATAGGTACCGGCCACGCCGTAGATGGTCAGTTTGTTCAGGTAGCTGAACGCGGTGCTGCCAATACTGGTCACGCTTCTTGGAATGGTAATTGAGGTGAATTTAACGCAATCCTTGAAGGCGCTGTTGCCGATGGTGGTCACGCGGCGGGGGATCACGATGCTCTCCAGTACGTCACAATGCTCAAAAGTGGATGCCGGTATTGTAGTAATGCCGCTGCCCAGCTTCACGGAGGTCAGGGCGTCGCAGTCATAGAACACTTTCGTGCCCATCTTTGTCACAGTGTCGGGAAAATCAACCGTTGTCAAACTGTCACAGTCATAGAACGCCTGATCGCCGACAGAGGTCACTGTTGTTGGGATCTCCACCTCTGTCAAAGCATCGCAATTGTAAAACGCATTCGCCTCGATGAGCCCCGGTGCCTTGCTCCAGACGATTTCCTTCAGTGCCGTACAATTCTTGAAGGCGCTGTCTCGAATGGCCGTCACCGTCTCCGGCAGGACGATTTTTTCCAAAGAAGTGCAGCCTTCAAAAGTGCTCGCTACGATGTTCTGTCTTATGTTAGGAAGCGTCACATTTGTCAGACTTGTACAATTGGCAAAGACGCCCGTCCCCATATCCGTTACCGAATCCGGAACCATCATAGATGTCAACCCGGTACACCCGCTAAAGGCACTATCCTCAATCTTCGTTACTGTGTCCGGAATCATTACTGCCGCGAGTTTCACATTTCCCCTAAACGCTCCATTACCGATTGCCACCACCGTATATCCATCAATAGTCGAGGGAATCACAAGCGCTGTGGCGTTGCCCTTATAAGCGGTGATAGTGGCGTTGTCATCATCGTCCAGCGTATAGGTATAGAGCGTCACCGGATTTCCCGACTTGTCATAGGCCTTACTCCCAAAGCCGGACGACCAGCCGCTTGAGGTGTAGCGGGAATCCGCCGGCGTCCGCCAGCTGCCAAGTCCAAGGTCATCCTGTCCGCTTCCACTGTCGCCGCCACGCATACACGAGGGCACCAACGTTCCATCCTCGTAATGGTGTACAATGCGGATAGGGCTGTTCTTTTCATCGTAGATCTTGTGCTCTATACTAAAGCTCTTCTTATAATTTCCGAATTTGACCGAGCCAGTTGCCCCGTAAGAGGCATAGAGGTACCCAGCCATATTGACACATTGATGCGGCGCCGCGTTATCATTATAGGTCTGGCCTTTCACCTTACCCACACAGCCCATCTTCGCATACAAATACGCATTAAAAACAGGTAGCTCCGTTATTCCCAGCTTTGCCTGAAAACCTACCTGACAAGTAAGTTCGACAACAAGCGAAAATGCCTTGGCCTGGAAGGTACGCGGAAAGCTGATGCCGTCCTTGATAGACGCGCTGATGCCGCTGTCCACATGCCATTCCTGAATGCCCGTGATAGAACCGGACAGTTCTACATCATATGTCACAACAAAACCGCCTACACCGGGAACACCCCAATATATCAGCTTAATATCATTGATGTTGCTTCCGGTCGCAAGATCGCCCTTTACTTTATAATTTACCGAAATATCGTAAGACAGCTTCACATAGGCTTCGCCTTTAAGCATACTGATGCTATAGGAAATCGTGGGCTTTTTGATTTTGACATCAAGAGACAGCTTTACGCCATTTAGCAGTGTAAGTTCACGTTTGCAGCTCAGTTCAATCTTGGGAGATGTTGTCCCGCCAATGCGTGCCACTGCGTCCCGTGCCATGGCATAGGTCTGGAATTCCTGATCCAGTTCCTCCACATAATAGGACAACTCTGTCCCGTCCAGCGCCTCTACTTGAGTCAAATCAGCGTCCACCACACCTTGAGCATCAAAAACTTCAAATGCATCTGCATCCTCAGCCCTGGTGGCAGTTACGACCGTTACATTGCCTTTTACTGCAACCGCCGTGGCAATATAGGGCACGGGAATGTCGTTGACATATACCACAAATATGCACCCATTGGTCAGGGTCTTCGGGCAGTTGGTGATGCGTACAGTGCTCTCATCCACCAGCACATCGGTGCCATTAGGAATCTCAATCACGTCCGCCTTGAAGGTGTAGGTATTGTTATAGCTTTCAGACACCACTAACCCCTTCAGCACCTGCGCCGCGTCCGCCAGCATGGCTGTCGCCTCGGCAGAAGTCAGGGCTCGCTGGGGCAGAAAGCGGCCATTCACCAGCGTAAGCCAGCCGCGATTCACCGCCACCTGAACATCATCCGCATAGGTGACATCCGCAGTGTCGGCATAGGTGTATGTACTGTTGTCAAGCTGGAAACCCAGGCAGTAATTCAGCGTGTGCGCCGCAAACTCGCGGGTCGCGGGCTGCTCCGGCTCAAACGCAGAGCCTGCCTCCAGATCAATCACGCCAAACTCCACCGCCACCAGCAGGTCGCGGTATCCTGGTGACGACTCATCCATGTCGCTGTAGTAGTTGTCGGGGTAGTTGTCCTCCTCCACAGTCATGTTGAAGGTTTCGACAAGCTGCTGTACCCACTCAATGCGCGAGACTCCCGCCTCTGCGCCCGTACTCTCTGCAGCTTCGGCTGTCCCGATCAGCCCTGCCGGCAACAGCGTGGCGAACATCACCAACGCCAGCAGTATGGATACGATCCGCTTTATCATACA
>ERZ824575.2685-NODE-2685-length-13491-cov-4.379354_pt1 | contig 13491 bp, 12 predicted proteins | sample MGYA00519470_ERZ824575 | MGnify/ENA primary metagenome ERZ824575 (study PRJEB31778, sample SAMEA3449170) | human gut metagenome | biome: human gut; feature: human-associated habitat; material: faeces | place: United Kingdom | collected 2010/2012 ...
ACAAGAAGATCGACGGCCACGCCCCCGACCTGGTGGGCAACGACCTGAACGCCTACATCGCCGCCGGCGTGTACTCCGACCACGAGTGCCACGACCTGAACGACGCCATCGCAAAGCTCCAGCGCGGCCAGTTCATTATGATCCGCGAGGGCACCGCAGCCCGCAATCTGGAGGCGCTGGTCCCCCTGCTGTGCGACAAGTATGTGGAACGCTGTATGTTCTGCACCGATGACAAGCACCCCAACGACCTGCTGGAAAAGGGTCACATCGACTACATCGTCAAAAAGGCCATCTCCCTGGGCGCCGACCCCATCACCGCCATCAAGGCCGCCTGCCACAACGCTGCCCGCTACTTCCTGCTGAACAACCGCGGCGCCATTGCACCCGGCTATCTGGCGGACTTCGTCATCATCGACGACTTTGACCACTTCAACATCGAAAAGGTCTACAAGCGCGGCGTACTGATGGTAGACCATGGCGTGGTGGCGGACTTCCCCGTCCCGGAGATCGACCCCTATCTGGTCAACCGCGCCCACGACACCTTCCATGTGGCCCCGCTGACCGCCGCCGATTTCACCGACAGCCGTCCCCACGCGGTCATCGGTATGGTCAACGGCGAGATCACCACCACCGACGGCGGCTACACCGACCGTATCGATGTGGACTATGACATTCTGAAGATCGCCGTCATCGAGCGTCATAAGAACACCCACCACATCGGTCTGGGCTACATCAAGGGCTATGGCCTGCAAAAGGGTGCCGTGGCCACCAGCATCAGCCACGACAGCCACAACATCATCGTGGTGGGCACCAACGAGGAGGATATGGCCTTCGCCGCCAACCGCATCGTACAGCAGCACGGCGGCATCACCGTGGTGGAGAACGGTCAGGTGAAGGGTGAGCTGCTGCTGGCCATCGCCGGCATCATGTCTGACGACACGCTGGTGAACGTGAACCGCGACCTGGAGAACGCCAAAAAAGCTGCCTACGACCTGGGCGTGTCCACCGGTATCGACCCGTTTATGACCCTGAGCTTCATGGCCCTGCCGGTGATCCCCAGCCTGCGCATCACCACCCGCGGCGTGTTCGACGTCACCACCCAGCGCTACGTCTGATACCTGCTCCCCGCTTCGCCTGGACCTATATCCGCAAAAAAAGAAAGCCCTTGCGGGCTTTCTTTTTTTGCTCACAGCTTCAGTTCACAATCCAGGCTCATCACCGCGCTGCCGCCGATACGGACCGTCACGGCGCCGTCCTTTTCATACAGCATACTGCGTATCTCGCTGGGCCGACTCATGTGCTCGCCCTGCAAAAACACATTCTCCCGCTCCGGCTTCACATCGCCTCGCAGGTAGAGATAATACGTCAGTGCACCGTTGCTGGTCCCGGTGGCACACTCCTCCGGGATGTCGTACAGGGGCGCGTAGTTGCTGCACCAGGCCGTCACGCCATCCCGCCCCGGGCAGAACATATGCACGCCGGTCACATCGTACTTCCGTGACAGCTCCGTGACCACCGGTGCGTTCTGCACTGCCCGCATGAGCGTCTCATGGTCCCGGACGGGCATCATAATGTCCGCCAGACCGGTGGACACCATTCGTGGGATATATCCCTCCGGGCAGTCCGCCTCCGTCAGGCCATAGGCGGCGTACAGCGCGGCGCGCTCCGCTGCCGGGATGTCGCCGATCAGCTGCGGCGGCGCCATATCCATCCAGACGGTGCCGCCCCTGACGGTGATGTTCAGCTCCCCGGCCTTCGTATGGGCCGTGTGGTCGCCGTCGCCGATCTTCTCCAGCTGCCGCAGCAGGGCGAAGGACGCCACCGTGGCGTGGCCGCACAGGTCCACCTCCCCGGCGGGGGTGAAATAGCGCAGGGATACGGAGCCGTCCGGCTCCATATGTATAAAGGCCGTCTCCGAGTGCTTCATCTCCGCAGCGATCTGCCGCATGGTCTCATCAGACAGCTCCCGGTCCGGCAGTGCCACGCCCGCCTGGTTGCCGCCGAAGATCCGATTGGCAAAGGCGTCCATCACATAGAGCTTCATAGGGTATACCTCCCAGTTTTTCTTGTGGTTTTCATTATATACTCTCTTGCTCTTAACGGCAAGTATATTTGACTTCCGATGTATTTTTCGTTAGAATAGAATTGTAGCAGGTGTCTGTGTGAACACCCGCCGCTAAAAGCGAAGAAAGGAACTTTATCGAAAATGCTCAATGAGCGAAGTCTGTTATCACAATTTCTGCATTTCGTAGCCGCTACGGTGGCATCCCTGATGGTGTTCAGCCTGTACTCCATCGTGGACGGGCTGATGGTATCCAAGGGTGTGAACGAATACGCCATGGCCTCGGTAAATCTGGCGGTGCCCTTCACCAACGTGCTGTTCTCCATCGGCGTCATCTTCGCCGTCGGTACCAGCACCATCATCGCCATCTATCTGGGACAAAACCAAGGCGAGAAGGCCAATAGCCTGTTCTCTCAGAACATCGTGCTGCTGACGTGCGTCGGCCTGACCATCACCGTCCTCGTTTTCGTATTTCTGGAGCCGTTCGCCGTGCTGCTGGGCGCAAAGGGCGTAACGTATCAATATACCATCGATTATCTCCGGGGCCTGGCCCCTTTCGCGCTGTGCTTCATCATCTCCTATAACATGGAGGTGCTGATCAAGACCGACGGCTATCCCCGTCTGGCAATTCTGACGGTCATCACCGGCTGTCTGGCCAACTGCGTGCTGGACTATATCGCCATCTTTGTGCTGAATCTGGGCGTATGGGGCGCGGCCTTCGCCACAGGTCTTTCCCAGCTTCTGACGTGCATCATCTATCTGCGCCACTTCCTGGGCGGACACAACACCTTCCACTTTGTGAAGTTCAGGATGGACTGGGGCATCTACAAGCGGCTGATCCCGCTGGGCTTTGCCGACGGCGTAACGGAGCTGTGCAACGGCGTGATGATCTTCCTGTTCAACCGGGTCATCCTCCGGTGCCTCGGCGACGACGGACTGGTGTGCTACACCATCATCGCCTATGTGAACACCCTCATCATCAACACCATGCTGGGTATCTCGCAGGGCAGCCAGCCGCTGGTCAGCTACCACTACGGCAAGGGGGACGCGGCGGGCTACAAGAAGCTGCTGCGGTATGGCTTTACAGCGGTGGGCATCATGACGGCGGTGATCTTCGCCGGTGTGATGATCTTTGCCCCCCAGATCGCCGGAATCTTCCTCGGCGCGGAGAAGCCGGAGCTGCTGGGCAGCGCGGCCGGCGCGCTGCGGCGGTACGGTCTGTGCTATCTGCTGCTGGGCGGCAACATCCTCATGGGCGGCTTCCTGACGGCGGTGGAGCGACCGAAGGCGGCTATTTCCATCTCCGTGGGCCGTGGCCTGCTCTTCCAGGCCGGTGCGCTGCTGCTGTTGGCGGCAGCCGTGGGCGGCACGGGCATTTGGTTTGCGCCGGTGATCTCCGAGGCGCTGTGCGCGGTAATGGCCGTGTGGTTCCTCCGGCGGTTCCTGCGGAAAACCGCGGCATAACCAACATAAAAAGTATCCCGCGGCACAGCCGCGGGATACTTTTTTGCTCTCTTTAAGGTGCCTTACGCCTGCGCGGCCTTTTCCGCCATCATCTGCCGCACCACCTCGTCGATACGGTGGGCAACGCGGCAGAAATCCTCCGCCGTATAGCCCTTGGTGGTCATGGCGGCGGTGCCGATGCGGACGCCGCTGGTCTGGAACGGCGAGCGTTTGTCCCCGGGGACGCAGTTCTTATTCAGCGTAATACCGCAGCGGTCCAATTCCTCCTGCACCTCACGTCCGGTAAGTCCGGTATCCGTCAGATCCAGCAAAAACAGATGGTTGTCCGTGCCACCGGTAACGACCTTGTAGCCCATGTCCATGAACTCCGCCGCCATCGCCCTGCAGTTGACCACCACACGGTGGATATACGCCCGGTATTCCGGGGTCAGCGCCTCCTCCGCAGCCACCGCCTTGCCGGCGATCACGTGCTGCAAAGGGCCGCCCTGCATACCGGGAAAAACGGCGCTGTCCACCTTTTTCGCCAGCTCCGGCCGGCAGAAGATCAGTCCGCCTCGCGGGCCGCGCAGCGTCTTGTGCGTCGTGGTCGTAACCACATCTGCCAGCCCAAAGGGGCTGGGGTGCTCCCCCGCCGCCACCAGCCCGGCAATGTGAGCGATGTCCGCCATGAAATACGCCCCCGCCGCCTGCGCCGCCCGGGCAAAGCGTGCAAAGTCGATGGTCCGGCTGTAGGCCGACGCTCCTGCGATGATCAGCCGCGGCTTCAGCTCCCGCGCAAGCCTCTCCATACCGTCATAGTCGATCAGGCCGTTTTCGTCCACATCGTAGGCCGCTATGTCATACAGCCTGCCGGAGGCATTTACCGGCAGTCCGTGGGACAGATGCCCACCGTTGGCCAGACTCATGGACAGGATCCGGTCTCCCGGCTGCAGCAGCGCCATATACGCCGCCAGATTGGCGGAGGTACCGCTGTGAGGCTGCACGTTCACATGGTAGTCGGTGTGAAACACCTCCCTCCACTTGGCGATGCAGTACGTCTCCAGCTCGTCCACCACTAGGCAGCCGCCGTAGTAGCGTCCCTGATTTCCCATCTCCCGGTGGGCGGGATACCCCTCGGAATACTTGTTGGTCAGGCAGCTGCCCACGGCGCGGCATACCGCCTCACTGGTGAAATTCTCGCTGGCGATCAGCTCCACCGTTGTTTCCTGCCGCCGCTGCTCCATGGCAATATAGTCGAAAACCTTGGATGTCACACACATCTCTCCCCACGTATTGTATTATTTTGTCAACAATTATACCACATATTGTGCCCCATGCAAGCCCCAATAGTCAAATAACCAAAATACACGAAATCACATACCAGTCCTGTATGTTTTTTGTAAAAAACGCAGAAAGGTGAAAAAAGGGTTGACAACGGCGCGTTAAGGGCGTATTATGCCACCATTCCGACAGGGAAAACCACAGCGAGGAGGAAAGCCGACATGAAGCGTAACGTCACCATGATGATGTGCGAGATGTGCATGGGTATGATGTCCATGTGCATGTTTCGTCGCGCCGAAAAGGTCATCAGCTTTCCAAAAACTGTTTGACGGCTTGAAAAAAGCCGATGTGTAAGCAGACAGCGGAGGGTCAGTGATGACCAGCCGCTGTTTTTGTTTTGCTTATGTACCGCCGTTCCGGCCGGGCGGCGGTGCTGAGATAAAATCGTAACCAACCAAGTTTAATCATTTCAAAGGAGACTGCGAACATGAAACACAACACTTTGACTAAGATCATCACCCTGGCCCTGGCCGTTGTCTTGGCCCTGAGCCTTGCTGCCTGCGGCAGCAAGACCGACGACAACAGCGGCGACAAGACCGACGCTCCTGTCATCAAGATCGGCGTACCCAACGACACCACCAACGAAGCCCGCGCCCTGCTGCTGCTGCAGGAGAACGGCATCATCAAGCTGAAGGACGGCGTGGGCATCACCGCCACCAAGAACGACATCGTGGAGAATCCGCACAACGTGGAGATCGTGGAGGCTGAGGCCGCCCAGCTGCCCAACCTGCTGCCCGACGTGGACTACGCCGTGATCAACAGCAACTACGCCATCAACGCCGGCCTGAACCCCGTGAACGACTCCCTGCTCATCGAGGGCAGCGCCTCCGCTTACGCCAACATCCTGACCGTGAAGGAGGGCAACGAGACTTCTCCCAAGGCGCTGGCTCTGAAGGCCGCTCTGGAGAGCAAGCAGGTGGCTGACTTCATCACCGAGAAGTATGCCGGCTCCGTTGTCTCCGTTGTGGAGAGCACCACCGACGGCTATGACGCTTCCGTGGACTATGACGCGCTGAAGGGCGAGACCATCACCGTGGCCGCTTCCCCCACGCCCCACGCCGAGATCCTGGAGGTCGTCAAGGAGATCCTGGCCGCCAAGGACATCACCCTGGACATTCAGGTCTACAACGACTATGTGGTGCCCAACACCGTGGTGGATGACGGCACCGTGGACGCCAACTACTTCCAGCACACCCCCTATCTTGATGACTTCAACAAGGAAAACGGTACCCACATCGTCTCCGTCGCTGCCATTCACGTCGAGCCCATGGGTCTCTACGGCGGCAAGCAGACCACGCTGGATGCCCTGAAGTAAGATAAAAGAAAGGAGGAGAATTCCTTGATCGAACTCAAGCACGTCAGCAAAGTCTTTGAGACCGCCGGTGGGCGGGTGGAAGCCCTCAAGGATATCTCCCTGACCATTCCGGACGGTGACGTTTACGGCATCATCGGCATGAGCGGCGCCGGCAAGAGCACGCTGGTGCGCTGCATCAATATGCTCGAGCGCCCCACCTCCGGCGAGGTCATCGTCAACGGAAAACGTTTGGATACCATGTCGCCCGCGCAGCTCCGTGCTGCGCGGCGCGACATTACCATGATCTTCCAGCGCTTCAATCTGCTCATGCAGCGGAACTGCCTGGATAATGTCTGCTTCCCGATGGAGCTTGCCGGGGTCAGCCGCCGTGAGGCGGCTTCTCGCGCGCAGGAGCTTCTGGAGACGGTCGGCCTGCCCGACAAGGCGAAGGCCTATCCCGCGCAGCTCTCCGGCGGTCAGCAGCAGCGCGTCGCCATTGCCCGCGCGCTGGCGACGAACCCCAAGGTCCTGCTGTGCGACGAAGCGACCAGCGCGCTCGACCCCAAGACGACGCGCCAGATCCTCGAGCTGATCGGCGACATCAACAAAAAGCTTGGCATCACCGTCGTCATCATCACACACCAGATGAGCGTGGTGAAGGAGGTCTGCAATCACGTTGCGATCCTCGACGACGGCGAAGTCGTGGAAGAGGGCCTTGTTTCTACCGTCTTTTCCGCGCCCAAGTCCGCGGCGGCGCGCCACCTCGTGTTCCCGCGCGGCGCGGACATCGACGTGTCCGACCCCCAGCAGCAGCGCCGCATCCGCCTCATCTTCCGCAGCGCGAAGACGACATCCATTCCGCTCGTCGCGCGCCTTGCGACCGACGAGGGCATCAGCGCGACGGTCATTTCGGCCAACACGCAGAAGCTCTCCGAAGAGGTGTACGGCAGCATGCTCCTCGGCGTGCCGAACGCGCAGTTCGAGCAGGCCATGGACTTTTTAAGAAGCATTGAAAATCTTCAGGTAGAGGAGGCGAGCGTCGATGTACAGTAATCTCTTTTCCCCGGACTCCATCGCAGAGCTCACCGTCGCCATGCAGACGCAGTTCCCCAAGGCGATTTGGGAGACCTTTTATGTGACGCTCCTTTCAACGGCACTTGCTGTTGTCATCGGCCTTCCGCTCGGCGTGCTGCTTGTGGCGGGGGAGAAGGGCGGCGTTCTGCCGCTGCCTAAGGCTCTGATGAGCGTTCTGAACGTCATCATCAATCTGCTGCGCTCGATCCCGTTCCTCATCTTAATGATCATGGTCTTCCCGCTCTCGCGCCTTATCATCGGCACGACCGTCGGCACCACCGCGACCATCGTTCCGCTGGTCGTGGCGGCGTTCCCATTCGTCGCGCGCCTTGTTGAAAGCAGCCTGCGCGAGGTCGACCCCAACATCATCGAGGCCGCCCAGAGCATGGGCGCAACGCCCATGCAGATCATCTGCAAGGTGATGATCCCCGAGAGCGTTCCCTCGCTCCTCCAGAACTTCACCATCGCGCTCACGACCATCCTCGGCTACTCGGCGATGAGCGGCATCATCGGCGGCGGCGGCCTCGGCAAAATCGCCATCGACTACGGCTACTACCGCTACAAATATCTCGTGATGTACGTGGCGGTCATCCTGCTCATTCTGCTCGTGCAGCTCTTCCAGAGCGTCGGCACGAAGCTCGCCGCCAAGTGCGACAAGCGTCTGAAAAACCGCTGAATACAGCAAAAGAGAACCGCGCGGCGGTTCTCTTTTTTCATGCAGAGGGCGGAGCCATACGGCTCCGCCCCTTCGCTATTATTTGCCCGCCTTGCGCAGCGCTGCGGCGACAAAGCCGGTGAAGAGCGGGTGCGGACGGTCGGGACGGCTCTTGAATTCGGGGTGGAACTGGCAGCCGACGTACCAATCCTGCTCGCTCAGCTCGGCGATCTCAACGAGCGAGCCGTCCGGCGAGGTGCCGGAGAAGGTCATGCCCGCGCGCTCAAGCTCCTCGCGGAAGAGGTTATTGAACTCGTAGCGGTGACGGTGGCGCTCGGAGATCTCGCGTGTGCCGTAGGCGGCATACGCCTTCGTGCCCTCGCCGAGCACGCAGGGGTATTTGCCGAGACGCATCGTGCCGCCCTTGGCGGTCACGCCGATCTGGTCGGGCAGCAGCGCGATGACCGGGTGCGCGGTGAGGGAGGAGAACTCCGCGCTGTGCGCGTCGGCCCAGCCGACGGCGTGGCGCGCAAACTCGATGACGGCGATCTGCATACCGAGGCAGATGCCGAGATAGGGCACGCCGTTCTCGCGCGCGTACTGCGCGGCGAGGATCATGCCCTCGATGCCGCGGTCGCCGAAGCCGCCGGGCACGATGATGCCGTCCACGTCCGCAAAGATCTCCTTGCAGGCGTTCTGGTCGGTCAGGTCCTCGCTTTCCACCCACTTGATCTCCACCTGGCTGTCATTCTCGAAGCCTGCGTGGTACAGGCTCTCCATCACAGAGAGATAGGCGTCGTGGAGCTTGACGTACTTGCCCACCAGCGCGATGGTGCAGGTCTTGCTGCGGGTGGCGATGCGGCTCACCACCTGCTTCCACTCGGTCAGGTCGGCGGGGGGCACGTCCAGCTGGAGCTTGTTCACCACCACGTCGTCCAGACCATTGGTGTGCAGCATCAGCGGGCACTGGTACAGGCTGGGCATGGTCAGGTTCTCGATGACGCACTCCGGCTTGACGTTGCAGAAGGTGCTGATCTTCCGGCGGATGTCGCTGCCCACGCTGCCGTCGGCGCGCAGGATGATGATGTCCGGGTTGACGCCCATGCCCTGCAGCTCCTTGACCGAGTGCTGGGCAGGCTTGGACTTGTACTCGTTGGAGCCGGAGATGTAGGGCACCAGCACCACATGGATGAAGCAGCAGTTGTCGCGGCCCTGCTCCAGGCCCACCTGCCGGATGGCCTCCAGGAAGGGCTGGCTCTCGATGTCGCCGGTGGTGCCGCCGATCTCGGTAATGACCACATCGGCCCCGGTGGAGGAAGCCATGTTGTAGATGTAGCTCTTGATCTCGTTGGTGATGTGGGGGATGATCTGGACGGTCTGGCCGAGGTAAGCGCCCTGACGCTCCTTGTTCAGCACGTTCCAGTAGACCTTGCCGGTGGTGAGGTTCGAATACTTATTCAGATTCTCGTCGATGAAGCGCTCGTAATGGCCGAGGTCCAGGTCGGTCTCGGTGCCGTCGTCGGTGACGAAGACCTCGCCGTGCTGCAGGGGGCTCATGGTACCCGGGTCCACGTTCACGTAGGGGTCCAGCTTCTGGCTGGCCACCTTGAGGCCGCGGCACTTCAGCAGTCGGCCCAGAGAGGCGGCGGTGATGCCTTTGCCCAGACCGGAGACGACGCCGCCGGTCACGAAAATAAACTTTGCCATAATGGTTCTCCTCTAATTTACAGATATTCTTTTCCGTGAATATCACGATAAGCAAATACTTTCCCTCAGTGGGGGCGCAATACGGATTATTGCGCGGGGTCGTAGGAGTCCAGTATCTCCTGCGCGACCTCGGCGCGGTCGCGCCGGGTGTCCATTGCTTTTTTCTCGATGTAGCGGTGCGCCTCGGCCTCGGTCATATGGCCCAGCTCGATGAGGCAGCACTTGGCGCGGCTCACCAGCCGCACCTGCGCCAGCTTTTCCTGCATCCGCTGATTCTCCTGCCGCAAAAGCAGGAGGCGGTGGTTGCTGGCGGCGGCCATGTGGATGGCCTGCAAAAAGAAGGTGTTGGAGAAGGGCTTTGTGACCAGCAGAACACCTTCTTCGCTCAGCGGGGTCAGAAGCTGCTCGGCGGCTGCGGCCTTGGCCAGAAATATCACACCGGCATCCGTTTTCTCCACGGCGTCGGCGCACAGCTCGTGGCCGAACTCATCCGGAAGCGGCGAGTTGACCACGATGAGCTCAAAGTCGGATTCCAGCATCCTCCGCCGCGCCTCCGCCGCACTTGGTACGATGATAGGCCGCGCATAGCCCAGCTCCGTCAGGCGTGCGGAGATATATTCGTTGGAGCTTGCGCCCGCGCTTACGATCAGGGCACGTCCCATTCGGCTCACTCCTTTCCTATGTCATTCTGCATCAGATGGCATTGAAGTAGTGGACGCGCTCATATTCGGCGGGGTCGGAGGCGTTCTTGAGCGCCTCACAGCGGCGCAGAGCCTCGGCATAGTAGCGGCGGCTCAGCTCGTCGGGCAGGAATTTGTGAAGGAACTCGCTGTTCTTGGCCACCTCGACGGCCTCTTCCAGCGAGGCGGGTAGGGTCTCGAGGCCGAGACCGGCGGCTTCGCCCGGGATGAAGAGGTTGCGGTTGACAGGGGCAGACAGCTCCATCCGGTGCTCGATGCCGTCGAGGCCTGCTGCCAGCACGAGGCCGATGGCGAGGTAGGGGTTGCAGGCGGGGTCGGGGCTGCGCAGCTCCATGCGGCAGTTGTCGCCCTTCACCTGCGGGATGCGGACCAGCTGGCTGCGGTTCTGGCGGCTCCAGCTCACGTAGCGGGGAGCCTCGTCGCAGCCGAAGCGGAGGTAGCTGTTGGGCAGGGGATTCGTGAAGGCCGTCAGCTCCCGGCTGTGGCGGAGGATGCCCGCCATGAAGCTGCCGGGGATGCTGTCGGGGGCAATGTCGCCCTCAAAGAGGTTCTTGCCGTCCATGGTCAGCGAGAGGTTGATGTGGAGGCCGCTGCCGGCCTGGTCGGGCAGCGGCTTCGGCAGGAAGCTGGAGTGGAAGCCGTTGCTGGCCGCCACGGCCCGGACGATCTGCTTGAACAGGAAGATGTTGTCGGCGGTCTTGAGGGGGCCGGCGTAGTGGAAGTCAATTTCATTCTGGCCGTGGCCGTTCTCGTGGTGGCTGTGCTGGGGGGCGAGGCCCATCTGCTCCATGGTCAGGCAGATGTCCCGGCGCAGGTTCTCGCCCGCGTCCAGCGGGGCCACGTCGAAGTAGCCGCCAAAGTCGATGGGGATGCGGGTGGGGCGGCCCCGGTCGTCATTCTCAAACAGGTAGAACTCGCACTCGGCCCCCACGTTGCAGGTCAGCCCCAGTTTGCGGAAGCTGCGGCTCATCTGGCGCAGGAAGCCGCGGCAGTTGCCGCCAAAGGCAGCGCCGTCCGGCTTTTCCACGTCGCAGAAGAACTGCATCACCCGGCCCTCAGCCGTGCGCCAGGGCAGGATGGTCATGGTGGACAGGTCGGGCCGGAGCACCAGGTCGCTCTCCTCCACGTGCATGAAGCCCGCGATGGCGCTGCCGTCGAAGCAGACGCCATCTTCCAGCGCTTTGGGAAGGTCGCTTGCCAGCACGGCGATGTTTTTCTGAAAGCCGAAGATGTCACAGAACGCGAAGCGGACAAATTTTACGTTGTTGTCCTCGACGAAATCGAGGATGTCCTGCTGTGTCGTATAACTCATAGGTGTGTGTCCTCTGAAAAGTATGTCTTCTTAAAAAACGCCCAAAGGCCTGCCTCTGTACAGAGGCAGGTCTTCAGGCTGGTGTAAGAAATAGGAAAAGGAGAATGGCTCAGATAAGCGCCTCAGCCTGTGGTGCTTTATTCTACGCTGGTATGTGAAGATCAGACGTAGTAGAGCATCTTGCTGTAGCTGGGCAGCGGCCAGTAGTCCTCGCCGCACAGGGTCTCGGCGTCGTCGGCGGCGGCACGCAGGGTGTCCATGGCGGGCAGCACGTTGTCGTGGAACGCAACGGCCTTCTCGCTCTCGGAGGGCAGAGCCTTGGCGGCGTCCACGGCATCCTGCAGGGTGTCGATGGCGTCGCTCATGGCGTCGGCGTCGGCGGACAGACGGCCCAGGGTCTTGGTCTCACTGCGCACGCTGATGCTCTCGCTGACGGCCAGCTTGGAAGCGGCGGTGTTGGCCACTTCGCTCATGTAGGCGTTGACGGCGGGCAGCAGCTGCTTGCGGGCCATCTCCAGCATGGTCAGGGCCTCGATGTTGATGACCTTGGCGTAGTGCTCCATCTCGACTTCGTAGCGGCTCTCCATCTCCACCTTGGTCAGCACCCCGAACTCTTCCATCAGGGCGATGTTCTTGGGGTCGATGAGGGCCGGCAGGGCGGCAGGAGTGTTCTTCTTGTTGGGCAGGCCGCGGCGGGCTGCTTCTTCTTCCCACTCGGCAGAGTAGCCGTTGCCGTTGAAGATGACGCGGCGATGGTCGCGGATGGTGCGCTTGATCAGAGCGATGGCAGCGCTGGTAAAGTCCTCGGCCTCCTCCAGCTCGTGCATATACTTGTATACCGTATAGCGCGAAACATTCAGCCGCTCGGCGACAATCGCCACGGACTTTTGATAGGTGAACGCGCGGCGCTTGTAGAGCATGCGGATGATGCGCATGCGGTCGGTCTTTTTCATCGCCTCCGGCTCCTTGCCGACCGCGCTGATGCACTCGCGCAGCAGCTCCTCGAGCTGGCTTCTGGCGTCCTGCATGAGCGTCTGCTGCAAATCGCCGCTGGTGGCGGTCAGCTCGCTGAGCATCTGTCCGGCGCGCACCATGTTCGTGATATCCAGATTGATGCCCAGCGCGAAGTGATAATCCTCGCCGACGATGTTGAACGTCGAGCTTTTGAGCGTCCGCCCGTCGCGGGAGAGCACCATCTGGTTGATGTAATCTTTGTTCTGGTAGATGCTCTCGTCGTAATCGCCGATGTCGCCGAAGATGTCCGCCGTCGAGCCGACCTCGCGCCCCGTCACCGTGCCGTTGAAAATCGCCAGAATCGGATGTCCCGGCCTCGTCATGTCGTGCACGATGGTTTCGCAGTTCGGCCCGAACATCACGGAGATGCCGCGCGCCTCGTTCTTCAGAAAATTGAGCATTTCGTCCCGGTTCATTGAAAAGTCCTCCGTCCAGCCCTTTCAGGTTTTCATTTTGTTTGCTTTTTTATGTAATGCACCGCCATCATACGCGGTGCATTTTTGTTATTTGGTGTAGCTTTCCACCATGCGGTCAAAGTCGATCAAAGCTTTTTCTGCCCCGCGGGAAAGTCTGTGCACGGTGCGGCGGATCTGGCGGTGGTCCTGTGTGGCGGCATATACGGCGGCACCGCCAATGGCCATCCCCACGGCGGCAGCGGCAACGGTCGGGATCATGTTTTCCATTTTGCATTGCTCCTTTTGGTGTTTTTGGCTTTGGGATGCCGGCTTTCCATTCATCCCAGCCTGGGGATAGTTTTTCCATACAGTTTCGTGGTTATACGTCTTTTTCTGCGGGGAAGTTTGTGGTAAAATCAGTACAGACGTTTGGAAAAGACGTTTTCAGCCGCCGCGCATTCACTTTTCTGCTGCGGGCTGACCTAAGGCAATA
>ERZ824575.2693-NODE-2693-length-13449-cov-3.007839_pt1 | contig 13449 bp, 13 predicted proteins | sample MGYA00519470_ERZ824575 | MGnify/ENA primary metagenome ERZ824575 (study PRJEB31778, sample SAMEA3449170) | human gut metagenome | biome: human gut; feature: human-associated habitat; material: faeces | place: United Kingdom | collected 2010/2012 ...
AACTCCTGCAGGAACATCTCGCATAGCGTCGTCGGCAGCTGATAGATCAGGCGGCCGATGCCGAGATTTTCATAGTTGATGATCGTTTTTTCCGTCTCAAAGACCTTACCGACCTCAATGGCGACCTGCGCTTCCTTATAGGCGTCGGCCAGCTCACGCAGGTGGCCCGCAACGGTGGAGATGCCGATGACGGTCTTGACAAACAGCTCGGACCGGAGCGTCTGCTCGATGGTCTGCGCCGTCTGCAGCAGCTCGGCCTTTTCTGTGCCGGGCGCGATCTGCTTGACGATGGCGATATCCGTCTCGTTGATGGACAGGATAAAGTCCTGCTGCTTGTCCGGGAACATACCGGAAATCACGTCGACGGAGGCGACGTCCGCCCGGCCTACCTGCCGGACGAGGAAGACGGCGCGCGGCGCGTCGGTGACGAAGTGCAGCTCCTTCGCGCGGATATAGATATCGCCCGGCAGAATGTTGTCGGTGATGATATTCTTGACGAAGGTCCCCTTGTCGTGCTTTTCCTCATAGTAGGTCTTCGCGCCGTTGAGCGCGACGTAGGCCATGACGCACAGGCTTCTGGCGATCTCGTCGTCGCCCTCGGCAAACACGGCGTAGTCAAAGTAGGCGCTCCAGGAAACGAGCGGCTTGAAGGTCTTTTTGTCGACGACGACAATGGAATCCGGGGCGCTGTTGAGCTTGATAACGGCCTCGGGCCATTTTTCCCCGATGCGCGAGGTGTCGCTGCAGGAGATCACGGTGCTGTCGGCGTCGATCACGCCGATCATGCGGTCGGTCGCCTCCTTCATCTGGACGATCACACTCTGAAAAACGCGGCTGGACATAATACGCCCTCCCTATTACAACTTGCTTTTTACACAAACAACCATTGACATAATACTACGTTTTCGGCAGAAGCGCAAGGTCTTTTTGACATTTTATTTGAAAACGGCTATCTTTTTTTGTGGCATTTTCATAGTTTTTCGTCATTTGCTCCAAATTCAGGGGGCTTTGCTCTCAAAATATGCAAGTTTTTTCTTCCGTCAAAATCACAAGATATTCTGCAGAAGCCCTTCGGCCTCCACAATATCCAGTTCTTTTGTCTGTCCCAGCGGGAGAGATCCGAGCGTCAATCCGCCTTCTGCCTCGCGGCGCAGATATGTCACCGGACAGCCCCGGCTGGCAAGCATCCGGCGCACCTGATGGTACTTTCCCTCCTGCACGCAGACGATGGAGCGCCCGTCAGACAGCGGCGTGAGCTTCGCCGGCAGGCAGTGCAGGCCGTCGGCGAGGACGAGGCCTGCCTCAAAGGCGCGGACATCCGCGGGGCCTGCCGTGCCTTCGGCCCTCGTGCTCGGCGTAATAGCGCTTCCAGACGCCGTGCCGGGGAGACAAAATGCGGTGGGCCAGATCGCCGTCGTTTGTCAGCAGCAGAAGCCCCTCCGTATCCTTGTCAAGCCTGCCGACGGGCATAACGCCGAGTCTCCGGTATTCGTCCGGCACAAGTTCCATGACGGTCTTTGCCTTCGGATCGTCGGCGGCGGTCAGATAGCCTGCGGGCTTGTGGAGCATGATGAGGACCGGCCCGCGCAGGCGCACGGGCCAGCCGTCCACGGCGATATGGACGGCTGCTTCGTCAAATTTCCGGCTCTCGTCGGTCACGACCGCGCCGTCTGCGGTTACGCGGCCCGCGCGGATGATCGCGCGCAGCTCCTTCCGGCTGGCGACGCCCGCCTCACTCAGAATTCTGTCCAGTCTCTGCATATGGCTGCTCCTGTCATAAATAAAATCGGTCTGCATAGGTTGTACCATGCAATCAAATAGATCGGAGGAATCGTTCCATGGTCATCATGACGGCGAAGGTCCCCAAAAGAAGACTGCTGCTCATCGTGCTGCTGCTCATCGCGGCGGCGGTCGTGCTGGCGCTCTGCCTGCGCGGCGCGGGCGGCGAAACGGAAAAGCCCGCGAAAACAGGCACGCAGGGCGCAACGAACGAGGCGCGCATCGCCTTCCTCGAGAGCTACGGCTGGCAGGTCGAGCCGGAGCCGGTCAAGACCCAGCAGGTCATCGTCCCGGCTGACCCCAGCGAGGTCTTCCTGCGCTACAACGAGCTTCAGATCTCGCAGGGCTACGATCTGCTGCAATACAGCGGCAAGGAGCTGACGCGCTACGTCTACCGGATCACAAACTACCCGGACGAAAGCGGCGTGTATTACGCAACGCTTCTGGTCAAAGACGGCCAGGTCGTCGGCGCAGACGTCGCCTCCAGCGCAAAAACCGGCGTAATGCACGGGCTGAAGATGCCGGAATGAGGGTCAGCGCGCGTTCCGGCGAGGCCGTTTCCGACGCGCCTCCGGCAGCCCATTCTTTTCCGCCTTGCCGGAAAAGAATGGGCCGAAAAGGGGCGCTATGGTACACGCCGCCTGTTACGGTACAACAGATTTGCAAATAGTTACGTTTGAATAGCTGCGTTAAAAACGTCTTACGTTTGAAACCTGCGGGGCAGTACGAATTCGCCGAAACTCTGTAGGGGCCGATGCCCACATCGGCCCACGGGGAAGTATCGAATTCGCCGAAGATTACCGTAAATCCGGTACATCCTGCGGGTGGACAGAGTCGTCCACTCCTACGAAATACAGGGAATCGAAAACCGGCGGCGTAGGGGCCGACGACTCTGTCGGCCCTGAAAATATTGCGAATTTGCCATAGTTTTCTGTAAAAGCAGTGCATTCTGCGGGCGGACAGAGTCGTCCACCCCTACACGGAACGTGCAGATTGACTTACACCGTTACAGCGAAGAACTCCTTCAGCGCGGGATAGAGCTTTTTGAAGCTCTGGTAGCGGGCTTCGTATTTCGCGGTCAGCGCTGCGTCCGGCTCGGTCGTGGACGCGGTCTCGACGAGCTTGTCCGCCGCTTCCTGCACGGAGGCAAACTTGCCGCAGCCGACCATGGCGAGCATTGCCGCGCCGTAGCCCGGCCCCTGCTCGGTCTTGACCATGTCGAGGGGGATGCCGAGGACGTTTGCGAAAATTTTGCGCCACAGCGGGCTCTTCGCGCCGCCGCCGCAGATGTTCGAGCGCGGGATCTCGATTCCGAGCGACTTCGCGACCTCAAACGAATCCCGGATGGCGAACGCCACGCCCTCGAGGACAGCCTGCACGAGATCCGACCGGCTCGTGTCCATCGTCATGCCGGTGAAGGTGCCTCTTGCGTTCGTGTCGTTGATGGGGCTTCTTTCGCCCATGAGGTACGGCAGGAAATAAACGTGGTTTTCACCGAGCTTTTCGTCGGTAATGTCCGTCTGTTCGCCCGCGAAGTCGGACGTTTTCAGAATTTCCTCGCACAGCCACTTGTTGCAGCTGGCAGCAGAGAGCATACAGCCCATCAGATGATAGCCGCCGTCTGCGTGCGCAAAGGCATGAAGCGCATTGTTCGGGTCGACGCCAAATTTGTCGGACGAAATGAAGATCGTCCCGGACGTGCCGAGCGAGAGATTGCACCCGCCTGCGCCGACCGTACCCGTGCCGACCGCCGCCGCAGCGTTGTCGCCTGCACCGGCCACGACCTTGACCGATTCCGGAAGGCCAAGTGTCTGTGCCGCCTCTTTTGTCAGCGTGCCGACGACCTCGAAGCTCTCAAACAGCTTCGGCATCTGCGATTCGGAAACGCCGCAAATCTCCAGCATTTCCTGCGACCAGCGCTTGTGCTGCACGTCGAGCAGCAGCATACCGGAAGCGTCGGAATAATCGCAGGCGTGGACGCCGGTGAGCTTATAGGTCAGATAGTCCTTCGGGAGCATGATCTTTGCGATTTTTCTGAAGTTTTCCGGCTCGTTTTCGCGCATCCAGAGGAGCTTCGGCGCCGTAAAGCCCGCAAAAGCGATGTTTGCCGTCAGCTCTGACAGCCTGTCCTTGCCGACGACGTTGTTGAGATAATCCACCTCTTTGAACGTTCTGCCGTCATTCCAGAGAATGGCCGGGCGGATGACGTGATCGTGTTCATCCAGCGCGACAAGCCCGTGCATCTGCCCGCCGGAGCCGATGCCCGCGACGTCATTCGCGTCAAAGCCGCGCAGCAGCTCCGGAACGCCGGTCACGACCGCGTCCCACCACTCCTCCGGCCTCTGCTCTGCCCAGCCGGGGTGCGGGAAGCTGAGGGGATATTCCTTTGTGACTTCGTTTTGGATCGTACCGTCCTCCCCGACAAGCAGCAGCTTGCAGGCAGACGTGCCGAGATCAATGCCGATAAATAACATAGACTGCACACGGCTCCTTTCCCAGTCATGAAGGTTCTGATAGTTTGATTTTATACTAGTTTTTTGCAAAATTCAATCTCATTTTTCGGGGATGGGGAACACGGGCGCACCCAAACGCTTTCCCCGCATAGCTTCATAAAATCTTAAGGCGTTTCCCGCTTGTTTGTTCATAGGATTTTGGATATGATGATAGCACAGAGAAGAAAACGGAGGGAAATCTGTTATGCAGCATATCCTGGTCTGCGACGATGAGAAGGATATCGTCGCGGCTTTGAAAATTTATCTGGAATCCGACGGCTACTGCGTCCACACGGCTTACAGCGGCGAGGAAGCGCTGCGGGTTGCGAAGACGGAGCCGGTGCAGCTGGCGCTGATGGATATCATGATGCCCGGCATGGACGGCATTACGGCCATGGCGAAGCTGCGCGAGTTCTCCAATATTCCCGTGATTTTACTCACGGCAAAATCCGAGGATTCAGACAAGATTCTAGGCCTCAGTGTGGGCGCGGACGATTATATCACAAAGCCCTTTAACCCCGTGGAGGTGCTGGCGCGAGTCAAATCGCAGCTGCGAAGGTTCCTGCAGCTGGGCGCGGCGGTCAAAGCGCCGTCGGAGCTGACGGTCGGCGGCATTGCACTCGACCACGATGCCAAGCGCGTCACGCTCGACGGTGAGGAGATCGCGCTCACGCCGAAGGAATATGACATCCTGTATTATCTCATGCAGCACCCCGGTAAGGTCTTCACGCCTGCGGAACTCTACAGCGCCGTATGGAACGAAGCGCCGGTCGCCATTGACAATACAGTGGCGGTACACATCCGCCATCTGCGGGAAAAGCTGGAGATCAACCCGTCCGAGCCCCGGTATATAAAGGTCGTCTGGGGCAAGGGCTACAAGCTGGAAGGAGACAGGACATGAAACAGCTATACGGAAAGCTTTGGGTCAAGTGTACGGCCATTGCGCTGCTGGTCGTGTTTGCGGTGCTCTTCGCCGCGGCGGCGCTGGGCAGCGCGTATCTGATCCGCTACGGCGCATTCGCGGACGGCGGCGAGCAGGTGCGGCAGATGGCAGAAAACAATCTTTTGCAGCAGACGCGCGGCGACGGCTGGGCGGCGCTGCACGCCTGGGCCGAGGACGATACGGTCTCGCGCAATCTTCTCCGTGATCGCTATGACCCGCTCACCTCCAACATCTATTTTAAGCTCACCGACAAGGACACTGGTGAAATTCTGTTCAGCACCGGCGCACTGAATAAAGACGATTATTCCGGCAAGGCTTCCGCCTATTACCAGCAGGACATGAGCACTTCGCTGAGCGACGGCAGCGACGTCACAGTGGTCTATCAGGCGTATCTCAAAAGCCCGCTTGCTCCGCGCGATTCCGCGCTGTACGTTATGACATGGGTTGAGCGGCTGATCAGCGCACGGTATCTGCTGATCGTGCTGGCTATCCTGCTTCTTGCGGTCTGCCTGTTCCTGTTTATCTTCCTGCTGTGCGCCATGGGGCACAAGGAGGGCGTGGACGGCATCTACCAGTGCTGGCTGAATAAAATCCCGCTCGATCTGTTCCTTGCGCTGCTTGCTCTGCTGCTCCTCGCGTGGGCATCCTTTCTTGGCGATATCTGGTATATCGATTTCTGGTACTATATTCTTCTCGCATTCGGTACTGCGGCTCTGGCGCTGACGCTCCTTCTGAGCGTTGCAGGCCGGGCAAAAGCACCAGGATTCTTTAAAAACACGCTGATCTACAAGGTTTTTGCGTGGATCTTTCGGGGGCTGGGCCGCATTCCGATGGTCTGGCGGACGATGCTGATCTGGGTTTGCTGGTGCTTTGTCGATCTGTACTTTACGTTCTCCAACAGCTATTACTATGATTCGCTCCTGCCAGCCTTTTGGGTGATCTCTCGCGCGGTGCTGACCATTGTGATCTTATATCTGGCCTCCAGTCTGAGGCTTTTGCAGAAGGAAGGACAGGCCATTGCCGACGGCCAGACCGATTACAAGGGCAAGCCCATCCCCCGCTGGCTGCCGGCGCTCAAAAAGCATGAGGAAAACCTGCAAAGCATCCAGCTTGGCATCCAGAAGGCCGTTGACGAGCAGACACGGGCTGAGCGCATGAAAACGGAGCTCATCACAAACGTCTCCCACGATATCAAGACGCCGCTTACATCCATTGTCAATTACGTCGATCTGCTGGAAAAAGAGGATATTCAGCCGGAAAAAGCGAAGGAATATGTAGACGTTTTAAACCGGCAGTCCGCCCGGCTCAAGAAGCTGACGGAGGACTTAGTCGAAGCGTCGAAGGCCTCGTCAGGCAGTCTTCCGGTGCATCCGGCGCCGACGGACGTGAACGTGCTGCTGAGCCAGCTGGCGGGCGATTACCTCGAAAAGCTGGAAGACGCACAGCTGGAGCCGATCTTCCGCCCCGCGCCGTCCCAGCCGGTCATTCAGGCCGACGGACAGCTGCTGTCCCGCGTGCTGGGCAATCTGTTCTCGAATATCTGCAAATATGCCATGCCCGGCACACGCGTGTATTTTGAAAGCGCTGCGGATGAGAACACCGTCTCGCTCACGTTCAAGAATATCTCGAAATACGAGCTGAACATCCCGGCAGAGGAGCTCATGGCCCGCTTCGTGCGCGGCGACCGCTCGCGCCATACAGAGGGCAGCGGTCTGGGATTGTCCATCGCGCAGAGCCTGACCGAGCTGCAGGGCGGCACGTTCCGCCTTGAGATCGACGGCGATCTGTTCAAGGCTGTCGTGACCTTCCCGCGTGAGCAAACGGAGCTGGTTCAGGCATGAAACGTCGGAAACTGCTGACGGCGCTTTTCCTGCTGCTGGCCGCCTGTGCGCTGGCGCTCGGCATTGCCGCCGTCCGGCGTGCGCAGCGCCTGCCGTCAAGCGCCGGGGTCCGGGTCCCCGTTCTCATGTACCACGCCGTCGGCGACGACTGCTGGGGCGAGGAAAGTCTGTTCGTAAAGCCGGAGGAGCTGGAAAAGCAGCTGCAATACCTGTCCGAAAACGGCTATGAGACGATCTTTTTCGAGGATCTTTCCCACATCGAGCAATATGAAAAGCCGGTGCTCCTGACCTTTGACGACGGATACGACGACAATGCCGAAAAGCTCCTGCCGCTTCTGCGGAAGTACGGCATGAAGGCGACGATCTTTCTGATCGCGGGCGACGTCGGCAAGCCGCACAAGCTGACGCGGGCGCAGCTCACGGAGCTGGTGCAGTCCGGTCTGGTCAGCATCCAGAGCCACGGCTGGAGCCACCGGAACATGGCCGTGCTGTCCCCGCTGGCGCTGCTGTGGGAGCTGGTGCGCAGCCAGAGCGCGATCTTCACGCTCACCGGGCGCTTCCCCGTCGCGCTTTCCTATCCGAACGGGAACAGCAGCGCCCGCACCAGAAAAATTGCCAGCTGGTTTTACACCTACGGCGTCCGCACCTGCGCAGGCGTCTATGAAACCGGCAGCGACCCGCTGCTGATCGAACGCATCACCGTCAGCCGCGACACCACGCTGGACGAATTCAAACGCGAACTTGAGATCCCGTAATAGCCGGAGCCGGTGTTCCAGACAGATTGGAACACCGGCTCTGCGTTTATTTTTGCACCTCAATGCTTCCGCCGTCGGCAAGCGTCTTGCCCTCCAGCAGCATGAGCTTTTCCGCAAACAGGTTCGTGAAGCCGCTTAAGATCGCGGCGGAGACGATCATCTCCGGCGTGTCGCGGACGTTCAGCTCCGTCGTGACCTCGCGGTCGAACATGGCGGCGGCCGTCAGACGGACCTGCTCGATGAAGTATTTCGCGCACCGCTGGTGGCGCAGGGCAAACGCGGCGTAGGCCTTTTTGACGTCCTCCTCCGCAAGATCGCCCGGCAGGAGCGTCTGCAGCATCGACAGCCGCAGGCTCTGCTTGAGCGTACAGATCATGATGAGATACGCGATATGGATGCGGTAATAGCGCTTTTTGCGCGGCTCCGGCAGGAGCTTCGTGCGCACGTAGTTGTTGATGGCCGCCGCTGTGATGGGCTCCGTCTGCCTGAGCTCGGGCGGCAGATAGTCGAGATACTGCTTTAAAAGCTGCACGACCTGCTCCATGTAGAGGCCGAAGTCCGGAATGGCGTCCCATTCCGGCAGCCGGTAGGCCGCGAGAAACTTTTCCCAGCGCCGGAGCTTTCCGACGACCAGATCATTGTCAAAATTCATTGCTGCACACACCTTTCCGGGTCAAGTATATCACATCCGGTAAAAAACGCAAGAGATAATCGCGTTTGAAAGATGAATTGACATTGCGTGTAAAATGTGATAATCTAATATAGAAGATTATATCAAGAAAGAAGCGACGTCATGTTCAGAATCGTTACCGATACATCCGCAAATCTTCCGACCGACTATCTGCACGCTGAGCAGATCACGGTCATCCCCTACACCTTCCAGAGCGGAAAGGGCGAGCAGTCCTGCATGGATCTGACGACCTTTGACGCGAAGGATTTTTACGCGCAGATGCGCAGCGGCGTGAAGGTCACGACCTCCCAGATCCCGCCGCAGCGCTACATCGACGTACTGACGCCGCTGCTGGAAGCGGGCGAGGACATTCTGTTTGTCAGTATGTCCTCCGGCATCAGCGGCTCGTATGCCTCCGGCCAGATCGCCGCGCGGCAGCTGCGCGAGGAGTTCCCGGACAGGAAGCTCCTTCTGGTCGACACCTACAGCGCATCGCTGGGCGAGGGCCTGCTTGTCATGCGCGCGGCGGACTGCCGCCGCGAAGGGCTGAGCATTGACGAAACCTATAAGACGCTCCGCGCGCTGCGCCACCGCATGGCGCAGATCTTTACCGTCGACGATCTGCGTTATCTGCGCCGGACGGGCCGCCTGTCCAATCTGGAAGCCGCCGTCGGGACGGTCCTGCAGATCAAGCCGCTTCTGAAGGGCGACCCGCAGGGAAAAATCGTCTGTTTCGCCAAGCTTCGCGGCCGGCAGCGCGCCGTTGAGGCCATTGCCAGGCGCTATGAAGAGCTTGTCGTGGACGCACAGGAGCAGACCGTCGGCATCGCCCACGCCGACTGCGCGCCCGACGCGCAGATCCTCGCGTCCCTCCTGCGCCGCAGCAGCAAGCCGCCCAAAAAAATCCTGACGGTCGATTACGAGCCTGTGACCGGCTCCCATGTCGGCCCCGGCGCACTGGCGCTGTTCTTCCTGTCGGACGAGAACGTCAGAAACATCTAAATTTGCCTTCAAGCGCCCGGCAGCGGAGTTTTCCGCCGCCGGGTTTTTATAAGGCAGCATGAAGCCCCGGACAAGCGTGCTTGTCCGGGGCAGTGTCAACCTTGCGCGCTATTCATCCCCGAGATTTAAGTCCTGGCATTTTTGGATGGCAAGATCATGGTTCTGCTCCGCAGCTTTCTTATACCAGTGCTTTGCCTTTTCCATATTAACAGGCGTCCCAATCCCTTCTTCATAGAAATATGCGAGATTGAATTGGCCGTCACGATCACCATGCTCTGCGGCACGCTGCGTCCAATAAAACGCCTTATCCGCGTCCTTCTCCACACCGATCCCGTCATAGAAAAAGTAGCCCACTTGACATTCGGCAAGGGGATAGCCCTTCTCAGCAAGTTCCATGTGTCCTTCAAAGCACTTCTCAAACTGCTTTGTGTTCCAGTATTTCTCGATCAGTTCATTGCAACGGTCAAACTCCGAACATGGTTTATAATAAGTTTCTGCCATCTTCAGTACCTCAATCAAATCATTTCATTCCGCTATGCATGGGTTCGTTTTTTGTCAAGTCAAAAAGAGTCTCATAAATACATATCCATCCTCAATCGTATCGGAAAGACAAAAGCCCTGCTTTATCCAGAACTCCTGCGCAGCAATATGTTCCATCTTTACCGGAGCAGAGATTCTGCAGGCAGAGAATTCCCTTTGCAAATACTCAATACAGAGCTTTACCGCCTTTGATCCATATCCCTTCCTCTGAAATGCATCGTCAATTAAGAAGTTGATGATTTGATAATTGTCTTCTCCCACATACATGGAAACAAACCCAACTATCGTGTCATCGCTGTATATGGCAAACGGCCTTGTGTCTTGATAGTAAACCCATGCTTCCGCCAGTGAATAGGTCACAGGATCGACAAAATCCTCATTCTCTACACTTGCTCTCAAAAGCAGGCATTCTCTGAAGTTATCTTCACTGATGGCTCGCAGCTCAATCATCGGATTATCCGCGATCGTTTGCAGGCAGTCGAGCAGCGCCTGCTCGCTTGTGACTGTGCAGCTGGGGCAAATGTCCCCCGGCGCTTCTCCGCGGCGGTTCATCCAGATCGTCTGCCAGCCGCAGGCGGCGGCTCCGGCGATATCCTGCGTGCACGAATCGCCCACGAACAGGCACGGGCCGCCTCCGGCAGCCTTCTGCGCCATGCGAAAAATTTCCGGCGCGGGCTTCATCACGCCGACTGCATCGGAAATGAAGACCAGCTGCGCAGGCACCCAGCGCTCCATGCCAAGGCTTTTCAGCTTCCCGGTCTGCGAGCCAACGCTTCCGTTCGTGATCACGCCGACGGCGGCGAAGCGCTCCCTGCACAGGTCCAGCACGCAGCGCATGGTATCGCTCAGCGTGATGTGCCGCTGCTGCTCGGCGTAGAGTGCCTGAAAGCGCAGCGCCTCGTCCGGCGTAATAGAGATACCGGCGTCTGCCAGACCGGTCTGATGGCGGTAGATATGCATGGCCTCCATGCTGATTTTTCCGGTGTGCGCGTCTGCAAACACCTCGTAGCCGCGGTGAATGACCGCGTCAAACGCCTGCGGCAGCTTTTCCGCGTATCTTCCGCCGAAAAACTGCGAAAACGCTCTTTCATAGGGAATGCTGCGGTCGTAGAGCGTGTCGTCAAGGTCAAAAAAGATCGTAAGCCTGTCCATGCTGCGCCTGCCTTTCTGTTTTCTTCCAGTATACCGGCAGAGTGCGCCATCCGTCAAGCGCAGTTTTAGTTGACGCGGCGGGAAAGCTGCACTATACTGGTCAGAGAATCAAACCAGAACAGGAGAGCGAACGATATGGAGCTTTACGAACAGATCGAACTGCAGGAGTGCCCCATCTGCGGCGGTGCGGGACTGATGGAGGAGGAAAACGGCTGGTGCTTCTACGCGGCCTGTCTCGACTGCGGCGCGCACACGGCAGAGATCCGCTACGAGCGCGACGCGGAGCGGCTGGATGCGGCCCAGCGGGCGGCGCACCTGTGGAACATCGGCAAGGTCCTGACCGATACGCCGAATGACTGAGCCGCAGCGCGTCACGATCTATTCCGCCGCCTATGACCGCAGCCCCGGCGCGTCGCACCGGCTGCTGCGGCAGGCGGCGCAGCTGTATGCGCCCGGACTGGCAGAGCCGGCGCTTGCGTCCGGCGCACACGGGAAGCCGTATTTTCCGGACGCGCCGCAGCTGCAGTTCAGCATTTCCCACAGCGGGGCATACTGGCTGTGCGCGTTTTCCGCCGCGCCGGTCGGCCTCGACGTGCAGCAGCACCGCGATTGCCAAAAGCAGGCGCTTGCGCGCCGCTTTTTTTCTCCGGCAGAGCAGGCTTTTCTGGAACGGACTTCCCATGCGCCCTTTTTTGACCTCTGGTGCGCAAAGGAGAGCTATCTCAAATTCACCGGCGAGGGCCTTTCCGGCCTGGAGACAGTCTGCACCGTCTCGCCTGAGGGCGGCTTCCCGTCTGTTCCGGGCGTAAACCTGCAGCTTCTGCCGCTGTTTGCAGGCTATTCCGCCTGCCTCTGCACCGCCTCCCCGGCGGAGATACGCGAGCAGTTCCTGTAGGGGCGGACGACTCTGTCCGCCCGCTGAACGCGGCTCTTTTTCTCAGAAATCCACGGCGAATCCGTATGCACATACTTGCTTGATTGTAGGGGCCGATGCCTACATCGGCCCGTTGGGAAGCTGCGAATTCGCCGAAGATTCCCGTAAATCGGTGCATTCTGCCGGGCCGATGAGGGCATCGGCCCCTACAAATGTACAGGCGAGTGCACACGCAGTCGCCGAAAACTTTCAATGATTTGGCGCCTCACTGCCGGGCGGACAGAGTCGTCCGCCCCTACTGGCTTGTGGGTTTTAAAGCTCAATTTCCCGGTAATGTGCTGGCGCGTACGCATTCCAGACGTCTCAGTCCTCCATCATCAGGCGGACGATCTGGCGGTCGGTGTCAGCCATGCCGGTGTGGGCCAGCGTGCCGACGGTTTCAATCGTGTGCTCGATGCCGGATTTGACGATGCCGTCCCCGGCGTAGAACTGGTTGCCGCAGCGGTACATATGATAGCCGAGCAGTCCCGCGTCCACGCTGGTCGCGATCTTGGCCGCACAGGAGGGCTTGGCCCCGTCGCAGATGATGCCGGACGTGATCGCCATGGCGTTGACGAGCGTGTGCTTGATATGCTCATATCCGCCGCCATAAAGATATGTAATGCCCGCTCCCGCGCCGCAGCCTGCCGAGACGGCTCCGCAGTAGGCGGACAGCGTCCCGATATGCGCCTTGATATGGATCGTGCTCAGATTGGACACAGCCAGCGCCCGGTAGAGCGTTTCGCGGCTCACGCCAAGCTCCTGTGCGTAGACGACGACCGGCACGGAGGCAGTGATGCCCTGATTGCCGGAACCGGAATTGATGATGACCGGCAGCTCGCAGCCGGACATCCGTGCGTCGCTGGCCGCAGCGGCCATATAGCGGGCACGGTTGTTTACCGTCTCGCCATAGGCCTCACGCAGCGTTCTGCCGACGTTCGCGCCATAGGAGCCGCTGAGTCCTGCCTCCGCGATGGCCATGTTATATGAGATCTGACGTTCAAACAGCTCCTGCACATCCTCCGGACAGAGGGAATCAGCGAAATCGACGATACGCTCCACGGTCAGGATGCTCCGGTCCGTGCGCCGCTCGGACACTGTTTCGCTGCACGGGCGGTCGATGATGCGCGTTGTGCCGTGCAGCAGCTGGACAAGATTGGTGTGGCTGCCGACAATGCGGGCCGTGGCCTGATCGCCGTCCGCGCAGACCGTAATGCGGATGTCGAAAATGAACGGTGAGTCAATGGGGCGAATCTCAAAGGCAGCTTCTTTAAGATAGGCGCGCATTTCCTCGATCTGCGCCTGCGTGACCTCGCTCAGAACCTCAAGCTCCCTGTCTTCCCGGCCCGCAATGATACCGGC